>Ga0213868_10004867_pt1 | contig 12182 bp, 11 predicted proteins | sample PICome_9_FD_160087 | JGI IMG/M metagenome (GOLD analysis project Ga0213868, IMG submission 160087) | Coastal seawater microbial communities near Pivers Island, North Carolina, United States - PICO127 | ecosystem: Environmental > Aquatic > Marine > Coastal | place: USA: North Carolina...
CTGTGAGAGAAAGCTGTTGGAAAAACTCTTTCCTCAGATTTCGGCTTCAATATATTCTTGTGCATATGGCAATCATGCTAGCAGACGGTCTGCAAGGTGAGTCCGATTTTAATTTTTCTCATTCACTCTTATCTAGTGCTAATTACGAATGTCAAATGTCGATATCATGTTGATACAGGGACCCACCTTTATGTTCTCTATGAAAGCTATGGTTATTCTGTTGCATCACTTTATTCATTGGGATTTGTGGTTGGTGCTGTGACCTCTCCATTCATTGGGCCTGTTGTAGATAAAATTGGTCGTAAGCGGTCTGCTATTTTATATTGCTTGCTGGAAATGTTCATCAATTACCTAGAGTTATACCCCATTTTTGCCGGCCTGATTGTAAGCCGAATGATAGGGGGGATCACTACTAATCTACTTTTCAGTGTTTTCGAAAGTTGGCTTGTGAGTGAACATCGTAGCAGAGGCTTTCATGACGATGATCTTGAGATCATTTTAAGAGACTCCACCATCGTCAGCAATGGGGCAGCAATTTTTTCTGGTTATCTTTCTCACTGCCTAGCCGAAGCTTATGGAAATGGTGGACCATTTAGAGGAGCCGTTGGATGCACATTCTTTGCTTGCATGGTTGTTTTCTCCCTTTGGAACGAAAACTTCGGCTCTCTCAAAGATACTTCAAGTGAACTCAACACTTGGCGGAAAAACATGGGTAAGTCTCTGCAATAAACAGATCTATTCTATATCTCACCATTTTTATGACTGACATCGGTATGAATTCAAACAAAACAGTTCATGCATACCAAACAATCGCAAATGACTCAAAGATCGCTCGAATTGGAATTATTCAAGGATTTTCTCAAGGATCGTTGCAAACATTTATTTTCCTCTGGTCTCCGGCTCTCAGAAAATTTGCACAATCAACTTCATCAGAGACTGTTGGTCTTGATAGTAATAATGAACCGGCATATGGTCTCATATTCGGAGCATTCATGACGATGGGAGTTCTTGGTGGTTTGGCCGAGCCAACAGTCCGTAAGACACTCGAAAAAATGTCCAAACCCTTCGAACCACACGACGGGGCTAACAAGAATGACTCAGATACACATCACCTGAATCCAGTTACAATCAGTATCCTTTGCTCATTTTGTTACTTGTCTTGTGCCTTACTCTTACTTGTACCCTGTATTCTTAGCTTGGAAAATATCCATTCATTTACCACCTGTCTGGTGTCATTCTTAGTCTACGAACTAATTATCGGTATTTATATGCCATGTGAAGGAGTTGTAAGGTCTATGCACATTCCCAATGATACTATTTGTTCCATTATGACTATGCTGAGAATCGTAGTTAACGTATCGGTGGCATTGGGGGTGATTTCAACCAATTACATTCCCATCAGAAGTGCTTTCGCCCTCTTATCGACTTTGATGATGATTTCAGCCATCACACAAATGTCATTGGTTCCTAGACATGAGCAAAAAGATTTTTTCAAAGGCATTGCGACGAATTTAGGACTGATTTCAGCGAAAAACAAGTTAAATTAAGTAAATGATATGTGTGTGATTTTGTATCTTCCACAGATTACAAAGCAGATCGACGATGTTCAACTTCCAAAACAGCTGCTGCACCCGCACCTGTGCCTATGCACATACTGACAACTCCAAACCTTTTCCCAGTTCGATTTAATTCGTGTAAAAGAGTTGCAATTTGACGTGCACCAGTACACCCAAGAGGGTGGCCTAATGCAATAGCACCTCCGTTAGGATTGACTTTGCTCTCTTCAATGCCAAGTTCTTTTACACACCAATATGCTTGCGATGCAAACGCCTCGTTGATTTCAAAGACATCCACATCTTGGACACTCATGTTTATCTTGGATAAGGCTAAAGGGATTGCCAAAGCAGGCCCAATGCCCATGATATTGGGAGGAACACCAATCACAGCATACGATCTCCATACTCCAAGAATATCTAACCCTCGTTTTTCAGCTTCACTCCGAGTCATCAATAATATAGCTGCAGCCCCATCGGTCAACTGGCTAGAGTTTCCCGCCGTGGTTGATCCATATTCAGGATCAAACACTGGTTTTAACTTTGATAACGTCTCAACTGTAGTCCCTGCCCGAATACCATCATCTTGTTTCACATCACCAACAGGAACAATTTCATTTATAAATATCCCTAGTGCCTGAGCTTTGGATGCCTTTTCATGACTTTTGGCAGCAAATTCATCCAATTGCCTTCTATGCAACCCATACTTCTTACTAACATTTTCGGATGTGATACCCATTGGAATGAGACAGTCCATAGCAGAAGGGCATTTTTGCATATGCTCCAAATCTACATCAGGCATGGGTTGTTTGTGCATTTGATTGGTAGACATACTCTCAAATCCTCCTGCGAGACCAATAGATATTTGTCCCGATTGAATGGAATTGGCAATGTTAGCAACGGCTTGTAGACCCGAAGAGCATTGTCTATTTACTGTGTACAAGCTGGTACTGTACGGTATACCAGATGATAATTGAGCCATACGGGAAACAATTGCATCTGTGGGACATAACACATTTCCGATGCAAATGTCTTGAATAGAGGAAGGGTCGAAAGAAGGTGGGAGGCAACCTTTGAACACTGATTCAAGGAGAGTGGATGGTGGAACTTTAGCAAGACCGCCTTTTCGTGCTCGGGTGAGAGGAGTTCTCACAGCTGAAACGATCACTACATCATTAGGAGATTTAGGAGTCACTGGTACCATTGGGAGTGTATAGAGATATGATGTATCTATCTATTTATGTATGTAGATTCAAGGAAAGACTACGAACTACGAAATGAACGTGCGTCGCTGCGTGTCGCGAAATATGACATGTACTAAGTTGGACGATATGAACCTAAATCGTGCAGTTTGAACTTTTCGATGGAAAGATTTGTGTGAAGAAGGCTGACCTTGACACCAAAAAAATATCTTTGACACCTCCAAGCGAGATATTCCTCAATTGGCGAAAAGCGAAAACCCCAACAACACAATCTTTTCCACATACACTCACACTTAATTTGCAATCATGAAGCTCAGCACCATCCTCCTTGCTCTATCCTGCATTACTGCATCCGCCTTTGGAGTAAAGTCCTCCAGCCCTCTGGTTCAGCGTCCTGGCAAAGTTTCGGAACTTCCTCCTTCTTCTGCATTCCACAAGCAAACTCCTGTCACTCAATCTGCTCTTTTCAGAAATCCTGCTTTGACCAGGGGAGGAGCTGTTCCTGGATGGAATGCCTACGTTCGTGCTCTTGAGGAGAAACCTTTGTTTGCAAAAAGCTGCACTTCTCTTGTTGGTTTCTTGCTTGGTGACCTTTTGGCTCAGGTATGTTTTTTTTATTTTGCTACTCCTATCGTTTGAGTTGTGTATATTTCAATGTGATTTCATGTTTCTGATTTGTTACTTTTTTCTTTTATACAACCCGTATAGCTCTTCATTGTCAAGACTGGTATTGATTACAAGCGTCTTGCCACCCTTTCCATGTTTGGATTTCTCTGGCATGGACCTTCTGGTCACTACTTCTACAACTGGCTGGATGGAGCTATCCCCGGAAAAGATGCCAAGGCTGTTTTCTCCAAGGTTGCCTTTGATCAGCTCATCTGGTGCCCTATCTTCATGATTGTGTTCTTCAGCTACCTTGGACTTCTCGCCGGAGACTCGTTCGGTGTCATCGGAAACAAGATCAGGGCTGATTTGTTCACTGCCGTCCAAGGATCTTGGAAGGTGTGGCCATTTGTACATGCTATTAACTTCAGATTCATTCCAAACAAATTCCGCATGATTTACATCAACTCTATCCAGATCGGATTCAACATGTTCCTTTCTGTTGTTGGGGCTGCTAAGTAAATGTATTGATTAGGGATCATTGTTTTCGCGGAGATTGAACAACCGTATTGGAAATCGTTTGTTTCATAGATTTAAAAAGCTTTTAAAAATTGAATTTATAGATTCACTTGATGCTCTTTTTATAAGCATTCCACGGGAAATGATTCCTTTGATATCCACCTGCTCGTGCTATCAAGAGATGGGTAGAGTCAAACATCTTACAAATGTTGAATTAAGATTGTTATTCGATTGTATAAAAGAAGTATGCAACCAAAAAAGAAAAACAGGTTGATTAAATAAACATAGTATTCAATCACTATCTAATAGTTCTATGTATTCCTCATCCTTCTGTCTTGAGCTAGTGGTTGTGCTATTTCGTTTTAGTCTCATTTCAATATCACTGTCTGAATCATCTAATACTGACGTTCCATTATGGATGAGTGATGTACCTACTGGGTGACTTATGATATTAGATGTATTCTGCGTACTACGAAATGTATTACTTTGTATTGGATCTTCGTCACTTTCATGTTCCTCATGTTCACGTTCGTCATGGATGTCACTCTCACTGGAACTGGAGGAACTTGACTGAATTTGCAAATCAAACTTTATATTATCATGAGATGCTGATCTTCCAATATTATCCGATGATGGACCAACACCAAGACTTGCATCCGATTCACTATCGTCATCTGAATCACCAATATCATATGGTTTATGGACTCCAATATCAGCCGATTGATTAGCATTACTAGTTCTGAATCTCTTTTTACTTCGATGTTTGTTCCCAGTATAACCAATATCTATTTGATCTTGATTATCCTCACAATAGGTTTTAAGTGAATCCAATACACCGTTTGGATTTCTTCTAGCCGCTAACTTGACATCGTCGACATTGATCGTTTTTCGATTCCCATGTTGTGAAAATTTGATCAAATCAGGACCAAGGCATTTGGTGGCATAATGATACGTCAATTCTGTAAGAGCTGCTATAGCACTTTGACTCATTCGAAAAGTATGTTTGTTTTGTGTGGATCCTTCGTTTCGATGTTCTTGATCTTCTTCTTGACGACACAACGTTCCAATTTGAAATTGCAATGCTCTGGCAAGTTGCATCTGCTCTATCTTTCCTTGATCACAATCATCATCAGAGCTATCCATAATAGTTTTTAAACTGATTTCAAAAGTGTTCTCTTATGCACTCCGCAATATCTAGTTATGAAATTCTTTTCATGGATAGAATAGATATGGTGCGATGTTGACCGATCTCTTTGAGCTTTAAGACTTTCGATGTGTCGTACTAACTTTACTCTGGAGCTCATTGCTCGTCGTAGCGTTACCAGTGCACCAAGCACCAGTGCACTTATAACGCTTATTCAAACTAGCTAATTCAAACCATCTGACTCTCTCTCTTGTTTGTATTGAATGTAATGACATCAACATACACACACAATGAAAAGAATCCTTCTTTCAAGTTAAAATCCATTTGGTCTAAGGCAGGAATAGGCACCTGCTCGATTTTTGAGTATGTTACTTCGTTACAATCCACAAAAAACTTCACAGTTGTCTTCGATTTAGGAAGCACTCCAATCTTTGATGAAACAATACCTGTGAATCATGTCATATTAAGCCATGGACATTTGGATCATATCGGTGGTATTTTTTCACATGCAAGGGCCCACTCCTTGTGCTCGGATTCAGTTCCTTCCTATTATGTTCCTGAACATCTGGTTGAAAAGATTGAAAAGGCAAGACAGGTATTTTCTGACATTGATTCGACTTGCTATGAAAGCAACGAGATATGTACAGTTGTTCAGAAGAGAGATTCCTCGTGTCTTGAAATGAATATTGTACCAGTAAGAGCTGGGGAAGAGATTGAATTGACACAGAGAAAAGTGAAAAACGGAGTTCAGTTTTATCTACGACCGTTCCAAGTTTCACATGGAGGTCATCCAGCCTTGGGGTACACACTTATAACTAAGACATCGAAGCAAGTTCTGAAATCAGAATATATGGAAATGGATAAGAACGCTATTGGGGAGCTTGCTAAACATGGAGTTCAAATTAAAGAGACCAAAGTGGTTGAACGAATAGAACTTTGCTACTCAGGAGATACCAACATCCATGGATTAATATCAACTACGTATAAAAAAAAGACCGACTCAAACAGTATTCTTTATAGGAATCAAGGATTACAGCAAGCTCCTTTACTTCTTGTTGAGCTCACATATTTAGATGTCAAAGACTCACAGCTTGCCCAAGTTAGAGGGCATTTGAATATAGTTGATGTTGCTAAACTTTGTGATTGTCACGGTTGGTTTATAAACAGCGCTCGTGATACAAAACGCACTATTATATTCTATCATATAAGTGGTAAGCATAAATCTGTGGATACTATTCTGGATATGATGAAGAACAATCTTCCTCGACAGATGTATCCGTTTACGAAGGTAGCTATCAGCGCATTCTATGGTACGAAACTTGCTGATTTAACAGTCGATGCGGATGGATGTGTTTCTTTGATGGACTATGTGAACCTTATGACCAACCACGAACAAAAGCAAGCATGCACTTCTACTATAAAGTAAGCTATAATGTAAAATTATTTGAATACGTTTAGTTCCCTACTCAAGACTTTCCACCACTTCTTGACCTGGACGGACGAGAAGATGCACTCTTTTTCCTCGTTGCACTCTTGGATCTAGATGATTTGACTTCTTTCTTACTGCTGCCTTCTTTCTTACTAGAAGAAGAACGTCTCTTTTTACCAAGTAAGGGTTTGGACTTATCGCTGCTATCCGATCTAGAACCTCTAGCCACAGAAAATGCTAGGAATGTAGCAATAAACAAGACAGCATTGAAAGTCAAGAATGCGTTGGCCTTAAATCTACTTGCTGCTCCGGTTCCATTTGTGTATCCTTTTGAGTAGTGGTCAAAGGTAGTGGAAGTACCAGATCCACTGCTTCCATCCCAAGATTGACCATAGGATGATCCCAAGTAGTTCACTTGTACGATTGTTCCCTGGGCATTACCTAGAGCAATACACTCAGCGGTGCAAGTGTAACTGTCGTGACTGTGAAATTTCCAGCATTGATTGATCAAATCTCCGTCATCTGTTCCTGTATCACCAATGAAGTATCCATCTTGGTAAGTTGGATAGTCCATGCAAAGGGTGCAATATTTGTACTCCGAGTACACTGCATTCACTAGCTCCAAGGTGTACTCTTGCGCATTTTGCCAATACGAGTAAAGAGTTGAAAGCGTATCATCCGATAAGGAACCATCATCCTTGGAACCAAGATTGAGATCTGTATAAAATCCAAAGTCATCATATGTCATACCACTTGAAGTATCCGGGTAAATGCATTTATCGTCAGTGTACAAGCTCATCATAAAATTTCCTCCAGAAATAGGCCGGGTGCCTGCATAAAGATAGTCACCACTGTTACTGTAACCTGCACCCCAGCAATCACCATCCGTCATGTAGGACAATGATGCCAAAGCAACAGCATACTCATAATCATCGATAGCCCAAAGATGTTTTGAGATTTGTTCAATGAACTGGTAAAACTCTTGCCTGTACACTCCCATCAAAATCCATTCAGTGTTTGGAGAATGACAATCCAAGGAAGATACACCCTCTTCGGCTGCACCATTATCTTTTGTATTGTAATTGAAGTACTCATCTCGACCTCCTCCCTGATAATTTGGGTTCACATAAGCTGCCCACATCATCCAACGAGAGCACTTTCCGTCACCGCCTCCATCGTGTGATCCACCTTGCTTTTTGAATGAACAGTCAATAAATCCTCCAAGCATACGATATCCCTGAGACCATTGATCTTAAAAATAGTTTTGCATTGGTAAGAATAATGTTATAAACGATAAAAGAACGAATGTGGTACGATTCAACTTACCATAATATTCATCAATGGGTGCAAGAGAAGATGGGATTGTATTTCCATTATTTGAACCCAATCCTCTCAACCATTTATTGTTCTCATCTTTTAGTTCTGGATCTCCCTTAATCGCATTTCCATACACTCTACGAATTTCTTCATCGCTCATGCGGTCCAAAACGCCTGGTTCAGGTTGATGTTCCAAAATCAACCTTTTGGCTCGTTCCCTACGCTCCTTCATTCGCCTTTCACGACCTAGCTTTGCCTCTGCCTTAGATTCATCTGTGAGGGGGACAGGGATGTGACGCTTGGCATTTGCACGGAGTTGGGGGAGATCTTCGAGAACCTTACGTAGTTCTTCGGGAGATTTCGCCGGGATATCAAACATTGAGGAGGGGGTTTCATTCGCTTCTGCATAAGTGAGTCTGTTGATAGTTACCGATATAAAGAGGCCCATGAGAGCCAGGATGCATCGTTTGGTCATTTTGGGTGGAATGCACTAAAAGATCAATTCAATCAATTATTTCAGTCAGTGAAACACAAAGTGTGCGTCCCGTTACTTGCTTCTTTTGTAGCTCATATCGACCATCGTTTGCTCGTGTAGGCGGGATAATTATAAATCTAAAATAGTAGTAAACAAGACTGGCATAATTCAAGCGACTTTTTTGAAAAATTGAGCCCCTTTTTAAACACGAATGATACATTCCAGCCCCTTTCATACTCGTGTACTTTTACTCCACATAACCAGATTCCGTTACACTTTCTTTTTCCTAAAGAACTTGAAGAGAATTCATTACGCCCATGATTATTTTTAACGTTGACTAAAAGTGGATATCATAACCATTTACGCACAGCATACAAAGAAAGAATCAATCGTATACTACTTTTAAGAAAAATGATCAAACATGTCCACTACCTAGTATCATGGTTTCCTTCGTTCCCATTGGTAGCTCTATGAAATTCTCCTCCCAGAATACTTTCAGCTACAGCCTCCGCAGAGCCCCGTTCGCGAAGTTCTGTGAGCAACTGATTTCGATCAAGCTGTGGAAATATCTCCACAAGTGAATTCAAAACTTGTAATTCTTCCTCTGGTGACATTGGCATTACTCCAGTTAATGTCAGAATTCTTCTCCAAATAGAATCTTGATGAGTACCTTGTACTGACGCATTTGCATTTTCTGTTGGGTTATTATGACCAATCTGATGATCAGGTTCAGTGCGGTGAACGACTTCAAATGAAAAAGCAGGAAGTGGAATCCATGATGGAAGTAACCCTTCTGTTGATAGACGGATTACAGATCTTTCATTTTGACCAGGAACTAAATTATCTGTGTGCATATTAAGTTGACCATTCAGACCATTGTTCAGGTTTTGATTATGTACAGAACTTTCTTGATTGGATTCTTGTCTCATTCCACTTAATAAGCAGGCTCGGCAAAGGGGACAACGCGCAGCTTCAATAGATCGTGCCCGTTCTGCTACTTCACGAAGGCAATTGATATGAAATAAATGCCCACATGCTACTTTTTTCACGTGTCCTACAGTCATAGATCCGAGACATATTGAACATACATCGCCTGCAGAAAGAGCTTTTTGAAGATCCATATCTGTAACGGTAGGAAAACATTGGTCCAAGTCGCGGGAAATACGATTGCGACTACGAACTTCTGATATTTTTCTAGCCAATGTCGATATGGCTGAGTGTAAATGAAGAGCAAGTACTCCATCTACGAGGTTGAAGGTGACTCCATGAAGAACCCACACATGAATAAAGTGGAAAATTGTAATTAAGAGGCTAAGAATGTCGAAAAGGAATGCTGCATTTGTTAGAGCATCAGTTCGCTTCTTGTAGATAACCTCTAGCTTTTCGATTTCATCGAGAACTGGTACTGAACTTGACGTATTCACATCATCGCGAGTTGGAACTTGTATCTGGTCAGAATGACTTTCTTCGATGCGTTCCAGGGTAGTTTGATACTTGACTTCAAGTACCTGGTGAAAATATCTCATTAAATGAGTTACGATGTCCAATAAAAGCAATGCGCAATCAGAGGTAAGCAAGAGAACCATACTCCAACCAGCTTGATAGAATAGTGTCATGCAAACTGCAGCAGTACAGCAATTGCAAATCAACAGCACTACCAACAAACTGAGTACCCCTTTGTGTGGTGGAAGTCCTGAGGCTGATGTATGAGCAATTGTACTTCCAGCTTGAAACGATAGACTCCTCATAAAAGCAAGGAGAGTAAACCAATTCAGAAGAATGAGCAAATCAAGGGTATCTGGCTCGACAACTGCAGTTATCAACAACAGTTTGAATAGTAAGTACCCCCCTAGTCTCTCACGACTAGAACGATGCATCCTATTGGAAGATGATGTCCCAATACCATTCATCATAGGACCTGTGATGTCATTGTCGTTTGCAAAGCTTGCACCGCTAAAACTATGATTTAGACCAGTATCGCCTAAGAAGAAGTCAGCGACAACACTATGCATCAGGTAGGTGAACGCCAAAAGCAAGTTAATGATAGAAATCAGTCTTGGCGTGGAAGTTAATAATTTGTCAGCGATGGCATATTGTTCTTTGAGTGTCGTCCCATTCCCGCTCTTCTGTATTCGGATCCAATTCAAAATTGCAGGATCGATCACTTTTTCGAGTACATACTGACTCCAACGTTGACGAGGTATTGGCGTTATTGGTTCTTCAGTCATTTTATTCTCTTTTGGATGAATGAAAAACATCCATTTCAGCCAATGGGGGATGGCATCGTTTTGTTTTAACTTGTTGTCGTGACTCTTGTCATCCTTCTTATTAAATATACCTCCAATACTTTTGATGATGGACATGCCATCATCTGAGACTATGATGTTGTTGACTTCATCATTCTCCTTCAATTGCAACAATGGCTGTCGTCTAATCGCATCGGATAATATACCGCTTGTGACATGCTTCGGTAGACTATCTACTTCCGTCTTCAATAATTTCCCGTCGATTTGTATTTCCACCGTTTGAACATCATGGAAATGTGTTTTATGGTGGTGAACTGATTTCTTTGATTCTTTCATAACCTTATGATGATGATGTATCCGCCCTGAAGGCGTTATGATTGCAAGCACAGCAACAAATAACGAAAATAAGAAGTATAAATGAGACCTTCTCAAATTCTGTTGTAGATAACGATGGTGTGTGCTGTTCATTTCCGTCCCAAGATTCAAACTTTCAGCTTCACTCGTATCCGCAGGAATGTTTACTATGGAGGCGTCATCTTCATTCATCTGATGTAAAGGTCGGACAGAATCACCTTCGATTTGCATTTTTGTTTGTCGTTGGTTGTATGAGTCGTAACGAGAACTAGAGAGAGAGGATGATGGCTGATGGCTCTACTATCTAATAGCTTGCTAAAGTAGTGACGAAAACGAGAAGCGAGCAAAAAAACAGTCAAAACTTGTCCCTGTCGACTTGGTATCTACTTGACCAGTGACCAAACTCAAGAGTCAACTCTCAAATGTCAAAGGAATGAATGAATCCATCCATCAAAATATTCTATCAATAGAAGATTTATGTTACTTTCATGAAACAGTTGAAAGAGAAATTCGATCAACGAGTTTCCAATCTTTTAATGAACCTTGTGTTTTCCAAATAGACAAGTACTCCCCAGTCATTTGTTTCAACAGATATTGCTTTTGACTCTCTAATTTACTCATATATGCACGTAAATCATCTTCATAAATCTCTGGTCCATAGCAAAGTGCCATATGTGGTATAAATCTACCATTATTGGAATGTCTTTCATCCGGTGGGAATACTCTGGCAACTGTATCATGGATCCTTTGAAGGTTCGCATTGTTTTTCAATAGTAACATGGGAATGACGCAACCAAAACCTCGACCATCATCTGCTTCTTTTGGATAGCAAAAGAAATAATATCGTTTCGAATCCAATAGTATACCATCTTCGCCGCGTTCACTTTTAACATGAGATTTATATTCCTGGAAACATTGTGCAAGAAGCTCTCGACAAATATCTTCTTCAGATTGTTCTTCACATTGGATGCATTCATACGGATTAAAATTGTACAATAAAGTACAATGAAGAGAAAATTCATGTACCCCATTCGATGCCCCTCCACATGTGGAAGCAAGACATTTCATCTCCTGTACAATATCTTCTGATTGGGATCTTGAAGGTTCTAACCAAACAGAATATCCTGAGAAATTATGGCTAAATTTTGAAGATTTAGTCGTGGTATGATTTGTTTTGGACATTTGTGTTCATCGTCCATGCATGAATTGTTGTTGCTTTGTAAGTGTTGTTGCGTGTCGCGTGTAGATCGATTGATTGGCAACTGGCATATGGCATATCTCAGACCCGTTCAGTAAGGCGTTAGTTTCGCGTTAGTTTTAGTTTTTAACCCGCGTTCATC
>Ga0213868_10004868_pt1 | contig 12182 bp, 15 predicted proteins | sample PICome_9_FD_160087 | JGI IMG/M metagenome (GOLD analysis project Ga0213868, IMG submission 160087) | Coastal seawater microbial communities near Pivers Island, North Carolina, United States - PICO127 | ecosystem: Environmental > Aquatic > Marine > Coastal | place: USA: North Carolina...
AATTGAAGCATATTCAGATCTACCTCCAGATAGAATAGAGTTATTTGCAAGAATTGAGCAGCTAGTGTCTCCTCTAACTTTATTTGCTCAATTATTTTTAACTTATTTTGTTATTTCTTTCTTCGGCATAAGTTTTATCCTAATAATTTATGGCTTATTGTTTGTTGTAGTTTTTCTATTATATGGATTAGCTCCGTCTGTTGGGATAGTTGTCTTTGCTCAAGCTTTATTGAGAGTTTTTGAATATGGTTTTAATAAACCTAGCAGAGAAATTATTTATAGTCAGCTCAAAAAAGCTGATAGATATAAATCGACAGTATTTATAGATACATTTGTAACCAGGTTTGGAGACCTCTCAGGAAGTATTTTTATGGGAATTGGAAAGATGGCATCTATAGGAGTAAGTTTTATGCCAATGATAGCAATTCCATTTGCTGCCTTATTTTCCTTAACAGGATACAAAATTTCGAAGAGCTTTAAAGATAATTCTAAAGAGACCTAGATTTACTCATTTCCTTTTTAATTGAAATAATTTGATCCATAATTCTCTCAGAAACTTGAAAATTATTCTTTGTTAAATTTAAAGCAAATTCTAATTGACTTAACGCTTCTTCATTTTGACCTAATAAAAGAAAGTACTCTGCTCTAGATTGATGGTAGCCGACTATATTCTTACTACTTCTTTGAATTTCTGAGAGCATTAACCAAAGCTCAGGATCTTCATTTCTTCTAATTATAAGGTCTCTAATAATTTCTTCAGATTCAAAAAATCTACTCATTTCGAGTAAGACTTTTGATTTGTTAATTGTTAGAGGATAATTTTTAGGCGAAATCTCAAGGAATTCATTTACTAATTTAAGTGCTTTATTATATCTCCTAGCCTCCATCAGAATTTCGACCTTGGAAGTATTTAGAAATAAATTTTTTGGATATTTACTTATCAATAAATTAATAAGGCTCAGTGAATCATCAAAATTACTATTAGCGCCATAAGCTAAAGCCAGGCCATAAATATTTGAATCAGTTTCTTGCTCATCAATCTTTGCAGTAAAATATCTAATAGACTGAACTGGTATAGTTTCATATAAAACACTTAATCTTGATTTAATTAGAGAGTATTCAAGGCTATCTTTTTTCGTTCCTTCATCAGAAAGGCCTTCAGCAGCATTCAAAGCATCATTAATTCTAGATGACGAAAGAGGGTGGGTTAAAAGGAATTCGGGAGGAGTCTCTCCTGAAAGTTTTCTTAAATCATTCATATTTTCAAACATTTCACCCATTGATTTTGGGTTATAACCAGCTCTAACAAGATTTGCAAAACCAACTCTGTCAGCTTCCTTTTCAAATAAACGACTGTATCTTAAACTCTGGGTTTGCAAAAAAGCTTGCCCAACAATCATAGCTTGAGGATTGTTGCTTATTAGAGCAAGCGCGATTGATGAGATCATTGCTAAAGAAGATGTTAGACTCCTATCTTTTGCATTCAATACGTTTCTAGCGAAATGTCTCTGACTTAAATGAGCCAGCTCATGTGATAAAACAGAAGCAAACTGACCTTCATTATCTGCATTAAGAAAAAGACCTCCATTGACACCAATAATCCCCCCAGGTGCTGCGAAAGCATTTAGTGAATCATCGTTGATTAAAATAACAGTGAACTCTCTGTCCTTAACTTCACTATATTCTGACAGTCTATAAATTAGCAATTCAGTATATTCTTGAATTAATGCATCTGATATTAGTGGAGCTTGGGAATAAACTTGTTTTAAAAACTCTTTTCCTATCATTTTTTCTTGGGAAGAGGATACTGCTCCTGAAACTCTATCGCCCAGCTCTGGCAAAAGTAAATCATTTTTCTCTTGAGCTAAAAAAGGTATAGAAATAATAGTAATTATAAAAAGGATGTACTTTTTCATTATCATTACCTTAAATACCTTTATCTATCAAAACTAACATAAATAAGCTTTTTAGATTAATATATCCCATGTTATAGATAAATTTGTTATTAATTTATTGATTTTGACTATATTTTATATTCAATAGTTCAATTTTTGGCAATCATATAAACCGAGGCTTAAAAGTAAATGTTAGAGCAATTAAATACATTTTTCAAAAAGATTTTTAGCAATGAAGAAACAATAGTATTCTCTTTTGCAATATTAGCATTTTTTGTAGTTATTTCTTTTTTTGGATCGGTATTAACACCATTCATGATAAGTATTGTTGTTGCCTACTTGCTAGTAGGTCTCCAGAAGAAAATTCAATCATATAATTTGAGTCAGAATACTGCATTAATTATAACTTTTACCATTTTTATAGTAACAGGTGCTGCTTTGTTAATTTGGTTAGTTCCATTGCTATATATTCAGCTACAAGCATTTGTGTTGGATGTGCCAAACCTCTTTAATAACTTTCTAGACTTTATATCAGATCTACCAGCCAAGTTTCCTGAATTAGTTTCGTCCGAACAGATAACAATTTTTTTTCAAGCTGTGTCAGAAGAAATAACTTTTATAGCTCAAAATATTGTTAAATCATCAATCTCAGGTATACAAAGTACAATTACAATTCTGTTGTACATAATATTGTTCCCAATTTTAGTCTTTTTCTTTTTGTTTGACAGAAAAAATATTATTGATGGATTTCTTAAAGTTATTCCAGGCAAAAGGGAAATGTTTACAAGTATTTGGGCTGAAATGGATGAGCAGCTTAGTAACTATGTTCGAGGCAAGACCATAGAAATATTTATAGTTGGAATTTTAGCTGCAATTATTTTTACAACTTTGGGATTGAAATACTCTGCATTATTATCAGTCTTAGTTGGCCTGTCTGTTATCATTCCATATGTTGGAGCTTTTCTAGTAACAATCCCAATCGTTATAGTTGGATTATTGCAGTTCGGATTGGACACTCAGTTTTATATACTCATATCTCTTTATCTTATTCTTCAGGCATTGGATGGAAATCTACTTGTCCCATTGATATTCTCTGAAACAGTAAAACTCCATCCCGTAATAATAATTCTTGCTGTTTTTATTTTTGGCAGTATGTTTGGTTTTTGGGGAGTCTTTTTTTCAATACCAATAGCAACTTTCATCAAAGCAGTATGGAATGCATGGCCATCTTCGGCAGAACAATTAAGATAAACTTTTAACTATTTCAAGAACTTCTTTTACGTGGCCTTTAACTTTAACAGAACGCCATTCCTTGATGATAATACCTTTTTCATTTATTAAAAAAGTACTTCTATCAACTCCAATGTATTCTTTACCATACATAGATTTTAACTTCATTACATCAAAACTATTACAAACTTTTTCATCAGGGTCAGACAAGAGCTCAAATGGAAATGATTGCTTGCTTTTGAAATTTTCATGAGACTTTATTGAATCTCGTGAAACGCCAAGAATTTCAGTATTTTTTTTCTTAAATTGCTTATAGTTATCTCTGAATTCTTGTCCTTCAGTGGTGCATCCTGGAGTGCTATCTTTAGGATAAAAGTATATTACAAGATTTTTTCCTTCAAAGTCTTTATTTGAGTAAGTTTTATTGTTTGTACATTCTGCTCGAAATTTAGGGCATTTTTTCCCTTCTAATTTTTTTGACATATTTTTTACCTTATGATTTTTTTTAATAAAATAGTGTATAGTCCTATTTTTTACTGAAATATTTATTCATGCAAGCATTAGAAGGAAGTTTAGTAGCTTTAGTTACACCTCTATCTGAAGATGGAGAGGTAGATTACGATGCCTTAAAACATTTAATAGATTGGCATATCACTCAAGGCACAGATGGAATAGTCTCTGTAGGAACAACTGGAGAGTCAGCTACCTTAAATATTAAAGAGCATGTAGATGTAATAGAATTTACAGTAAAACATGCTAACAACAAGTTACCAGTAATAGCTGGAACAGGAGCAAACTCTACTGATGAGGCGATTGAGCTCTCTGAAGAAGCTAGGTTAAAAGGTGCTGATTATGCTTTATTAGTTACTCCTTATTACAATAAACCAAATCAAAAAGGTCTTATCGCTCACTACGAGAAGATAGCTGACTCTTCTCAAATAAAACAGATTTTATATAATGTCCCAATGAGAACGGCTTGCGATCTTCTTCCAGAAAGTGTGGAGATATTATCTAAACATTCAAATATAGTAGGCATTAAAGAAGCTGTTGATGATGAGCAAAGAATAGAAGAGTTAATTAACATTTCTAATAGTTGTAGTGGTAATTTTTCAATATTTTCAGGAGATGACCCAACTTTCATGAATTCATTAAATATTGGAGCGCATGGAGTCATTTCTGTTGCTGCAAATGTAATACCAAAATCAATTTCTAAGATTTGTCAGCATGTTCGTGAAAACGAGAAAGATGCAGCGGATGCTCTTAATTTACAAAATGCAAATTTATATAGGTTATTATTTGTTGAATCCAATCCTATACCTGTAAAATGGATGCTTTATAAGATGGGGCTTATTAAAGAATATATCAGATTACCTTTGATTGAGCTCGATGAAACTTTTCATGATGAGATAATGTCTGAATTAAATAAACATAGATTAATATGACAAAAAGAATATTAACAATTTCTCTTCTTCTTACTTCATGTTCATATATTTCTGGTCCTGAAGGATTATTTCCTCCAACAAAAGACAAATTTCTTGAAGAAAAGGTTGAAGAAAATATTATGCTTCCAATAGATTTGGAGTTATTTATAGCTGAAAATCATTACCCAGTTGATAAGACAAAGGAGCTCCTAGAAAATCAAGATGTCCCTAAGCCTAGGCAAATATTTTCTTCATCAGGAAACAGCTCTGTTCAGTTAAGAAGGCTTGGAGAATTGATGTGGATTTATGTTGAAACTCTTCCATCGACATCATGGCCAATATCAAAAAGTTTTTGGGAAACGTCATCTTATGAAATCATTGAAAATAATCCTATTAGTGGAGTCATAGATATTAGTTATGATGAAACAAGTATATTAAAGATGAAAATAGAGCATGGAATAAAAGAAGCATCAACAGAAATCTTTCTTGCTCAGATAGACATAGAATCTGAAGAAATACTTAGTAATCCTGAGCTTATTCAGACAGAGCTTAGTAGTTTAGTTAGTTATTTTGCTGAATCTGTTGGTCAATTTTCTGGAACATCATTGGCAGCGCAAAACCTAAATGAAATGAAGAAAGCTAAAATCTTTGTAGAAGATGGAAGAACAGTTATAGAACTTGATTTAAATTTTGATAGAGCTTGGTCCTCAGTTTCAAAAGCGATTGATGCATCAAATATTTATACAAATGATAGGGATAGGAGCAATGGCATATTCTATGTTAGTTATTCAAATGAGGAAGATGGTGGATTCTTATCTTTCTTAAATTTTAGAAAAAATACTAACGAAAATATCATATTTGATGATTCACAGTTTGAAGTAAAAATTATAGAAAAAAATAATAAAACTTATGTCAGGGCTTTTTCAAAAGATGATAAGATCATTGAATCAGAGAAGCTAATATCAATTATTAATGAATCATTAAGCTAAGGTATAAAATGGAAAAAATTAAAGAATTAACTAAAGGTAAAGCAAAATCTCTTTTTACTACAACCAATGAAGAGCAATTAGTAATGCACTTTAGTGACGATACTTCTGCTTTTGATGGAAAAAAGAAGGAAGCATTGCTTGGCAAAGGAGCTGTTAATAATCAATTCAATGCTTTTATCATGGATCATTTAGAAAAGAATGGTGTTGAAACCCATCACATACAAATTATTAATAATAATGATTCACTTGTTAAGAAATTAAGTATGTTTCCTATTGAATGCGTTATAAGAAATAGAGCATCTGGGTCGATATGCAGAAGACTAGGAACCGAAGATGGCCTTGTTTTGGAAAGTCCTTTATTTGAATTTTTCCTTAAAGATGATGATCTTGGAGATCCGCTTATTAATGATGAACATATTATTTCATTTAAGTGGGCTTCAAAAGATCAAATTGATGATATGAAGAAATTAACCTATAAAGTTAATGCAATTCTTTCAGATCTATTCATCAATTCTGGTTTAATTTTAGTTGATTTTAAAGTTGAATTTGGAGTTTGCAGCAAGGGAAGAATTTTATTAGCTGATGAGTTTACTCCTGATGGATGCAGGCTATGGGATTCAGAAACACTTAAAAAAATGGACAAAGATAGATTCAGGCAAGGCCTTGGAGACGTTGTTGAGTCTTACCATCAAGTTGCCGATAGGTTAGGAATGAATATAATAGTTGACTAAATTAGTCAGGTATTTATAATTCATGCGTGAAACTAACTACAAAAAGTAAGTATGCTGTAAGTGCTCTTGCAGAACTCCATTTACTAGAATCATCAGGCCCAGTCTCTTTATCTGATATAGCTACTAAACAAAATATTGAACTAAATTATCTTGAGCAGATATTTAGGAAACTAAGAATTGCTGGAATTGTTCAAAGTTCAAGAGGCAGAAATGGTGGCTATATATATGCAAGAGACCCATCTAGCATTTCTATTAAAGAAATCATGAACGCAGTTGAGGAAGATTTAGATGCCACAAATTGTAATGGTTTACATTCATGTAATGATGGAAAAAAATGTAACACACATAATTTATGGCATGAACTTAATCAAGTTGTAGATAATTATTTAACTAAAATAACAATTAACAACCTTGTAGAATCAAATAAAAACCCATATATAGAGTTAAGAGAAATATTATGACTATCAATTCAACAATATATTTAGATTATGCGTCCACAACTCCTGTTGATCCAAGGGTTGCATCAAAAATGATGCAATTTTTAACTCCAGATGGGGAGTTTGGTAATCCAGCTTCACGCTCACACAGATATGGCTGGAAGGCTGATGATGCAGTGGAAGAAGCTAGATCGCATGTCGCAAATTTAGTTAACTGTGATCCAAGAGAAATTGTCTGGACATCAGGGGCTACTGAAGCTGATAATTTAGCTGTCAAAGGTGTTGCAAGATTCTATAAATCAAAGGGTAATCATATTATTACTTCAAAAATAGAACATAAAGCTGTCCTTGATCCATGTAGACAACTTGAAAGAGAAGGCTTTGAGGTAACTTATTTGGAACCTGATGATGGAGGTATTATTCACCCTGGTCAAGTTAAAGATGCCATTAAAGAAAATACTATATTGGTTTCATTAATGCATATCAATAATGAGCTTGGAACTTTAAATGATTTAGATGCAATCGGCGAGATCACAAGAAATTCTGGTGTTTTTTTTCATGTAGATGCAGCTCAGAGTACTGGTAAAGTTGAAATTGACTTATCAGTTTTACCCGTCGATCTAATGTCATTTTCAGCGCATAAGACTTATGGTCCAAAAGGAATTGGCGCATTGTTTGTTAGAAGAAAGCCTCGAGTTAGAATTGAGGCCTTAATTCATGGCGGTGGGCATGAAAGAGGCATGAGATCAGGAACACTGGCTCCACATCAAATAGTAGGTATGGGTGAAGCATTCAGAATTGCTAAAGAAGAAATGAAAGAAGATCATGCAAAAGTTACAGCATTTCATACAAAATTTCTTAAAGAAGCTATGAAAATTGAACATGCTTATATTAATGGAGACATTAACAATAAAGTACCTAACATACTCAATATAAGTTTTAATTTCGTTGAAGGAGAGTCGCTCATCATGGGACTAAAAGATATTGCAGTTTCATCAGGGTCTGCATGTACATCCGCAAGTCTAGAGCCATCATATGTATTGAGGGCGTTGGGAAGAAAAGATGAATTGGCGCATAGCTCAATAAGATTTTCTTTTGGAAGGTTTACGAATGATGACGAAGTAGATAATACATTATCTATTTTACATAATGTTGTAGATAGATTGCGCGAGCTTTCACCTTTATGGGAGATGCATTTAGACGGAATTGATCTAGACACAGTAAAATGGGATGCACACTAAATATGGAGATAAATTATGGCTTATAGTAAAAAAGTTGTAGATAAATTTGAAAATACTTTAAACAATCCTAAGGCTTTTAATGTTGGCAGATTTGATCCGTCTGAAGAAAATATTGGAACGGGTATGGTTGGAGCTCCAGCATGTGGAGATGTCATGAAATTACAAATCAAATGCGAACCATCAGGTAATACCCATGTTATTAAAGATGTTAAATTTAAGACTTATGGCTGTGGCTCAGCTATAGCATCATCTAGTGAGCTTGTTGAGATGTTAATTGGGAAGACACTAGAGGAAGCGAAAGAGATAAAAAATAAAGAAATTGTTGATGCTTTAGAGCTACCTCCAATTAAGATACATTGTTCGGTGCTTGCAGAAGATTCAATTAAACAAGCAATCGAAGATTACGAATCTAAACAATAAATACATTATGAAAGTTTTCAGTTCATCAGATTTAAATTTTTCAGATGAGGCCATTAATCATTTTATATCTAGCTTAAAAAATAGGGGCAAAGGGGAAGGTATTAAAATTGGAGTAAGAAAGGCTGGATGCTCAGGTTATGAGTATTATTTTGATTTTGTTGATAACTTTGAAAGTAATGGGATAATTTTTGACCAAAATGGCTGTAAAATTTTTGTTGATCACAACAGTCTTAGCTTCTTAAAAGGAAGTTTGGTCGATTACAAAAAAGAGGGATTAAATCAAGGTATTAAATTTATTAATCCAAATGCTAAAGCTGTTTGCGGATGTGGTGAAAGCTTCACAATATAATTAATGAGTAGAATTAAAATTTTACCTCATGAGGAATTATGTCCAGAGGGTATTACTATAGAAAGTCTTCCAGATGAAACAATATGCGAGGCAGCACTAAGAAATGGAATTCAGATAGAGCATGCTTGTGAAATGTCTGCGGCATGCACGACATGTCATTGTATTGTAAGAAAAGGCTTTGAAAGCCTTGATGATGCAAGTGACATAGAAGAGGATTTATTAGATAAAGCATGGGGCCTTGAACAAACCTCAAGATTAAGCTGTCAGGCCTTTCCAAAAGACCAAGACATAGAGATAGAAGTACCTAAATATAATATAAATATGGTCTCAGAAAATCACTAATGACTAATATAGAATGGCTTGATACAAATGAAATAGCTATGGAGTTATTCGATAAATTTCCTGAAATTGATCCTCAATGGATTAGTTTTCCTGATCTGCATAAAAAAATATGTGAATTAGACGATTTTAATGGCGATCCACAAAGTTCAAATGAAAAAATTCTTGAAGCTATTCAGATGTTATGGATAGAAGAATATCTATAAGTCCCATATAATAGCTAAAATTTTTTATAAGGAATTTAAACATGGCAATTGAACAAACATTATCTATTATTAAACCTGACGCAGTATCTAAAAATATCATTGGAAAAATAATTTCAAGATTTGAAGAAAATGGTCTTCATTTAATAGCTGGCAAGCTAATACAACTTGATGACCAAGCGGCATCAGGTTTTTATGCTGAACATGAAGGCAGGCCATTTTTTAACGATTTAAAGAAATTTATGACTTCAGGCCCAGTATTTGTCCAAGTTCTCGAAGGTGAGGGAGCTATTATAAAAAATAGGGAGCTAATGGGAAATACAAATCCTCAAGATGCTGCTCCTGGAACTATAAGGGCTGATTTTGCTAACAGTATTGATGCTAATGCTGTTCATGGATCCGATTCAGAAATAAGTGCAGTGAGGGAGATTAATTATTTTTTCAAAGATGAAGAAATAGTATCTAAATAAATTTGTCTGAGAAAAAGGTAAATCTTTTAGGGTTTTCACTTCAATCTCTAGAAGATTTCTTTGCAAAAATTGGTGAACCGAGGTTTAGAGCTAAACAGCTTATTAAATGGGTCCATCAAAAAGGTATTCTAGATTTTGAAGAAATGTCTGATTTTAATAAACATTTAAGATCTAGGCTAAAATCTTTAGCTATATTATTACCACCAAAAATTGAAGAAATTCATACTTCTCCTGAGGGGACTATAAAGTATTTAGTAAAACTCGAATCAGGTTCAATGGTTGAGATGGTACGGATACCTGAAAAGAAAAGAATGACATTGTGTATCTCTTCACAGGCTGGTTGTGCACTTCAGTGTACATTTTGTGCAACTGGAGCTCAGGGCTTCGAAAAAAATTTAACTGCAGATGAAATAATTGGCCAGCTTTGGCTTGCAAACTTTAGTAGCAATAATGAACCTCTAATAACGAATGTTGTTTTTATGGGAATGGGTGAACCTTTACTTAATTTTATACCAGTGATTGAATCAGCAAAAATAATGAAAGAACAGCTTGCATATGGCCTATCCAGAAAAAGAATTACAATTAGTACTTCTGGAATTACTCCGCAAATTGATCAGCTTTTTAATGAGATTGACGTATCACTTGCAATATCTCTTCATGCTCCAACTAATGAGCTTAGGGATGAAATAGTTCCAATTAATAAAAAATACCCAATTAGTGTATTAATGAAGTCATGCAACAGGTATCTAGATTTTTATGATGGTAAAAGAAGTATTACTATTGAATATGTTCTTATAGATGGAGTTAATGATTCTGAGGAGCTTGCTAAAAAGTTAGCAAAGTTGTTATCAAACATTTCATGTAAAATAAATTTGATACCGTTTAATCCATTTGATGGCTCAAACTATAAAAGATCTAATAATAAAAATATAGAAGTTTTTAAAAAGGTTCTAATGAATAAGGGTTTTATAACAACACTTAGGGTGACTAGGGGTGATGCTATAGATGGAGCTTGTGGACAATTGGTTGGTAAATTAGCTAAATCAGTTAAAGGAAAAAAACTTATATCACATCAATCCATATCATGACACTAGAAGCAAAGTCAGCAAATTCTGTAAAAATTGGAAAAGTCTTTATAGCAGGAAGAATAAAAGCTGGCCTTAGTAAAAATGAAGTAGCTAAAGCTTCTATTATGAATATAAAATATATTGAAGCCATAGAATCTGGTGACTATTCTATTTTTCCAAGCGAGAGTTTTGCTAGAGCTTATTTTATAAAATATCAAGATTTCTTATCTCTTAGTTGTGACTTCCCATCAATTTATGATGAAAACTTAAGAAAATCTGAAATCATTGAAAAATCAATAACAAAACTTAATTCTTCATTAACACCCAATATAAAAAAAGGTGCGGTGATATTAGCCGTATTTATTATATTATTTATTTTATCCAAGTCTTTCTTTTTTAATCAAATAGATATTGAAGATGTTTCAAAAAGCACTGTGGATGATATTAAAAATACAGATATAAAAGAAATACCAATAAATACTAACTTGAAAGTAACTGACAATTTAATAGATTCTATAGAGCTATATGAAGAGACTGATAAAACGAATAATTATATAGAAAATAGATTAACTTTAACTTTTTCAGATGAATGCTGGATTGAGGTTTACTCAGGAGACGAATTAGTTGCAAACCAACTCTTTAAATCAGGTGATACCTATTTGTTAGATATTAAAAAACCCTTCAAGGTTGTTGTTGGAAATGCGGACCATATAGAGGGAACATATAATAGAGATAGCATTGATTTTATTACTAATGCTAATAGACTTAGAGTAAATACTATTATTTTTAATGATGAGTAACTGGATTACTAGAAAAGATACAAAAGTTGTCAACGTTGGCGATGTTTCAATAGGTGGATCTAATCCAATAGCTATTCAATCTATGACAAATACTGATACACGTGATGTCTTGTCAACTGTAAAACAGATCAATGATTTAGAAGCAGCTGGAGCAGACATAGTTAGAGTTTCAGTTCCAGGGTTTGATGAAGCAAAGGCCTTCAAAGAAATAAAAAGTGCTGTAGCTATTCCGCTTGTTGCAGATATTCATTTTGATTACAAGATTGCTCTTGCGGTTGCCGATACTGCAGATTGTTTACGTATAAATCCTGGTAACATTGGAAAAGAATCAAAAATTAAAGAAGTCATTTCTGCAGCTATCTATAATAATGTTCCCATTCGTGTTGGAGTTAATGCAGGATCATTAGAAAAAGATCTCCAAAAAAAATATGGAGAACCCAATGCTGATGCCTTAGTCGAGTCTGCTTTAAGGCATGTTGATATCTTAGATAAATTTAATTTTGAAAATTATAAAATGAGCCTAAAAGCATCGAATATTGAAATGACGGTTGAGGCTTATAGAAAAATATCTAATTTAATTAAGCAACCTC
>Ga0213868_10004882_pt1 | contig 12155 bp, 8 predicted proteins | sample PICome_9_FD_160087 | JGI IMG/M metagenome (GOLD analysis project Ga0213868, IMG submission 160087) | Coastal seawater microbial communities near Pivers Island, North Carolina, United States - PICO127 | ecosystem: Environmental > Aquatic > Marine > Coastal | place: USA: North Carolina | collected...
TTCAGAACACTTATTCTCTATATGAACATTACTTTTGCGATTATTGACGATGCTAAAATAGGCATTTGTCTTTGTCGAGACGAAATAAGGTCGAGGTCGAGTTCCATCCTGGACCATTTTCCAATATTTGCACGACGGAGCGCATGCTGATAATTCGATTGAAGCACAGATCTACAATCCTTATCTATACTTCAGAACACTTATTCTCTATATGCCTATTACTGTTGCGACATATTGACGATGCTAGAATATGCATTTGTCCTGGTCGAGACGAAATAAGGTCAAGTTCCATCCTAGACCATTTTCCCTATGAGTATCTAGTCTTACTAAACCCGCAAGACTGACTCACTCGCTTAACACCTGACACAATCATTTCACAAAACGTATCGACAACCATATCATGAAGTTATGGTGTGCATGCATTTTAAAGGAATATTCAGGCTGAGAAGTGATTTTTTTACCAAGTGAAGTTATGCTTCCATACAGCGATCTTATATAATAATTAGTACAAACATAACACTGCACTGTGAATGACATACTGAGTAATACTGAATAAGTAAAACTATTGCTTATTTTTTTATGGAATTTGTGATGTTATCGGTCTTCTTCATCGGGTCCGCAGTCGACGATTTCAGGAAAATCGTCCATGTCGTCATCATCCAAGTTCGATAACTGGTCATTTTTATGATGACTGACATCAGATTCCGAGTCTGGTTCACGATCCTTCTTACCTTCGTCCTGCACATTGTCGTGCTTTTCTATGACAGAAGCAGTCCGTGCTTCAATTTCAAAATCCTCTCCACCAATGTCATCGATTGGATCATTGTCATCATCACCACTACCACCACCATCAACATCATCACCGTGTCCAGTATTGGAATCCTCTGATCTCAATTGCTTCTCAGCTTCAAGATGACCGTCTTTACGTTCACTCGTCTTATCTCTGCAATCTATCGATTTTTCTCCGTCTTTTTGATTGTCTTCTGTAAGTTCAGTCTTATCGGTGCTGACATCCATCTCTACCCGTGCGCCTTTTTGAATCAGATCTTTCTTTTGGCCGCCCTTTTTCGTTTTTACTTTCGTGGCTGGCTCTTTGGTGAACTTCGAATTGAGAATTTCCTCATTAACCATGGCCATATCGGACTCAAGCATTTCCCGCGAGAAGGAAAGCTTGGAATTGCTCCGTTCGGGTTCATTTACAGATCTAGTTAGAATTACCAATGGTGGTGACCTATGAGTCAAAGCAACATTGCAAACGTCTAAGGCAATGTAAGCAGTTGATGATACGTTAGGATCCCTATCAAATTTTAGATCAAAAGCAGTGCTACGTAACGATTCTGTCAAAATACTGGCGCCACCATCCGGCCATGGAGTCGATATGGCAGTCATTCCAAAATTTAGAAATGAAGTTTTGATTTTACCAGACGAAAGCAATTTAAGTGATGAGTCATTCATACTTTCTTTGATGGAAGATAAGCAAGTAGATGCCACTGACTCCACTAGATTTCGATTTTCGATACTCATGAATCCACCAACGATGGTAAGCAGAGATGAAAGAGCATCGGTGCATGCGCAGCTGAGAAAAGACAAATGAAACAAACAATCATCAGAACATTGATTAATTACTTAGTCTATAGAAAAACAAGAAAAGGTTCAAACTTACATCAGATCGATTCGATCTTGAATAGTACCCCAATGGCAGTCTTGATTATAAGTAAAAGAATCTGTCGATCCTATTTGTTCTAGTAGAGAACCAATAATAAATGCCAGAATTTTTGTGATAGTATCTGTCTGAGTAGTAGCAACGCTCGAACCAAGTCTTTGCATCAAAAGGATAAAAGAATGAACTGCTCTGGTTCGGAGAGGAATCGAGGAGTGTAGCCACTTCTTCGAACTAGTTTTCGATGTAGTAGAGACAGGGTCAACCACTTTTCTTAGAGCGTAAGATGAGGAAGACTGAAGAGTTGAATGAGTGATTCGGAGCATTTGCTTTCCGTATTGTAAAGAGTTGTTTGATAGCGACGCAAGGACTGTCTGAAACAAGTCATGACCCAAATACTTGACTGAATTTGCAATAGCAACTGCAGCACTAGGACTTAATAAACCACCTTCTATTGAAACATCGCACAGGCCAGACTTTGTTGATAAGTACTTTGTCTCAGCGATGGATGAGAAATTTAGCATCTGCTCACAGCAATCCAATATAGTAGTGATTGGTATCATCATTCCATTTGTGCTTTGGCTAATGTCGTACCCATCCATTTTTAAAAGATGCTTTGCAATACAAACATAGCTCTTCATTCGAATGATGAATGCGGTTACGCGGTCAGTCTGCGAAGCTGTTCTGTTCCTCAACTCTGTTATCCACGCAAGGGATTCTCCGTTGCTAACTGCGATTGCTCCTTTCTTTCTTTTGACTGATCGTACGATTGGAAAAAAGGAAAGGATGGTTGATTTTAGTTCTTCCACAGTCATTAGAATTTTATTGGTCCAAAGCTGTGTCGGGCTTGTCCCAGTAGAACTCCCAGCAAGAGGAATAGTTGCAATGAAAGTAGCAGCGGCATCTAAAAGACTTGAAGTGTCATCGCTTTCCCCAGCATACAAAAGAACATCATGAGCAACTTTTTCGCTTGCATCCAAAATAGCATTACTTCGACTTAGACGAGTATTGGATAAGATAATAACCACAGATGAAGACAAACAGCAGTATTGAAGTGCTTGATGAGCGTTTTCGAGCTCCTTTTCGGTCTTGGAGATAGCAACTAAGAGCCTCTGCATCGTTTTATTCATACCATTAATAACTTGACTAGCAATGGATGTAATCATTGAATGCTCTACAGACGATGTAACAGTCGATAGATGCGTCCTACAGTATTCACAAATGACAAAAAAGACTTTGGCAGAAGCAGCAATGACTCCACTCGGGTACATCAAACTATCTTCACCACCTTGCGGGATCAAAATTCTGCACAGGTTAGATAAAATATATACCTCCTCCGACGATAAGTTACCGCTCTCCATGTTCAATATGGATGAAATGGAACTAGACGAACCTGATGCACCACCCCGCTTGCGTTTCTTTCCTCCTGACGAATTGGATTGGGACATCAGAGTTCCTGAACTCATCACATTTTCGATTTCTTGTGCTTTCTTAACATCTCTTTGAAGGAGGCCCTTTCTTGAGAAAATACTTTCCATCCCAGATAACGATTCTAGAACCTTGCTTTCGAGCTCATCAAATTCATGATGAACATCGCTGTTACTGTTTTGACTCTTTTCTAATGATTTGAGCAAGTTAAGTAGCTTTTTCCCTTCTACACAGTCGTTTGAATCATTCTTACTATCTTGTGAAGGAATCGGGGGGTTTAATCCAATCAAATTGACTTTCATTGTTTGCTTTGTGTCGTCCTCAGCAAGAAAGGAACAAAATTTCTGGATTTGTGTCTCATTTTGTGGGAGAATGAATGGTATAGAATGGAACTATCTATCCCGTCTAGTTTCAGATCCGCGTTTCCAAGAAAACAGAAAACGAACAACGAACTGAGCTGTACTCCTCAACTCTCATTCCATAGTTAACGTAATCCAAGTTACTCTACAGTAAAACCGATGAAGAATCTTGTAGTTACTATTGCAATCGTTTCAGGTTCATTGTCTTGTGAGGCATTCTCAATGATTCAACCGAGAAGATTCACATTGACACCTCTTTTTGTTGGAGATCCTACTGGATCACAACACAATCAGTTCCAGGATGACTCTATCTCACAGAACGTAGAAGAAAATCAGCTTCATGGAGATGATGCATCGCTTAAAGCCAATAGATGGAGCAAACATGCTCCTGATGCCAATCTTCCCACGGATGAATTTAAGAGTCAATTGAAAGAGAATATGAAAGGAGATTTGGAAAGTAGACGGGCTTCACTTCCAAACAGAGGAAATCAACCTGCCAAGCATTATCTTGATTCATTATAAAAAAGTGATGATAGATAACTCCATTTTGATTTTATTTGTTTGAGATTTCCAAAGTGTCAGAGGCACTACGCACTACAGTGCACAATAGTAAAGCAGTCTATAAATCACATGAAGATTTTTATCTTGTGTTATATTTTAATCATGTCTAATTAAAGTACCTCGTATGAAGTGGTCTACTCTTCTTCAAAGATGAATGAACTCTTGTGCCTTCAACTTTCTCTCATTCAATAGTATGCGCTGAGAGCTGAGAGTGACATTTTAGCCGTGACAGGAAGGTATTCCGCTTACTGACCAGCTCAACGCAACTCTCGTCGACAGAAAGAGAAAACAAAAAGAAACACATTCTCACTGTAGATAACTTACTGGCAACGAACAACGAACAACGAAGGGAAGGATTACAATTGGCTGTGTTCCTAAATCACATATCCATAAAGGTATAATGGGGAGTCAAGATGCCAGCAGTAGGGGTTCTAATGGTCATTTCTCAAAGCATCTATTACCATGGACCATGGCTATTGTCTGGCCCCTCATGTGCACTTTGCCGTTGCTACTGACGATTGAAAATTCACCAACGCATTATAAATCTATATTTCCTAAACATTGGTACTTAGTGAATCCTGATGTATCACTTGTGAATGAACCCAAACCTCTGGGTTTGATTCTTGGCATACTAGCAGTATTTGTCGGACATGTATTTTTAGTGCCCATGTTTTATCTGTTTCGAAAAGGGTATCTATCAGGTGGCGAGGAACCGAAATCGATTCAATCTACAGGAGCTAGAAATTACTTCTTTTCAGAAGGTCTTGTTTCTCACCTCTCACAGCCAGAAGGTTTTGTTCTATTAGCTCTATACCTTTCCATAACTTGGATGTATAACTTGATGCCTAGAGCCTATTATTCTTTCGAGGGAGGCATTCAATGGTCCAAAGTTCTGACTTGCCTTGCCACACAAGATGGATTACAATACGCAATGCATCGATTAGAGCATCGAGTTAGCCCTGAATTTTATAAAGTTTCTCACAAACCTCATCATCGATTTACAAATCCTCGTTTATTCGATGCATTCAATGGTTCCATTACAGATACTGCCTTAATGATTCTTGTTCCCTTATATGCCACGGCAAATATTGTTCGCGATTGTAATGTTTGGACGTATATGGCCTTTGGGTCAATGTATGCCAACTGGTTGGTTTTGATTCACTCTGAGTATGTGTTTCCATGGGACACTTTATTTAGACGGTTCGGTCTTGGAACTCCAGGAGATCATCATGTTCATCACAAGGTATTCAAGTACAATTATGGTCATTTGTTCATGTGGTTTGATCGTATTTGGGGGACGTACAAAGATCCACAAGTATTTGCACCGAAACTTTTCAACAAAGGGGTGTAATATTGAATTGATGATACAGTATTAGATATGATATACACACACATCTATATATTTAGCTTTTTCAAGTAAACCTCATACAAGTTGCATCACGTGACATTTCTTTTTCAAAAGAGGGGTGCAACAATTTCGTCGTCGCGTTGATCTGGTGTGCATCATTCCCGTCCCACTGTGTACCTCTCTGCTTTACAGTTTTTGTTGGAACTTAACCATCAACATCTGTAACAAGTTTAATTCTCAATTTACCATTTCTTTAAAATGAGATCTTCTCTTACAATTTGGTGTGTATTTTAATTAATCGTCAATCGTCATTGGGTTTTCGAAAAATCGCAAAAGTATGAGGAGGATACAGGATAGTGGAACAATGAAAATAAAATAAAGAAACTGACTACGCTACGCAACCAAGCACCAAGCAACGATAACGATTTTGTAGCAAAAGTACTATCGCAAAAGGCATTAGGATTAAACTCTCAGCCATGTCAACGGAAGTTCCAGTTCCAGAAACAGGAGAGTTTGATGCGACAGTATATGCCGAAGCTCTCATTAGCACAGTGGCTAGAGCGTTCTACGATGACACATGTATCGCACTGATCGACGTTCTCATCCGTGATAAGTTTCTGCGCGATGATCAAGATATGGGAATGAGACTTTCTCTGCCTCCCAAGCAATTGCGTAAAACTCTTCAATTCCTTCAAGACGAGCATTTAGTGAAAGCAGAGGCTGTAAATGATCTTGCAGAAGGAGGAAGTCAAGCTACGAGGTTTTTTTACATAGATTATAACCATGCTGTCAAAAGCATTAGACTTCGGATTTTTCTTTTGAGAAAAAAGTTAGAAGATGCGGAGAAAAGAGCAAGACACTCTAGTGTGTATATATGCCCTGGATATAAAACTAAAACATGTAATGGACGATATACAGAGACGGAAGCGCAACAAGTCGTCGATCCTGAAACTGGTTTATTTCTCTGCCAAGAATGCATGAATGCGCATGTGGCTAATCCAGATCCACCACCAAAGGAAACCTATACACTTCAACTAGTAGATAATACCAAGTCGCTTAAGGAGGCGATTGATAATATCCGAAGAGTTGATGTTCAATTCAAGTCTAAGATGGTTGGAAATCAGCAAATGCGGCAAGGAATTTATGATTTGATTCAAAAGATCAAAGCCAAAGGGTCAGTTCCTCTAGTATCAAACCTCCCCTCAGAAAATCGACTGATGAATATTGGTTCTACTCGTATAGAAGGAACTGGAAGGACAGCTGGAAATAAAATTAAAAAGTTGAAGGAGAAGATGTCAGAGCACGGAGGCGATATCAAAAAGATTCGTCTCACATCTGGACAAGATGATTTGACATTTCTCAAAAATGCTCTTGGACAACAAATAGCCCTCAAAGTAGAAAAAGGCGCAGGATCGCGAGCACATCATCTAGCAAAAGGAGTAAGCCGTGAAAAATTGTTGGACTCTGCGGCTATTAGAGTCGGTGCGGAGTTGGATTTAATTACGTCACTTGCTGTGCGGCACAAACGAAAACGAGAAGCTGAAGAAGAAGAAAATAGAGATGAAGAATCCCAACTGAAGAAGAGTAAAAATGCCACCCTTTTATTTTTAAGAAATAATATTGGTAGGAATGATCAGGAGCAATTACATAATTACGCGGAAGAGGAAAATCCAGATGATAGTGATGATGATGAAGTCATGCTTGTCAATGATTCTGATGACGAATGGGCTGAAATGAAAGAAGATGAGAGGCTCGCAATATTTCAAGCTTTATATAAGAAAGAGAAGGCTAGGCTTTTAGGTGGTGAAGCAGGTGCATCGAACGATGTCGATGATGCTGATATACCCGGTGTCAACTGGGAAGACGCTTGAGCAGAAATGGACGAATCAATCGTTTCCTCTCATAGATTCTCTGATGCTCTTCTATAGCTAAATAAAACTGTAAAACTTGTATAAAAATAAAGAAACATGATTTTACAATTCTGTATTCTTTATATTGACACACATTCCATCGACCATTGATCGAGTAGGCAATAGCCTCGTGACGAATCTCGCAAACTTCATAACTGTTCCTGGAGCGATCACGTACTTTCCATGTCCTAGAGCATTCAAACATTCCTTTGCGACATCGGATGGCTGCATTAGTATAACATCAAGATCTTTGGTATTATCCCCATTAGCTCTGCGGAAATTAGGAGTGTCAATGGGTCCAGCAATACATGCCAAAACATCGATTCCATCTTCTTTTTCTACCATAGATATTTTTAGACGCAAGTCGCAATACGCAATTCCGAAGAAGGAAAAGTGACAAAAAATATAAGACTATTTACTTTTATTCATAGAGTATTAAAGTGCCCTTTTCAAAAGTCTGAATCCTCATCCCAGTCAGCAGTGAGGAAATCATTGTCCGGTAAGAAACTGCAGTCGTCGTCAAATGGTATGTTCGTTTTGCCATTCATTATTGAGGATGATTCTGATGAATTTTCTGTTGGATCTTCTCTGCAAGAGTAATCTTCTCGAGTCACCTCTTTCAATGGTGAATCTGATACGGATCCCATATGACTTCGTTCGTCCTCGGCATTTTCAGATGAGTCTACATTATATTGGTCCTTGATATTCAACTCCTGCACCGATATTTCATCATTATTGTGAGTTAAGTCATGACTTTGATCCGTTAGTATTGCTCGGCTCAATCGAGAGTTAATCGTCTCGACTCTATTCGCATAGTCTCGCTGAACGCGAACGCTGTTTTCTGATCTGTGAGTATTTTGATCTAAATGAAGTTTACCAATAATTGCCACAGGCTTATTCTCATGAACAATTTGAGGTACATTGGCATTTGAATCCTCGATACTCGCTTTTCCATCTATATCATTTATCAATTCATCATATAAGCTTGTTACTTTGTCGGTGCGCAAGTGATATCCAAGATCATAGTCATGCTGAATAGAGGGTGATGAGTTCGAGATTGTTTCTCCTTGGTCGCCTCTAAAATCTGACTTGATACCTGTGATACTTCTAATGAACTCTAATTCACTGCTGAAATCTCTGTCTGAAGTTGTTTGAAACGATTGGCGATGATTTGATGAAGACCCAAACTCTCCTCTAGCATCGGCAGGTTCTAATTTTTTCACTCCGACGCTTTCTTTCGCTATTTCAACGCAAGGTTCGCTCCCTTTCTCCTTTAAATTGCTTGTTTTTCGGCAATAATGACTAAGATTGTTGATCCATAAATGATGTTGATGAGTGTCCAGAGATCCCAACCAGAATGTTCGACTTGGATGTTCAATCACGATCCATGTCCTCCCATCTTCATTTCTTTCATCGAAGTTTGTTACATCAGAGAGAAAGATCCACCCGGAAATTGACGGAGATGAAGGGTTTTGATAGTAGCATAAAGCGATTTCTTCATATGGCCCAATGTTTTCGATTGTAAACCATCGCTTCGTTGTACTCGATAAAATACCTGATTTTTTATGCTTTCTCTTTTCAAGCCAACCTTGGAGAAAAGGGTGTGTCAACGACTTCATGCATGAACAATCTTGCTTCTCTTAATACTTTCAAATGCTTTGTGGAAGTAGAGAAAAACAACAAAATACGAGACGACTTTTGAAAACGACTTTACTTCAAAGCGCTGATACAAATCCTTCAAATTATGAATCAAATCAGCAGGACTTGAACGATAAAGACTTTCGAATAAAAGATCGAACAACCGCGACAAGTATCGAAAAATCGCAGAACACGATAATGCAGTCAGTTTCCGATCTTATAACAAATTGGTTGATCGACCTAGAAAAGATTTGTGCAACGAATAGTCAGAAGGATGTCACTGAACAAATTGATGAGATTGTCAAACAAATAGTTGCGATACAATACAAAGAAGTAGAATCGAATGAGAGTGAATACAGTAGCGATGTGTCTTGCTCATCCATCTTGAGGGGGTTACAGACTCTGGAGTTTGCTTTACAAGAAAACATACTTGGAGATGCAATGGTTCGATATAAAGGCACCCCGATTTCACAGGCAAATACGTTGGAGAAGTTATTCTCCTTTACATGCTCAATAGTTGAAACTGAATATGCAGTGACTGCACTAGATTGGCACCCATTTAATTCGGATGTCCTGGCTGTTGGTTACACTTGCAATGATTTGAAAGAACAGAACCCAAAAGGAATGATTCTGATATGGACTGTGCGAAACCCCAGTTATCCAGAAAAAGTAATCAAGACTAATGATGGAGTATGCGCCTTAGCTTTTTCAAAAGATCAATCTCCTGTTTTGGCTGTAGGTTTAGAATCGGGTTGTATAAATTTATACGATATAACTCTCTCCAATCCTTTAGTGATAGATACGTTTTCTGTACCTGGGAGGCACATTTCTTCAGTTACACAATTGCAATGGGTAACCGACGCAGACCATGGCGCATTAGAAAATTTGGTTTCTATTGGTGCCGACGGAAAAGTTATTCAGTGGTCACTAAATAAAGGATTGCATCCTCAGGCTCTGATTACTTTAAAGCGCCACAATACAAAATCAAACTACCATAGACTCCCGGATGTTGCAATGGGTCTGTCCCTCGACTTCCTTCGAGCAAATGATTCTCTTACATACATTTGCGGTGCAGAAGACGGTACTATGTTTCGTTGTTCAAGATCTTATAGTGAGCAACCTTTATATCATATGATAGCGCACAATGGTCCTGTGACTCAAATTGTTGCATCACCACTTGAAGATGAGTTTTTAATTTCTAGCGGTGCAGATTCGACAATCAAATTATGGACCACACCGAGCAAGCAAAATACGATCAAGCATATACTTACAGTATCTCCTTTAAATCTTTTGGCACCCATTAATGATGTAGCTTGGTCACCTGTCGCACCTACAATCTTTTGCTTTGTCACAGCCGATGGAAGAGTCGAGATTTGGGACTTATCATCTTCAGACTCTGAGCCATTGCACAGTAAACCTGCGACGTCGCCGATTATGAAAGGAAACGAATTTACCAAGTTGATGTTTACAACGAATGGAAGAGCTATTGTTATTGGCTGTGATAATGGTGTTGTCCTTAGTTATTCTCTGCCTAAAAACTGTTATGAATGCAACAAAAATACGCATTTGATTGATTTAATCAAGTCATGGCAGTAGTGTATAGAAACGGTAACAGAGATGATCTGACACAGACTTAATCCAATAACATTTGCAGCGAACTTTCCAGTAACCAAAGTCGAAATCTTTGATTAGTTGCGTTTTCATCGTCTTTTACCCATGATGTCAAATGAGCAGTCAAATTTTTCTGAAGATTCACAAGTTTCGGATATAGATCACCCAAGGCTTCAAAAACAGTAGTCTTCCGCAATTTCGATGCCAAAGAAAGTAATGACACGGCACTAGAATATATTTCAGCATTCTCGAGAAGCTTTGTGAAATCATCAACGGTTGTGCATGACGTCATTTCTTCGAGAAACTCGTAAATGGTTGAGACCAAGTCAGAACAAGTTAGCTCGTTATCATCTATGAGAGGAACGGTTGGCCTCAACATGTCAATAATGGTTGGTATCAATGAGGGAAATGGACACCTATGTAAGAGAACCTTTACGATTGATATTTGATGACAAAGGTCATATACCGAAAGAAGCTTACGAAGCAAGATGAAAATATCTTGGATCGCCTCTTGATCGACTCCTGTCGGGCTTTGATTTTGAATTGATGATAATGAAATAATACTGTTGAATAGGACTTGCATCACATGGATTGGGTTCAAATTGCTATCCATCACATTTATTGCAATCAATGATGTGGATTTCCCTAACTTTGGTTCTTTCTCCAACAGTTTCCGTAACCAACCAAATCCAGTTTCGTAGTAATACGACCGAAGCAGACTTTGATAAGGACTTTCTTCACCTTCAACTTCATGCTCTAAAAAGATCTCCACTAATGGAAAGAATAGCTCAAAGTAGATTTCCGGTTGATTCATCTCTGATTGAAGAGATGAAGATACATACGAAGAATCTTCTTGAAAGATTGAGAGAACAAGAGTCGTCAAAGATACTAGTTCCCAAGTAGTGTCCATCCCACAAAATGTATCAAAGTCATAGGATTCTCCATCGTCGGAACCAATACAAATCAATGGTAGAAACTCTCCTATGAATGGCTGAATATCTAGTAAACTGCGAAGGCAGCAGTCGTTTTGTAATGCTGATTTGTATAACGTCGACTCCTTGTACACCAAATGAGGATACATCAACAATACGTCTAATTCAAGTCCTAACATATCTTGGATAGATGCAGATAATCTTAGAATCATACTATGAACTTGTTTCTTTGAATGTTCATCATTGACAAATGTAGATACTTCGTTCAGTGCCTTCCCAAGTAATAGAGCGATTCGAACAAATCCAGTTACAATGGCTCGTTCCATATACTTATTAGACACTTCAGATTGTGACATTTCAGAGACTGCGTTCCTGATAGCTGGTACAAAATGCTTATAGAAAACAATGGATGTAAAATTCATGCATCTCATAAAGCTTGCGTGGCAATCTTGAGAGTTATTCAGCAATACCACTAATGGAGCTAAAGATCTTTGGAACAGTGCAATCGTTTCGCAACACATACTTTGGAATCGCCTCCATCGTTTCGATGTGGATCGAATTTCTATATGAATCGCTTCACAGGATAGTAACAGACATAGATATTGCAATGTTGGTAGATCTCCACCAGTGGTACATTCGTTTGCCAATGGAACTACTTCTTGTACAAGACGCAAAAGTAAATGTCCTTGAATCAAAGGTTTCTCGTGA
>Ga0213868_10004883_pt1 | contig 12154 bp, 9 predicted proteins | sample PICome_9_FD_160087 | JGI IMG/M metagenome (GOLD analysis project Ga0213868, IMG submission 160087) | Coastal seawater microbial communities near Pivers Island, North Carolina, United States - PICO127 | ecosystem: Environmental > Aquatic > Marine > Coastal | place: USA: North Carolina | collected...
CCTGCTTCGGGCCAAGAGCCTTGGACCCGCAAAGTCGCCTCATCGCGAAAGGCTTTGGTGTCAATGCGGCCGATGATCCGTTCCCCTTCCAGCACGGGGAAAACATAATAGCCGTATTGGCGTTTGGCTTGGGGGACGAATACCTCAATCCGGTAGAAAAACCCAAATAACCGCTCAGCCCGTGCCCGGTCACGCAGGGCAGGATCAAAGGGCGACAGAATGCGAATACGGGGCGGAGCGGGGGGCAGGTACTCGGCGGACTGGACCACATCGGGCCACGCAAAACTGGGGCGCAGGCTGCCGTCTGCGGCTTCAATATCCACCTCGATGATCCGGCCGGATTTGAGGGCATGGGCGCACCAATCGCGAGCGGTGGGGATAGGGATGGCGGCCCAGAAGGCGGCGAGTTCGGTTGCGGTGGCAAAGCCGAGGCGATCGAGGGCGGCGGTGCAGGCCCAGTCGATATGAGCCGCCCGTTCAGGCGCGGGGCTGCGGTGGGGGGCGGGGATGACCCTTTCTGTGAGATCATAGATCTTTTGGAAGTTGTCGCGCCCGGAAATGGAAAGCACCCCGGTGCGCCAGAGCCATTCCAGAGCGGTTTTAGAAGGGTGCCAATCCCACCAGCCGCCTTTTCCGCGGGCCTCATTCTGGCCCACATCGGAACAGGTGACGGGGCCGGAGGTTTGGATACGGGTCAGGATGGTGTCAAACTGCGCCTCATAGCCATCCCGAAACCAGCGCTTCCAGCCTTGCCTCAGGCGCTCGGAATCGCGGTCAAAACGGTGCTGCCAATGGGGGAAAAGATGGGCCGGGATGATAGAGGCATCATGGGTCCAGTGTTCAAAAAGAGCGCGATCTTTTTCCAACAGGCGCTTCAAGGCGGGGGGGCGATAATTGGACCTGCGGGAAAACAGGATCAAATCATGAGCGCGGGCCACGGTTCGGATACTATCGACCTGAATGAATCCAAGGCGGTCAATCAGGCCCGCAAGATCGGCCCCTTTTCCGGTTCCGGAGGGGGTGGTTCCAAGGGCATGCCGATGCAAAAACAGGCGGCGAGCGAGAGTATTTGAAAGGAGTGGGCGCGTCATATCGGCAGGGTAACAGGGAGAGATGCGGCGCGATAGAGGGTGCGTGTTCGCGTGCGGACACTTTTATAGAGCGCTGTTATTGTTTACTTTTCGTCATCACATTAACCAAATTTTAATGCTTCGATGCGCCGAACCGGTACGATTATGGCGACATCGGCGCCAACCTTTACGCCAGAGAAGCGGTATTCGCATCGACGGCAATCTTGCGCGATTAGCATGAAGATCAGAAGCGATCAGGATAGAGGTTCATCATGCCTTGGACGTCTATGTCGCTTGCGAAGGCATTACCATTTTCTTGCATCATGTCGGCGATAAAGCTCATCCGATCCCGTGTATCATCGCCGGCCTCGGGAGCCAGCGGTTGCACAGCGGCTGGTTTTGTCCAGTCGGATAGGGCGTATTGCAGGCGTTGCAGAAAACTAGGGGATACAGGGAGAGTGTTCATCTTGCAAACCTTTCAGTGTGCGCTTTCTCTCTCCAAAACTACAGGCTCGCAAATTTGATTGGAATTCGCTTTGGCGTTGTGCTGTTCTACATGAATGAAGAGCCAATTTGACAATTGGGCGGATATTCGAGTTTTCCTGGCGGTGTTCCGGCAGGGGTCGACGCTGGCTGCATCGAAAGAATTGAGCATGGCGCAGCCGACAGTGGCGCGCAGGATTGACGCGCTAGAGCATGTGCTGGGCCTGAGGTTGTTTGAGCGAGACACGCGTGGCTTTCACCCGACCAAGGATGCACAAAAACTTTTGGCGGGGGCCGAAGCGATCGAGGCGGCGGTTAGCGCCTTTAACCAAGTGATTGAAAAGACACGGCGGGCGCGGGCAAGTCCGATACGCCTTACGGCACCGAGTGTAAATTTCACGCCCGGCTTCACAGCGATCCTGTCTGATTTTTCGAATGCTCATCCCGGCGTCGGGTTTGAATTAATCTCAACCTACAAGTTGGTTGATCTCATAGCGGATGAGGCAGATGTAGCGATCCGTATTGCCCTTGAGATTGAGGATGAACGACTGATTTGCCGAAAAATGACCACGGTAACCTCGGCGCTTTACGCCTCGCAAAGCTATATTAACCGACGCGGGATGCCGCGTTCCGAAAGCGAACTTGCCGGGCATTCATTTATTATTGCGGACCCGGCCCCCAAATCCATGCGGGTGAACGCGTGGCTGCTAAAGCGGATTGACGAGCGGCAGATCGTTTCTCGCTGCGCCGGGATCGAGACCATCTTGGCATCTGTAAAGGCAGGTTTTGGCATTGGTACCCTACCCACGTCGCTGGCCTTAGAGGATGAAACATTGGTGCGCTGTTTTGCACCGCCGGAGGGAACCGAGGTTTATTCGTGGCTGGTTATCAGCCCGGAGGCCTATCGGCGTCCGGAAGTGAAAGCTTTTTCGGCTTTCTTTGCGCCGCGCTTTCAAGCGATGTTCAAAAGGGCCGATGCACACGGCCATCCTTAGAAATTTTGACGCGAATGCCGGGCATTGCCCGCGCGCATCCGCCTCAGTCTTAATGTCGTTTGTGGATGGGCGAGGCGTATTCGGCGGCGTTGATACTATCGGTAAAGGCGTGGATGCAGTTGCCGGACGGCCGTTTGTAAGGTGCACCCGGCCATGCGTTTAAGAAGAACAGCGAGCTTTGCGGGCGCCATGGTGGCAGGCCTGTCGGGCGGGTTGGATGCGCCCCGCATCTTGGCAAAAAATATAGTCATCCTGCCGCACAAACCGCCCTTGTTGAACGCCCCACATCATTACTACCTAAGCCTGTGGCGGACTTCCTGCCTCCAAAGGACAATCTGTGGATTATATTTACGTCGTCGCAGGCTTGCTTGCGCTGTTTTTTGGTGGCGAAGCGCTGGTTCGGGGCAGCGTTGGCATTGCCCGCCGCATGGCCATCTCGCCGCTGTTGATTGGCCTGACGGTTGTAGGCTTTGGAACGTCAACGCCCGAACTGTTGGTGTCGGTCGAGGCGGCGTGGCGCGGGGTGCCGGATATTGCCATTGGCAATATCGTGGGGTCCAATATTGCCAATATCTTGCTGATCGTTGGAGTCACTTGTTTGGTCTGGCCCATTCGTGTGTCGGGCAGCACCCTGCGCCGAGATACGGCCGTTATGGTCGCGGCTGCGGCAGCCCTTGTGCCGATATTTGCGTTGGGAGAATTGGGGCGGGTTCCCGGCTTGATGCTGGTGATCGCTTTGGTGGTCTATCTGACTTGGGCTTATCTGCAGCCCAGTGATGCGTCAGAGGAACATGCTGACACGCAACCACCAGCCTCAATGCTAATATCTGGCCTGTGGGTCGTGGTGGGCTTGGTCACGCTGATGTTCGGGGCGCGGTTTTTGGTCGATGGGTCGGTGAATATCGCACGGGGCTTTGGGATTTCAGAAGCGTTTATCGGGCTGACGATTGTCGCGGTGGGCACATCGCTGCCCGAGCTTGCGACATCGGTGATCGCGGCGTTCAGACGGCAATCAGAAATTGCGATTGGCAATGTTGTTGGGTCCAACATCTTTAACGTGCTTGGGATCTTGGGTGTAACCGCGTTGATAAAGCCCATTCCCGTTGCGGACAGGTTTTTGACCTTTGACCTGCCGATCATGGTTTGCGTATCACTGGTGCTGACCGCCCTTTTGTTGACCCGTCGGGTCATCGGGCGGGGCATCGGCTTGGCACTGCTGATTGGCTATGTTGCCTATGTTTGGGCCGCACAAGGCTAAGCAGAGGGCTGTGGGGGGTTAGCCTGCCTCCACACCCTTCCGCGCTTTCCGCGCTTTTTCGGTCGCCGATTTCAACTGGCCACAAGCGGCCATGATATCTTCGCCGCGTGGTTTGCGGATAGGCGAGGCATAGCCTGCGGCGTTGATGATATCGGCGAAGGCATGGATGCGGTTGCCGGACGAGCGTTTGTAGGGTGCGCCCGGCCATTCGTTGAAAGGGATCAGGTTGACCTTGGCGGGGATGCCTCGCAGCAACTCGATCAGGCGGTGAGCGTCTTCTTTGCTGTCGTTCACGCCGTCGAGCATGACGTATTCAAAGGTGATCCGTTCCGAATTGGTCAGGCCGGGGTAATCGCGCAGGGCATCGAGCAAGGTCGCGATGTTCCATTTTTTATTAATGGGAACCAAGGTATCGCGCACCTCATCCGTGGTCGCGTGGAAACTGACGGCCAGAAGGCAGCCGATTTCTTGGGCGGTGCGGGCGATTTCGGGGACCACGCCGCTGGTCGACAGCGTGATGCGGCGGCGGCCAAGGGCGATGCCTTCGCCGTCCATCACGATGTTCATCGCATCACGGACGTTCTCAAAATTATAGAGCGGCTCACCCATACCCATCAGCACGATGTTTGACACAAGGCGCGCGGCGGGATCAGCGTTGGACGCACCTTTGACCGGCCATTCGTTCAAATCGTCGCGTGCGAGCATAACTTGACCCACAATTTCGCCCGGTGTCAGGTTGCGGACCAGTTTTTGCGTCCCGGTGTGGCAGAAAGAACAGGTCAGGGTGCAGCCGACTTGGGAGGAGATACACAGCGTGCCACGATCGGTTTCGGGGATATAGACGACTTCTACCTCATGCCCGCCGGTGATGCGCACCAAATATTTGCGGGTGCCATCGGTCGAGACTTGCTTGGTCACCACCTCAGGCAAGGCAAGCTCAAACTTCTCATCAAGCAGCGCGCGGAAGTCTTTGGACAGGTTGGTCATGTCGGCGAAATTGCGCAGGCCAAAGAAATAGACCCATTGCCAAATTTGGCCTGTGCGCATCTTGGCCTGCTTTTCCGGGCAACCTGCGGCGATGAGAGCATCGCGCAGTTGATCACGGGTCAGGCCGATGATGTTGGTTTTGCCCCCCTCGGGCAGTTTGCGCGGGATGGTGTGGACGTCTTGGGTGATGGGGGCGGTGTTCATGATGGGAATCCTGTTGGGCATGGTCTTGTAGCCGAAAGCGAGGCAAAAGAAAACGCCCCGGCGCGTGGCAGCGGGGCGTTTGTGCAAGCTTCGATCAGCGGCTTATTTGCAGCGCTGTTCCGCCTCGGCCATCGCGGCGGTGAAGCCTTGGAGCGAGAAGGTGTCTTTGGTTTGTGTGCCACGGCCAGAGCGGCCTGTGACAACGGCAGAGGAGCCGGCTTTCATTGCAGCCAAAAGACCGGAATCGTCAGCGGGGGTCGCTGGCCATGCCCATTCGCCTTCGGAGAAAAGCTCATAAGATTTGCCGTTGATGTCGATGTTGACGGTCGAGCCGGAAGCAAAAGGGTACCCGCCGGTAAACGACACCTCGCCCTTGGCGCCAGAGCCGGGGCGGAAGGTAACGAACATCAAGATATCACCGCGCCGGGCCGAGACGACCTTGCCGTCTTTGCTGTTGACGGTTTCTTTGGGTTTGGACACGCCCCAACATTCTTTCGGTTCTTGCCAGACACAAACACTCCAATCCGTTTTGGCCGAAACACATTCGGTTTCAGATTGTGCAAAGGCTGCGGAGGCCCCTAGTCCAAGTAGTGCGCCGGTCAGCGCGCCCAAGATGCGTGATGTCATATCGTTCACAGCCTCCAGCTGTTCAATGCCTCTGTACCCTGTCCACGTAGCCCATTGTGTAAGCTTTTACTGTGGCGCAGGCCGTTTCAACTCGATATCTCATGCATAACGCAAAAAGGGCAGTCCGTAAAAGCCCTATGCGCAGAAAATCGCGCATGTTTGATGTGGGAAGCTGTGAAAAGGATGGGGAAATGACAGATCCGGTGGCGATAGCCGAGCTATGGCGCGGGGGACAGTTGGAAAGCACGCATCTGGGGCATGCGGTGATTTGCGGGGCCGATGGGTCGGTTGAGGCGGCGTGGGGCGATCCGGCTGCTGTCATTTTCCCGCGGTCGAGCTGCAAGATGGTACAGGCGCTGCCGTTGCTGGAAAGCGGGGCGGGGCGGGATTTGACCGTGAAGCAGCGTGGGTTGGTCTGTGCGAGCCATAATGGGGCAGCCATTCATACCGAGGCGGTTGGGGCGTGGTTGGCCGAATTGGGGCTGGGCGAGGCGGATTTGCGCTGTGGGCCACAAGAGCCCGGCGACCGGCCCGAGCGGGACCGCTTGATCAAGACGGACAACAGCCCGTGCCAATTGCACAACAATTGTTCGGGCAAGCATGCCGGTTTTTTGATGCTTAACAAGCATATGGGCGGACATGCCGATTATATCGAGGCCGATCATCCGGTGCAGATGGCTGTGAAGGCGGCGTTTGAAGAGGTGACGGGCGAGACGAGTGCGGGATTTGGGATTGATGGGTGTTCGGCCCCGAATTATTCGACATCTGTGCAGGGGTTGGGCCGTGCAATGGCGTTCTTTGCCACGGCGCAGGAGGGCGGCGACGCCCGGCAGGATGCAGCGTATAAACTGTCCCGCGGGATGATGGCTTATCCGGAAATGGTAGCGGGTGAAGGGCGTGCCTGTACCGAGTTGATGCGGGCGATGGGCGGCAAGGTCGTGATAAAAACAGGGGCCGAAGCGGTGTTTACTGCGATTATCCCCGAGTTGAAAAAGGGTATTGCGTTGAAGGTAACGGACGGTGGCACGCGAGGGGCCGAGCTTGCGATTTGCGCTTTGCTTGTACGCTTGGAGGTTTTGGACGCGGATCATCCGGCCACGCGCAAGTATCTGAACACTGTTGAGCGCAGCCGACGTGGTTTTGAAGCCGGCACGCTGCGTGTTGCCCCCGGCTTTGCGTAAAGGACGGTTTGCGGGACTGAGACAACAAGAAGCGCCGCCAGCCCCTTACCCGGTTCTGGCGGCGTTCTTTTGAGCGTAGCGGGGCGACCCGGTGATCCGGTCTGGGTGGGGGCAATAAGTCCGAACCACCGAGCCAACCTTAATCGCTACTGACCTTTGTATGACGGGGATTCGCGGCGAATTCTGGGCAAGATCGGGGCTTTGTTGCGGAGTTTTCGCGTTTGTTTCGAGAAGCGGTTCTGTGCGCCTTTGCCCTTGGGAACACGGTGCGGCCAGAAGGCATTTAAGCCAAGATGAAGCGCGATTTTAGACAAGTTTTAGCGATCTGTTGATCAGCCTTTGGCGTTGAAAAAATCACTGATTTTTTGGGCCAAGGGTTCCGAGATGCCGCCAACGGCCATCAGATCGGGGATGGCGGCGCGGCTAACGGCCTTGGCCGAGCCGAAATGGGCCAAAAGGGCGCGTTTGCGGGCGGCACCGACGCCGGGAATATCATCAAGGGGTGTTGCCGAGACGGCCTTGGCGCGTTTGGCGCGGTGGGCGCCGATGGCCCAGCGGTGTGCCTCATCGCGCAAGCGTTGCACGAAATAGAGGACAGGGTCGTTCATCCGCAGGGCAAAGGGGCGCTGGCCCGTGCGGTGAAATTCTTCTTTGCCGTGGTCGCGGTCGACGCCTTTGGCGACACCGATCATCGCGATATCATCGACGCCCAGTTCTGACAGGATGCTTTCCACCGCCGACACCTGCCCTGCCCCGCCATCGATCAGCAGCAGGTCGGGCCATGCGTCGGACGTGCGTTCGGGGTCTTCTTTCAGCAGGCGTTCAAAGCGGCGGGTCAGCACCTCTTTCATCATGCCAAAGTCATCGCTGTTGGCACCGGCATCGGATTTGATGTTGAACTTGCGGTATTGGGATTTGAGGAAGCCATCGGCGCCCGCCACGATCATCCCGCCCACGGCATTTGTGCCGCTGATGTGGGAGTTGTCGTACACCTCGATCCGTTTGGGAGGGGCATCAAGGTCAAACGCCTCGGCCAGACCGGTGAGCAGTTTATTTTGGGTTGCTGATTCGGACATTTTGCGTGCGAGGCTTTCGCGGGCATTGCGGGCGGCGTTTTCGACCAACTCGGCCTTTTCACCTCGTTGGGGGATGGTGATTTCCACCTTTCGGCCCGCGCGGTCGCTGAGCGCTTGGGTGACAAGGTCTTCGTTGTCGACGGGGTGCGAGAGGAGCAAAAGGCGTGGCGGCTCCTTGTCGTCGTAGAACTGGGTGACAAACGCCTCCATGATTTCAGGGATTTCAGCATCGTTGGGTAGTCGGGGATAAAAATCGCGGTTGCCCCAAGATTGATTGGCGCGGATGAAAAAGACCTGCACACAGGCTTGGCCACCTTGGATGTGCAAGGCGATCACATCGGCCTCGGCAACCGAGGCGGGGTTGATACCTTGGGCCGATTGCACCTGGGTCAGCGCCTTGATGCGGTCGCGCAGTGCTGCGGCGCGCTCAAATTCCATATCAGCGCTGGCGCGCGACATCTCGGTCGCTAAGTTGGCCTGCACATCGGTGGTTTTACCTTCCAAGAAGCGTTTGGCGTCGGCGGCGAGGTTGGCGTAATCCTCCTCGCTGATTTTGCCGACACAGGGACCAGCGCAGCGCTTGATTTGGTATTGCAGGCAGGGGCGGGTGCGGCCTGCGAACATGGCATCGGTACAGTTGCGCAAGAGGAACACGCGCTGAAGCTGGTTGAGGGTGCGGTTCACGGCCCCCGCAGAGGCGAAGGGGCCGAAGTAATAGCCTTTTTCGGACCGCTTGCCACGGTGTTTTTTGATCATCGGAAAGGGGTGTTCCGTGGGGATCAGGATGTTGGGAAAGGATTTGTCATCGCGCAACAGAACGTTGTAGCGGGGTTTGAGTTGCTTGATGAGGTTTTGTTCCAAAAGCAGCGCTTCGGTTTCGGTGCGCGTGGTCAGGAACATCATTGAAGCGGTTTCGGATATCATCCGGGCGATGCGGCCCGAATGGCCGGAGGGGCGGGCGTAGTTGGACACCCGGTTGCGCAAGGAGCGGGCCTTGCCGACATAGAGCACCTCGGACGCGGCGTTCAGCATCCGGTAGACGCCCGGCGAGCCATCGAGCGTTTTGAGATAGGCTTGGATAACGCCGTGCCCGGTGGGCGTGTCGGTCATGCCATCCGTCACATGCAACCCTTTCGTCTGGATTTGGCGATTCCCTTTGGTGCTTCAATGAAGCACGGGCGAGAGCAAGAGGAAACCTATCCCCGATTTATGTGGATAACTCTGTTAGGAATATTCTGCCAGCATGAATTTTCCCTTGTTTTCAGCAGGCTTCGTGGGGTTGCCTAATAATTAGGCGGTCAATTAAGATATTGATTTTTAATGATATTTAATTATCCGCATGGTAAGCAATTGAAAAGGCATAAGAAAATGTAACGATTTAGTGACTACCGCACGCGCGGTGTACAACTGTCACAAGGAAAAAGTGCTAAGGCTATTCTACTCCAAGGATATCGGCTGTTTTCCAGCCCATATGTTGCCCCCCATCGACGCACAAAAGTTGGCCGGTGACGGCGGGTGCATCGAGGAAATATCCCAGTGCGGCAGTAATATCGGCAGGGTTTGCACCGCGTTTCAGGACGGTATTGGCCCGTTGCGTAGTGAAATGCTGAACCGTTTGGCGCGCGCCTTGCATGGTGGGGCCGGGGCCGATGGCGTTGACGCGGATATGCGGGGCGAGAGCCTGTGCGGTGGTTTGGGTCAGCGCCCAGAGGCCCATTTTCGCAAGTGTGTAGGTCATGAATTCGGGGGTAAGTTTGCGGACCCGTTGGTCAAGCATGTTGACGATCAGCGAAGGGGCAAGCGCTTCGCCCGTGTCGTCGATGGTGGCAGGCAAGGCTTGGGCCGCGAAAGCTTGGGTTAAGACGAAGGGCGCGCGCAGGTTTGAGCCGATGTGGCGGTCCCAGCTGGTGCGGGTCGCACTGTGGATGGTGTCATATTCAAAGATCGAGGCATTGTTGACCAAGACGGTCAGCGGGCCGCCGAGTGCCTCGGCCGCGCGGGGGATCAGGGTTTCGGTTTGTGCATCATCCAAGATGTCGGCTTGCAAGGCCACGGCGCGCTGGCCCATGGCCATGATTTCGGCCACAAGTGCTTCGGCTTCATTAGCCGAAGTGGCATAGTGAACGGCGATGTCATGGCCGCGTCCGGCTAGGTAGAGCGCCATTGCGCGGCCCAAGCGACGCCCTGCCCCGGTGATGAGTGCGCGCGCCATTCAAACCACCAATGAGACAGTATAGGCGACATAGGCCGCGCAAAAGACGATGCCCACGGTGCGGGTGATGTTGAACCGCATGAGGATGAACGGGGCCAGCAGCATGGACGCGGCGGCCATAACCCATAGGTCGGAGTGCAGCATGGTGTCAGGCACCGGGATGGGGCCAACAAAGCCAGCGACCCCGATAATTCCTAGCAGGTTGAACACGTTGGAGCCAATCACATTGCCCATCGCCACATCAGCCTGCTTCTTGAACGCGGCGATCACGGACGTGGCGAGTTCGGGCAAGGAGGTGCCCACGGCGACCAATGTCAGACCGATAACGGTTTCGGAAATGCCGTAGACACGGGCAATATCAGCGGCCCCTTTGACCAAGAAATCCGCGCCAAAGGGCAAGCCGATCAGGCCAATGACCAGAAAGCCGATGATTTTCCACCAAGGAGCAGAAGGGTCTGCGCCTTCCAGATCCTCGTCTTGGGCAGCGTTGCGGTGGCTGTGCGCACTGTGGATATTGTCAGCAATCATCAGCGCAAGGCCTACGAGCAAAATGCCCGCGTGCCACCATGTAATCGGCCCCAAAAAGCACAAGCCAATAAACAGTGCGGTGGCGGCAAGCATAGTGATATACCCGCGCGAGACGCCCAAAATGCTGGAATGGATGGTCGAGATGATGGCCGGGATGCCCAGAACCAACAGAATATTGGCGATATTGGAGCCGACGACATTGCCCAAGGCGATGCCCGGCGCACCATCCACAATAGCGCGGACTGATACGAGGAGTTCAGGGGCCGGGGTGCCAAAGGCAACCACGGTCAGACCCACGATCAGTGGCGGAATGCCAAGGCGCAGGCTGAGGTTGACCGACCCGCGCACCAACGCATCGCCCGCCAAAACGAGCAGCACAAGGCCCACCGCCACATATAATAGGTCCATTATCATGGCTGGAATTATCCTTTATCGGAAGGGGTTTGCCTGCAATCACAACCCTTGGAGCCGATGACATGGCGACCACATTTGATGCAAAGTGCTGGCTTGGCACGCCCCCCGCGCCGTAGTTTTTTGGGGGCAAGAGTGCCGAGCCAGCCCAGCTTGCCGAACATGGCAAGGACAAGAACGACGACCAGAAAGAGTGAGACGATTTTTACCACAGGTTACATCCCATAGCGCGCCCAAAGCCCGCGATCTTCGGCCTCGGAGATAACGCCAGCGGCAAGAGATGCACCCAGAGCGCCTGTGTTCAGGCCAAAGCGTTGCAGAATAGACCTACGCTCGTTTAGCACGCGCAAAGCAACATCATCGCCGTAAAGCGCCTTCAGCTTTGGTACCAGATGGGCGACGCCATCGGCAAGCCCAAGGTCTACGGCGGCTTGGCCTACCCAAATATCGGCGTTGAACAGGTCTGTCGTGGTGGACAGCCGCTGCCCGCGCCGCGCTTTGACATGGGTGATAAACGCCTCATGGATAGGCTCTTGAAGCGCCTTGAGGCGGGCCACATCTTCGGGCTTTTCGGGCAAAAACGGATCAGCTAGGGATTTGGACTTACCTGCCGTATGGACGCGGCGTTCCACCCCGTACTTGGCCATCAGGCCCGGAAAGCCAAAGCTGGCCGAAATAACCCCGATGGAGCCGAGGATAGAGCTGTTATCAACCCAGATATTATCGGCGGCACAAGCCAGCCAATAGCCACCCGATGCGGCGACATCCTCGACAAAGGCATGGACGGGGATGTTTTTGTCATCGGCCAGTCTGCGGATGCGGGCGGCGATAAGGCTGGATTGCACCGGAGAGCCGCCCGGCGAATTGATGATCAGCGCCACGGCCGCAGGTTTGCCGCGCGCAAAGGCACGTTCAATTTGCGGAGCCAAGGCGGCGTCATTCAGCGTGGGGCTGAAACGGCTGCCCCCGCCGATGGCGCCGGACAGGCGGATCACAGGGACGAAGGGCGGTTTTTTGAGGAAGGGTATAAATTTGCGCATGGGGGTGATGTAGGCTTGGGATTGCTGCGGGGCAAGAACCCCTGCGCGTTTGGCGGTGGATTTCTTGCGCTGCGTGGCAATT
>Ga0213868_10004886_pt1 | contig 12146 bp, 4 predicted proteins | sample PICome_9_FD_160087 | JGI IMG/M metagenome (GOLD analysis project Ga0213868, IMG submission 160087) | Coastal seawater microbial communities near Pivers Island, North Carolina, United States - PICO127 | ecosystem: Environmental > Aquatic > Marine > Coastal | place: USA: North Carolina | collected...
CAGCCAAGCGGATGATCTCAGGGCTCGTTTTAAAGTACCTGAATGGGGAGTGTTTTGTCATACGGCGAGGCTACGAAACAGCCCGCCCCGTCTCAAGCTCGTTTTGTCTGACAGTACCCCCGCCCCGTCTCAAGCTCGTTTTGTTTGACAGTACCCCTATTTTTCCAATAGCGCTTGGTGCGCCGCTGTGAACCCGCGAAGTGATATACTTACGCTTACCGACTGGCCGTTAAACAAACTGAAAACCATATTCATGTTCGCATTCGCCTTAAACGCTTCCAATACTTTATCAGCTTCATTCAGCAAAATAAAACATGCGGATTGATTACACGCATTGTACGGCAGAGACTGATTTTGGTTATCTGCAATATTCAATTCAACTGGTTGAGTGAGATCTGTCATCAACGGCAGCACGAATTCCATAACAGAATTATCGTCTGCTTTGAATACATTTATTACGCTCACCGTGGCGCCATTCTTATCAATTTGCGCTTGCGATACAAGGCAACGTTCTTCTCCTCCTTGTTCGACGCAACTTAATCTCCAGTCACCGAAGTAATCAGTAGACGTGCTGCGATCCGCTTCCTGCGCATTCACAAACGATGGCATCAACGCCGCCACAAAAAGTACTATTAGATATTTTTTCATTTAGTAAGAGTTCCCTATTCTACTTCAATTCTAAGCTGGACTTGAGCCTTTTGCGAAGCACTGTCGATAGCCTTCACAATGACATCTAGCTGCGTGGCAGTCCCATCTGGCGCTTCGCCAGAAAAAGTTTGTGTTTCCGGATCAAATGTCATCCAACTGGGAAGTGGGCTGCCATCCGCGAGTGTGGCGACGTAGCGAAGAGGTTCTCCAGAGTTATCATGAACAAACGTCCCGTTAGGTATCTCAAATACAAACCGAGACCCGGCATTAAACCGTCTCGGCCGCAGCGCTTGCACTGATAAAAATCCGGGTAAATCTTGAACTGTAGACCTTGCTAAGTTGATTATCGGCTGGTTAATGCTGGCTTGGTCGTTGGTTGAACGGTCAGCCAGAGCATTGCGTGATGATACACGTACCCTCAAAGAGGTCGCAGCCATGTTGCCGGCTACATCAGCCACACCAAGCCGTAAGGTCTGTAACCCCTCCACTCCGATTGGTGGCCTAATACTTACAGATTGCGATACGCGATTCACGCGGACCCACTGGGGTATATTGCCATTTGTGAACGAAATGGCGACGTTAATATCATCCGATAAGGAAACGGCCGGGAAAACTTCGCTAAGGGGCACCTCGACCTCTTCCTCTTCTTCAATTTCAATGAGATCCGCTCGTTTAATCGAAGAAATCGTTGAAGTCTCAGTCACGCTTATTATCAATAGTTCGTTTGACGAAAGCATCAAGCTCTCTAAGCTTACAGAGCGGGCGTCACGTAATGTAAACACAATGTTTTGAGTAGATAGAGGTTGTTGTATTTGAGCGATCAACTGATCTTCAGTTGCCGACGGAGCTGCGTTTCCTGCCTCCTGCACTACATCGATTTCTGATGCCGCTTGGGTTTGTGCCTCTTGCGTTATCTCACCCTGCGAAACCTGCGTGTTCCGCGAATTTTGAATCTCTTCATCAGTGGGAGGTAGCGGACGTTGCACCGCTGGCAGCGCGGTTAAAGCTTCGTCGCTTGTAGAAATTAGTAGTGGACGGGCGCCTACCGGCTCCGCCAAACGATTTTCCTTGCCCAACTGATATGTCTTGCCAGAGACCGACCCCGTCGCAGTGAGAGGTCGAGGAGTAATCGACAAGGCGTTATTGTCTGACACGAAGGAGATGTCATAATTAGCGGTAGCAGTCCCGGATCCTAGGAGTACATCGTAACTTCCCACATTTTCTCCGCTCGCACGGGTCAGCGTACCAGTGACGTCTGCTAAGACATCACTGACAGTTGAACTTCCCAGAGACCCAGAAGTGACAGTGGCGGCGAGAGTGGGGTCACTGTCTCCATAAACCTTCGACACCGAAGTCGCCGATAAAGTGATCGCGCGCTGGCCAATGGTGAGGGCGTTATTGTCGGTATCAAACGTGATCGAGTAGTTGCCAGCCTTCGAGCCAGAGCCAAGCGCGACGTCATACGAGCCCACATTTTCTCCGCTCGCACGGGTCAGCGTACCAGTGACGTCTGCTAAGACATCACTGACAGTTGAACTTCCCAGAGACCCAGAAGTGACAGTGGCGGCGAGAGTGGGGTCACTGTCTCCATAAACCTTCGACACCGAAGTCGCCGATAAAGTGATCGCGCGCTGGCCAATGGTGAGGGCGTTATTGTCGGTATCAAACGTGATCGAGTAGTTGCCAGCCTTCGAGCCAGAGCCAAGCGCGACGTCATACGAGCCCACATTTTCTCCGCTCGCACGGGTCAGCGTACCAGTGACGTCTGCCAGTGTGTCCGTACTCGCCAATCCGGTTGCTCCAGTTGCCGCGACGGCCGTCACCGCCAGTGTCGGGTCTGCGTCGCCGTATGTCTTGCTCACACCAGAGGCTGTTAGAGAAATCGGCCTGGCATTGATGTCAGCCGTCGTAGTAAAATTGGCGACCGAATAGGCGGAGGAATTGGTGCCAGTCAGCCCAAGATTGGCTACTGTCACAGAAAGATCCGAGCCCACGTCAACCTGTCCAAACGTCAGTGTTGCGCTGGAGGTATCGAGCGCAACGGTACTCTGGTCCGACCCGGAGAATGCGCCTGCTAATGTCCCCCAGCTACTCACGAGGGAGAGTGCTCCCGACGCGCTGCCGTCGTACAGTTTATTTAATAACGTAAACCCGCTCAGCGTCAGGGGGACGCTGCTGTAAATCTCAAATGTCTCTGACGTGAGACTGAAGGAATAATTTGTGTTGAGGGATGCCAACGTTCCCACAGTATATGCATACGCACCGGCGGTCTCGCCGGAGGCACGCGACAGAGCACCGCTCAATGTTTCACCGTCGAGCACGCCCGTCGCGGTGTATGTAAAGGTGGGGTCGCTATCTCCAACGAGTTTTTGTAATCCGCTGGTGGGAGTGATGGATACGGACTTCGCAGTAATGTCTGCCGCAGCAGTGATGTCGAGTACGGTGACGGTTGCGAGTGAGCTGTTCGTCAGAGTTGTTGTGGAGCCGCGAGATAACGTAAAGCCATTAGCCACATCGCCGCTGATAGTGAAGCAATGCGACAGGCAATAATTATTGAGCGTCTCCGAGCCCGATGCGACGAGTTCGTGTGGGCCAGTGACTGACAGGATAACTGATGAGCTTGTTTTATCCTGAACGGCCGTGTACGTGCCATCTCCGTCGTTGGTGATGGCGCCGTAGGCAAATGTCGTCAAGCTGTCGTAGATTCTTTTAGTTGAAACGATCGTGGACACCGCTAATTCTCTTGGTGGAGTGGATCCTAGCACGTTCGCGGCTGCTATTAATAAGTCATTGACTTGCTTATTGTAGCCATCGTCACTAGGCGCTAGTGGAACTTCATTAATAAATGGAACAAGTGCTCTAGCTGCCTGCAGCTCACTAGTGTTGTACGTCGTCTGCGACAGCGTCAACGCCTCGCCAGTCACGCCAGTCGCCACGGAAATGTCGGGCAGGGTGAAGCCTGAAGACCCGTCATAGGCCCGCGTGGCCGACAGCGAAACAGGCCGCGGGGCTATCATTAGACGTATTCTCAACGCGTTTTCATACGTGGTGCCGTCAATAGTCTGGTCCGAAACAATTGAGCCTGACCCATAATCGTAGACGATGTCATAATTCCCCGCGCTAGCGCCCGACAGCAAGGCGTCACCGGAAACACTCACCCAAGCCGCTGTTTCGATGACGGAGCCGTCCCGTCCAGAAGCGTCGTCAACAACTGAAGAATTGTAGGTAGAATTGACGACTTCCGTTGCGGTATAATCACTAGTATAGGCGCGGGCTGCCATTGTCGGCGTGGAATTAAAGGTGGCGTCGTCTCCCTCAATTATTCCGGCAGTAATAGAAGTCGCAACACTCGAGCCGTTAATAAACATATCGTAAGACTGATCGACCGCCTCCCGTAAGCCCAAGAGACTGCCGACATCCGACGTGCCGTCATAGTATTTGGTGATCACCACGGCAGGGCTCTCCCCAGAGGTCTCCTCGCCGAGAGTGCCGCTTGAGTCAACAACAATCGGGCGCCTCAGCACCTGAATGTTTCCGGTGGAGTCGACGAACTCATTCATAAAATCAAAGGCGGATTTATAGTTTGCATCTGAAAAATACGCCCCAGTTAAATTGACTGAAGCAGTATCCGAGGCGTCTGCCGATGCCAGGGTGGCGGTGAACGACACGTTTTCATCTAAAATAGAACCGTTGCCTGGCCCATTAATGATACCATTACTTGCAACAAAGGCACTGGACGAGAGTAACTGATCATTGGTGACGTCATAAATGCCCCAATACCCATTATCGTTATTTGTGAAATCCGCATCCAACGCCGTGTCTGCATCGTAGACCTGCTGGTAGGGATTGGTGCCGTCCAGTGTGACAATCTTTAATTGAGTGCGTGCCGCATCGACAGTGTAAATAGACGCCCCGCTGACACCTGTCGTATTAAGTTCATAGTTGGCGTTGGCGGTGCCATCCGCGTTAGTGAGCGTGGCGTCGGAGAGGCTGCTGGCCTTTATATATAGCACCCCACTGGAACCGGTGACATCCGACGAGCCCGACAGGCCACTATCGTCAAACAACAGCGAGTCGCTGCCAAATAAGTTGGCAAATACGGCGTCTGTGTCATCTAAGTTAGTGTAGGTGGCGTGAGTGCCACCCGCATCTCGCACGTAAAAGGACAGATTGTCGGCCGTTAGTTCGTGGGCCGTAATAGTGCCCGACACGGCCGCGGAGCTCGAGATCGAAAAGTCACTGGCCAGCGGTGTTTCATCGATTTTATCATCACCCGGAGTGGGATAAGACGCAGAGGATATAGCGCCGCCAGTGTAGGTAAATTGACTGGCGCTCGCGACATTGGCGCTGTCAAAGGAGCCGCCGGTGTAGGCGTAACTCACTGAGAAGTCAGAGGCAAGAACACTAGTGGCGGTATAGCTCAGAGTGGCGCCGCTCGGTGCGTCGGACGTCCCGTCATAATCCCGCGTGACCGCATTAGGGGCGCCCGTAATTTGATAGGGTGTGAGTGACGCACTCACCGCCGAAATGCTTGGTAGCGTGTAATTGGCAGCGGCACCACCTGCACCATCCGCAAGCGCGAGGCTGCCATAAGACGACAAGCCAGTGACCATGCTCACATTAGATGAATCCAAAGTCCCCGCGCCGCTAATGGTGAGGCCCTCACCTGATACGCCAGTCGCCACCGTGAAATCGGACCACGAGGCGGCTAACTTACCGTTATACGTGCGGGAGAACGACAGCCCCACGGTGCGCGCGGTGACACTGACCAAATTATCTTGGCCCGTGCTGAGGACGTAATTTGCCGCCGTCCCGCCCGTGCCGTCTACGAGTGTCAAGGAGCTGACGTCGGAGAGGTAGCTGGCAGATGCGACACTCGTCGCATTTGCTGCGGCCGTGCCACTCAGTGTCAGGCTCTGCCCAGTAATACCCGTCGTGACGCTTAAATCACCCGCAGAAAAAGTGGCTGTCCCGTCATAGGCACGCGTGCCAGACACTGTGACGGTCTTGGGATTTATTTGTGCCGACGAGGAGTAGCTCGTTGTTGCCAGGCTGTAGTTTGCGCTGTCAGCTCCCGTCAGTTGAGCAGGCGATATCGAAATCGTCTGTGCCGTGACAGATCCAGAGGCGTACGCGACGTCTGAACTGTCGAAAGCTGCGGTCTCCTGAGTTGTGACGAGATCACCTGCAACTAGCCCGGTGATGGTTTCCGAAACCGTGGCAGTGACCTCCCCGTCATATGTCTTTGCCGAACTGCTGTAGGATACCGTGACCGGCTTGGCGGTGATGGTTATGGAGCCGCCCGTGTGACTTACTGCGTACCCTACCGAATTTGACAGCCCAGAAAGTGAGAGAGCGTGGTCCCCTACGACATAGTTGCCGGAAGTGGAGGTGGCGCCGGATATCGCGTATGCAACGGAGCCGCTTAGAATCGTTGCCTCAGTATCCAATCCCACGAGACCGGAAATCGAGCTCGTCGTGTCGATGGTGCCGCCGTAGACAACCGTTTGGGCTGCGCTGGTCGCAGCGACAGTGACTGTGGGCTGCTCTCGGTATATTCCGACATAGGTGCTGTCAAATTGGGCCAGGCCTTGGATCGAGCTCGCGGTCGACGTGTTGGGCTGATAGAGGTTAGATTTTCTGGCGCCATATCGCGACTGGCCGTCGCCAACGTAGCCCGCAATGCCAACAGTCTCGTCAACGCCACCTGTGAACAGTAGGGCCCGCGTACCTGCAGCCATGGTGATTGCATGGCCGGTCTCGAATACAAGACTGCCGCCTGTGTGCCCGCTATCTTCAAATCCTGCATTCAGGATGACTGGATAGTCGAAATAGTCACCGTGCCGCCAGTAACTACCCGGATTTTGCGTATACTGTGTCTCACTTAAGGATACTATCGGGCCTCCAGCCATCCAATTTCCGAGGTTGAAAAATTCAGTGAGCGGAACTGAAACGCTGCCGTCTTGGTAGTGGTCCTTAGTACCCGATCCCGTCCCGCTGCTGCTTATGGGCGCGGAGACCGTCAAATTGCCCGACGCGGTTTCGATAACTAGGCGGTCGGAAACCGAGATCCCAGACACCGTTTGCGTGAGTGAACTACTCAAACTGGGGTCAATCGCCACCGCTGAAAGCGTACCAATCTCCAGGGCCTTAGCGTTCGATATGAAAATCGCATTCGAAGTGCCCCTGACAGCAATACTGTCGATCTCGTGGTATTCGAAGGTTTGAGAATAGGTGAACCCCCCGTGGCGTAAGTCGATGTAAGGGCTCTCGAGAATTAGCTCTCCGACGTACATTCGTGCGTCGGAAGCAAATATGTTAGTTTGGCTGTCCTGGATCGACGATGTTGCTCGTAAATACGCACTGGACACCGGGCTGACCACTGAACCGAATTCCGATCTGCAAGCGCTCAAGCTCCCGCCTGAGTTGGTTGCGCACTTATTGCCATTGCTGTCATAGCTAGTGTCATAATCATTGACATAAATATTATCGGCAACGACTTGAATGTTGTCTGCCATCATACGCCTTAGTCTGACGTCATTGCCAGTCAGGCGCAGATTTGAAATTGGTTCGTAGAGCACAATGTCCGCGCTAACGTCCGCGGTGCCATTGACAATAAACGCCACAGAATAATCAGACGATAGGACGTCCGGGTCAGTGTAGCCGTAAATGCTCAAGTCACCCGCTGACCGAGTGCTGAAACCCAAAGTGCTTGCATCCGTGCGGATGATAGTTTTCGGATCTCCAGTGGTACCGAGATAATAGCTATACCCACCATCCAGCTTACTTAACCCAATAGTGGTTGTGGAACCTCCATCGAAACTGTGTGCCGCGAAGCCGTCGGGTGTAATGAGGTGATATTCACCGCCATTGACGTACACGCCATTGGTTATTCTGATTTTACTACCCGAATACGCGGTCAACTCGGCTGTCTCTAGGACGACGTTACCCCCGCCGCTTGCAAAAATAGGGGGAGTGTTCGCCAGCCCACCGATATTAGTGAGCATATCCCCGACGTAGTTAAAGTTGATCGAAACTTGCGCATCTCCTCCCCAATTTGCTCCAACAGTACTGGCTCCGTAGAGGTACACCGCGTTATCGGTTGCGCTTGAGGAGTACAAAACCGAACGCGCCGCCTCATCATCTACCCCCAAGGGAACGCCGACATCCGGATCCCAGCCAGAAGTCGAAATGTCACGGTCTATGTCAAATCTCAGCCCGCTGCCCTCGTAGGAGGCGAACTGTCCGTACATAGCAATCTGACCTGCGTCGGCATAAATTTGCTGGCTATCGACAAACACACCGGCATAACTGCCACTGGTTGTGGTCGACTTACCCCGAATGGTAATGTCCCCGCCGTATGATCTGATGCTCTGGCTTAATTCAACAGCATGGCCCGTGCCCACGACATAGCCCGAGCCGTCGCCATCTGAGCCGCCCCCAATTGTTATGTCGCCGCCGTTGGTGAGGATGTAGTCATTCACCACCACATTGCTATCCGCACCACCACCAAAGTTTGTGTTCAACGTTACGTTCAGAGCGCCTGACCCGGCGCTGTTTGCCTCAATCTTCTCGTCAATAGTAATGTCCCCGTGTGCCTGTAAAATAAGCGAGACTGAGGAGTTTAGCGAGACGTCAAGCGAACCATTCCAGAGGATATCTCCGGCATCGGAGCCCGCACCGGCAGTGGAAATCGTGACACTGGTGCCCGAGGCCAAGGCCGTCGCAATATCACTCACATTAATGGTGGCCGACCCCCCAGTCGCCGTATACGTTCCACCCGTCGCTGATGCGTTGCTGGTGGCACTGGATATGGTGATGTTATAAGGGTCCAGCAACCAAGTCCCGGATGCTCCTCTTACTGAGCTTGCCTCAACCGATATCCCTTCCGTAACAAGGCTGAAGCCAGAAGTCTCAATCCTACCGCCGGAGCCTGACACGCCTCGGGCGCTCGCAGACAAAGTTCCAGCCACTGAAGTCGAAGAATTTGAGCTGCGAACATCGGACCAGACAACAACCTCACCGCCGTCACCGCCTCGAAGCGCATCGGCTATAAGCTCTGCGCCGCTATCGACCCGAGTGGTCAAACTTTGCCGAACTAATGGATCTGAATTTTGCCAGGAGCCGCCAACCTGAATGGTGCCACCGCCGGCGGCACCCGAGGCGTTGAGTGTCGCGCTATCCTTTAAGTGTACGGCGCCTCCCAACACTTCAATATCGCCCCCGACGCCTTCCTCAGTTTTACTGGTGTTAAGTTCACCCGACACGACAGCCGCGCCCGCGTCGCCCGCATCAATAGCGATGTTATCAGCCGTCATTTTGCCGGTGGCGTTAACCAAGACGAGCCGCCCATCCTTGAAAACAAGAGACTGCGTTTGATCCCCGTGAATGGCCTTGGATAGCAAATCCGACGCGGCTTCAGCTTTTATTAATACGTCGCCGCTCTCTGTTTTAATGGAACCCGACGCCTCAACTGAGCCTGCGCCAATATCGGCATCAACTTTGGCCGAAATCAGGCCGTTGCCGCCTATCGAAATTTCAACTCTGTCGCCGGCCAGGAGTGCCGCGTCGCCACTGGTAGCTTCAATTCGCCCGACTTGCTCAACCCTTTTACCAATTAGGGCGACGTAATCGGATTTAATAACTCCGTCCTGTCGAACTGCAGCCCCAGACCCACCCTCAAACAGCAGGCTCGCCGCATTTTCGCCGTAACTGCTTAAATTTAAAGACGAGGCGACTATCCCCCCGACGTCGACCCGCGAGTTGGTGCCAAAGTGAATTCCATTTGCATTTATTAAAACCACACGGCCGTTCGCGGTTAGCGTGCCGTCGATGCTGCTGGGCCGGCCGCCACTAATCCGGCCGATGAGTGTGGATGACGCACTCGGTTGGCTGATCGACACCCTGGCGTTAACGCCAATGTCAAAGCTGGACCAACTAGTGTTCATTACATTTGTATGCTGCGTAATTGCGAGGTGGTTCGATCCACTTTCGATGCTGCCTTGGCCAGAGGTGATTGTACCCCCAGTCGGCAGCGCCGACCCAGCGCCGTCCGCAAAGCTAGAGGTAGCCGCAATTAATGCAATGAGCGATATGGCGCCGCAGTATTGGTTCATTAGAATGTCACCGTCAGTGCTGCCCACAGCCGATCTTGCGCTTGAGCTTGGACACACCCCTCGCACGCCCCCAAACGCCTGGCGTAAGTAATTGACAAATGTAATTTATCAGAAATATTTAATCGCATACTCACACCAGCACCGAAGATTGAGAATTCGTTCTTCTCGTCGCCCTCTCGTAAGTTGGCGAAGTTAGAGTGGTTGGTTTTTCCCGATGCAAGGTCAATAAATCCGAAGAATGCCCTCTGCTCGTTTTGCTGGTGAACAAACTCTGTCTGCGCGAAACATCCCTGGTCCACGCTAACCGCGGCGACATCATAGGCGCGAACCGCCGAGGGTCCACTAATTTCAAGCTCACTCATGCTATCCAAGTTTTTAGAACTGAATTGACACGCGGACGTGATCGTGAATGAATTTTGTGGGGATAACTTCCGCTGCCCCGTAACGTTCAGCAAAAGTTTCCGATATGTGCCGATCGCATTCAGGTCACGATCTGCGTTCGTTGGCGCTCGATACAAACGCAAGTCGCCAAGAATTAACCGAGCAGAGACGTTAGCGGCGGCGCTAGAAGAGCTATTAACCCAAGCCAGACTGCCTGCAACATATTGCTCGGTCGTTTTTTTGTTTTCACCTGTACTGTCACTCGTTTGCGAACGCTCAACGCCAAATTCTAGGTTGAATGGGGACGATAGGATTAATGTCTCCGCCGAGCGGAAACGCACCCAGTCGCGTGTCGATTTTCCATAAACATTATTCACACCCGATATATTAAAGTTAGCGTCACTTTTACCGAAAACGAGACGCTCCCCGCGGTAGCCAACGGGCAATTCCAAATCAGCGGAAAGGCTGTCCAATCCTTGAGACTTGGCAGCACTCAAAACAAGCCGATCCCCCCGGTTCAGGAGTGAGTTGTACTGCGCATCAAGCGACGCTCTCTCGCGGCCGGTGACTTTGGTGCCAAAATTATCAACCTGTGCACTAAACTCTGCAAATTCAGTACCCTCAAGTTGAATTTCAACGTCGACGACTGCTCGCTCTGCCGGAAAGGCCAATGACTGCTCGGCTGCTATGCCGTTCAAGCCATCCAAGGCAGTTGACTGCTGATCCAAATCATTTATCGACAGCGGCTTATCTTGGCTAATGACCGCTGAAAGATATTCCGCCGCTCGCTCAGGATCTAGCCTGACATCTTCGCCGGCGCGGACCGTGACGTCGCCCAGTGACAACTCCTCCACCTCCACGCGCAGCACCCCATCAGTCAAGTCTTGCTCCGGAAATGTGACGCGCGCGAAATATCCCGCGTCTGAATAAATCTGAAATACAGTGGCGCGGATTTCCTCCAGCAGAGCCGAGCTGAGCAGCTTATTCTCTCGCTTCTGAACTTCCGCATTAATCTCGTCATCTAAGGTTAACGTAACTCCGCTCACCTCAATAGACCTCAATTCAACTGCATAGGCCGGCGTCCAAAGGAACATACACACAAACAAGAAGTAACGCATTTTCATTTTTTTCCGTATAAACTGCAGCCTAGGAATAAACTATTATTTGCAGTTGATTTGGATGTCCACCTGAGTTAGCCCCATTACTAGGACAAAAGTCTGGCCTTGCTTGTAATTTTTGGGTTTTTCAAAATGTTAAGAGATGTATCCGACGAATCTGGGCAAACGTATACTTCAATAGAACTCCGTTTGCTGCTAACTAATTATGCCACTGAAATACTATCTTTTTGGACAAAGGAGTTTGGCTGCTACATCACAGCCTTAGTGCTTTTATACGTAATGCAAGATCAATTTAAGGAGGCAAATAAATTTGGCATGGTAAAACCCTCAGTGGGTTACACAGTCAGAGCCTTGTCATTGAAGAGTGGTATTTCCAAAAGCACCGTTCATAGAAAACTCAGGTATCTAGACAAGAAAGGCATTTTAAAGGTGCATGCAGGCATCATATCCATTGCCTACGAGAAAGATGGCTCTTCTGCCTTACAGCGAAAGCTGCCAGGCGGCAAAACGATCACGGATCAACACATTAGAAAAATACTTACGTCATGCGGCTGCTGTCAGACGAATGAGAACTCACATCAGATTGCTGACGCAGCCTGAATCTATGCGCTCAATAATTGACGTCACTCAGTAAGAGCGGCGGTTCGATTGAGCTTGAAATTGTCTCGTGAGTAGAAGTGGCGCTCCTACAGCCATATACAGCCAACCTATCACCACAACCAGCCTGCGCAGCGCCTTCAGCGGTCCGGAGTGGCTTCAGCAGGCAAATGGCGCTTCCCAGTGTGACATGCTCACGTGCATCGCTTGATTTCCTTTACTTCAAATTTAAGACCATAGGATAATTAATAAACGCTTCGTCAGTGATTGGTGTAAACGTACCTGT
>Ga0213868_10004890_pt1 | contig 12142 bp, 10 predicted proteins | sample PICome_9_FD_160087 | JGI IMG/M metagenome (GOLD analysis project Ga0213868, IMG submission 160087) | Coastal seawater microbial communities near Pivers Island, North Carolina, United States - PICO127 | ecosystem: Environmental > Aquatic > Marine > Coastal | place: USA: North Carolina...
TCAACAAATGACCCGTCAAAACCGCATGGGCTGAGCCTCATACACAGAGTTTCGGATACTCCCGGGTCACCCACATGCCCAATAAACCGGAACCTCACCCGGTTTGATTTCAACGGCATCGCCCCAATCAGGTTGCGATAAATCTGCGATACCTATGTGTGCCGGGTCACCCACCGCAATCGGCGCGCCATGCGCTTGTGGAAAACCAGCGCTGATCGCCTTTGCCTGTTCGACCTGATGTTCAGGAATAGGGCGCATAGTTACGACCATTTTGCCATGAAACGGGCCTGCCGGAACCAGATCAATGTTTGAGCGAAACATCGGAACGTTCTTCGCGCTTTCGATATGGCGGACCGGGATACCGTTTCGCAGCAATGCATTTTCGAATGTGAACGAACATCCAAGCGCGACGGTCACAAGATCATCCGCCCAAACATCTGTGATGTCGGGCACTTCTTCGGCAAGCACACCATCCCGAAACACGCGGTACATCGACACATCCGTACGGATATCGATGTCATGGCCCAAGGTGAAAAGATCGGGGTTGCCGGTGTCCCCGACCGCGACAACAGGGCAAGGCTTTGGATTGCGCAGGCAAAAGCGCAGGAAATCCAAAGCAAATCGTTCGGGTAGGATCGCAAGATTACATTGTAGCTTGCCCGCAGCCAATCCCGACGTGTGTCCAGCATATGATCCGTTGCGAATGGCACGGCGGACGTCGACCGCGCTGGCGGCCACAAGATCGGCATGGGAAACGGTTTTCGTTGGCATCAGGGTAACCTTTGCAATGTCGGCAAAGCATCACACGGCTAACCAGTTTCATGCAAATTATCATTTTATATCATTAGTGATAGATAATTTGAATTCACTTGGGATGTGTCTTGTCCCACAACAATGCAACTTCACGCGCAATTTCTGCACTGTTTTCAGTAACAAAGCTGCGTGGCTCTGCAAGATAGGACGCAGTGAAGGCAAGTGGTGGTGGTCGAAAGCCGGGATCGAATTCAACGATCTGGCCGGTTGCTAGAAAATCATTCGCCAGCGCCCGAGGGTAAGGACCGACGGCGATTCCCGCCGCAATCATCTTGAGGCTTGCAGACAAAGACGCTGACGCAAAAACACGCAATTTCGGGCCTAACCTATGCGATAATTCTGACATCAATTCGCGATAAGGCCGCGTTTTGCTGGAATAAGAAATGACGGGGATTTCGCTCAGATCGGTTTGCGGGTTCGAAGTGGACCTGTACCAATGCAAATCAAATGGAGGTAATGCGATGTTCTCGACCGTGAACTCCGACACCGGGCCCATTAACAGCGCGAGGTCCAAACGACGCTCAAGCAATGCAGACCGCAAGTTGAGCGATATGTCGACGGTCAGGTCCACATTAACCAGCGGATATTGCGCACTGAACGCGGTCAGAAATTCTGGCAACCAGGCTTGTGCAATCGTTTCTGACGCACCGACACGAAACAGGCCTTCAGCTTCTGACGGGTTCGCGACGCGCTGTTTGATCTCTTCTTCGACGAATAACATCTGCTCTGCATATGCCAGCAGCAACGTCCCGTGTTTAGTCAAAACCAACTCGCCCGGACCGCGTTCAAACAACGGCACGCGCAGTTCATTCTCCAGATTTGATATCCGCGAGGACACCGCGGGTTGCGAAAGGTTCAACCTCTCGGCTGCTTTACGAAAGCCACCAAGCCGTGACACCCAAAGGAATGTTTTAATTTGATCAAAAGTCATGGGCTATTCATAGAATGGATCGCCTGGACATCAAATCAATAATAACAACGTTGCTACGCTAGGCATCGCGAACATTTAGGTCGGGCGCACCCGACGCCTTGCCCCTGACTTACGCACCTCGATCGGACGTCTGGGCATCACTTTATCTCTTGGTGCGTCATCATCCACGGGAACATTTGCTTCGGACACCTCTTTAGCGACAACAGAGGCAATAAAATCATGCACGACAAATTCGCCCACATTGGCCACCCGCCCGAGCGCTTTTTTCATTGCGCGATTTGACAACGTGGCGGTCAGTTGGCGCACCAACACGCGGCGCTTCACCGGATCAACACGGGATGCCGCATTTGTTGCATCCTTGGAGCGGGGTATTTTGACGCCAAAACCTGCTTCTTCCAAAAACAGACGTACAATTGGCGGGGCCGCCGCGACAGCATCTATCGTTCTTTGATCACGAAAAACGGCTAAAACAGTATTGTGACGCAGCGGATCATGGGTCGTCCGATGAGACGGCGCAGCATCCCCCTGTGCAACCGGGGCATTGTCCGCATAAAACAGATCAAAATCGTAACGCACGAGAAACCACACCAAAAACTTGTAAAATATACCGTTACTTAGCAGATACACGCAGATTGATCAAAGGAATTTGACATATCTGGCAGTGCAACACGCAACGTACACTCCACCAAGGGTTGTGGGGACCCAGACAGAATGCAAACGAAAGTAGCCAGATATCACCGGCAGGTTCTTTTGCGTGACCGAGGTCTTGCGCGTCTTACCGCCTGCAGCGTCCAGTCACGCACTGGGAACTGGGCAAAAATCTGACCTAGAGCTTGTAAGCGGGCAGCTTCTGGAACGCGGCCTTAAGTGCGTCACCCCAACCCGACGAAATCGCTTGGTAAATCGCGTCGCTCTCTTCAATGCGGCGCGTGGTGCCGATCTCGAAGCTATCCGCTTCGTATACTTGAATATCAAATGGTAAACCCACGGAAAGGTTAGATTTTACGGTCGAATCAAACGACACGATCAACAGTTTAAGGGCGTCTTCAAAGCTCATCTCGGGATCATAGGCACGCACAAGAATTGGCTTGCCATATTTGGTCTCGCCAATCTGGAAGAACGGCGTGTCGTCCGTAATTTCGATAAAGTTGCCTTGGGGATAGACCAAGAAAACCGTAGGCTTGCCGCCTTTGATCTGCCCGCCAACAATGATCGAAGCCGAAAATTGCGCTTGCTTAAGCTGTCCCTCGTTTGTGGTCTCGCCAATCACTTCTTTTAGCGTGGCACCGACAAGACGCGCGACCTGAAACATTGTGGCTTCGCGCAAAATGCTTGGATCACGGTCCTCCGTGGTTTTTGAACGTTCTTCCAACAAGCTGATCATCGCTTGGGTCGTCGCCAGATTTCCAGCCGTCATGATTGTGATCATACGCTCGCCGGGCTCGTTCCAGGTGAACATTTTCTTGCTAGTAGCAAAGTTGTCGACGCCCGCGCTTGTGCGCGTATCCGACATAAAAACAAGGCCGTTGTTCAGCTTTAAGCCGATGCAGTATGTCACAGAATCTTATCCAAATGAAGTGTCGCGTTTGTTCTACTGCTGAACCTGCAAAGACACAATCATCTGTTCTTGCGCCGCACCCAGCCGCATTCCTTCATTGGGGGACGCATCACGTGCGTCGCGACCAATGGCGATCCGGACGTATTTTTCATCCGGTGACACGCCATTGGATACGTCAAATCCGACCCAGCCCAAGCCGTCGACATGCGCCTCGGCCCATGCATGCGTAGCGTCTTGGTCGATCTGGTCGTTGATCATCAGATAGCCGCTGACATAACGTGCTGAGATGCCCTGAGCCCGTGCGGCGGCGATAAATATCTGGGCGTGATCCTGACACACCCCTGCCCCGATTTGCAGCGCTTCTTCGGCAAGCGTCGTGTTCGTCGTCTTTCCCAAAACATAAGGTGCGGCGATCAAGATGCGATCAGAAAGGCGATGCAAGGCCTCAACGCGGTCTGCGGCGGCACCGACACCTTCGGCCAGTTCCCTAATGCCAGCGCCTGCGGTTGTTGCATCGGTCGCTTGCGCGAAATGCCACAAGGGCGCGTGACCATATACTTTGCCAAGCACGCCCGACGGATCATGCGTATCAACGGTACCGTTTGCAGTGATCTTAACCTCTTGCGCACCGCGGTCCACATTCACCAAGTCGACATGGTTGCCATAGTGATCATTATAATGCGTCTCGATGACGCCACCAGCGACAGCAATATCCCAGTTTAGCACCGATTGGACCGTGCTTTTCTGTGGACGCAGGCGCACTTTTTGCAATGCATAATCAACGGGTTGATCGTAGCGGTAGGTCGTCGTGTGGCGGATATTGAGCTGCATTTAAATGTTGAACCTGTAATCTTGTTCGATCTGCATGCCGATACGTGCGTTTTCGTCGGTGACACTTGTCAGGAACTCATGCAGCCCTTCGTCAAATATCGATGCAATGTCGCGATCTTTCAGACGCGCGTACAGCTTTTGCGCCATAACCCGCGACGCTTTTGGTTCGGTATCGTTCATGCCAAGGTATTCCAGATTGTCTGCCAACTTGCCCACGCAGAACCGCAAAGACCGCGGCATACGGCCGTCAAGGATCAAGAAATCCGCGATTGCCGGAGCGTTGAAATCATCGTCGACCGCCCACCGAAAAGACCGATGAGCAGATACCGACCGCAGGATCGTTTCCCACTGCACATTGTCCAAGCGACTGCCCACGAACGACGGTGACGGCAGCAAGGAATAATATTTCACGTCGATGATCCGCGCTGTGCTGTCCATGCGTTCGACAAATGTCCCAAGGCGGCAAAAATCGTAGATGTCATTGCGTAACATCGTTCCATGCAAGGCCCCACGCACAACAGCGGATTGTTGGCGGATCGTGGCTAGAACAGCGGGTAATTCTGTTTGTAGCACGGGCGCTTCTAACAGTTTGGTCAGCACCATCCATGTGTCATTCACACTAGTCCAAACCTCTGTGGTTAGGGCCGTGCGGACCAATCGCGCGCTATCTCGGGCTGATTTTATCACCGATAACACCGAACTTGGGTTGTCCGTATCGCGTAACAGGAAATCCACGACCTGTTCGCTGTCATAGCTGTCATGTTTGATTTCATATGCCGTTTGCGCAGCAGAAGTGACGATCACTGATTTCCATTCGGCTTCGGCACGTGTTGAACGTGTCAACGCAATGCGAAAGCCTGCTTCGATCAGACGTGCGGTGTTTTCGGCCCGCTCAAGCGAACGGAACATCCAATAAAGACCACCTGCGGTTTTTCCCAGCATCCTAGTCTTCCAATATCCAAGTGTCTTTTGTGCCGCCGCCTTGGCTTGAGTTCACAACAAGGCTGCCTTCGGTTAATGCCACGCGGGTTAAACCACCGGGCGTGATGTTGATCCCCTCGGGTGAAACCAGCGCAAACGGCCGCAAATCCACATGCCGCGGCGCCAATCCAGCATCCGTAAAGATTGGCACGGTCGAAAGCGATAGTGTGGGTTGGGCGATATAATTGGCGGCGTTGGCTCTGAGTTTGACCGCGAAATCAGCCAGCTCCTGCTTGCTGGCGGCAGGCCCGACTAACATACCATATCCGCCCGATCCATGGACTTCTTTGACCACCAGATCGGCAAGGTTATCCAGCACATAGGCCAGCATGTCCGGTTCAGCGCATCGGAAGGTTTCGACGTTTTTCAAGATCGCCCGCTCGCCAGTGTAAAATTCAATGATGTCCGGAATATAACTATAAATAGCTTTGTCGTCGGCAATGCCTGTGCCCGGTGCATTGGCAATTGTGATATTACCCGCACGGTAAACGTCCATAATGCCGGGCACGCCCAGCATCGACGATGGGTTGAACGTCAAAGGGTCCAGATATTCATCATCGACGCGGCGATACAACACATCAATCCGCTTGTACCCACGGGTCGTGCGCATGGCGATATGCCCGTCTACAACGCGCAGATCATGGCCTTCGACCAGTTCAACACCCATCTGATCTGCCAGAAAGCTATGCTCGTAGTACGCAGAATTGTGAATGCCGGGCGTCAATACAGCCACGCAAGGCCGACCTGTGCACGACTTCGGCGCGCAAGCCGCAAGCGAGCGGCGCAGGCTTTTGGGGTAATCGCTCACCGGTTGGACTTTGATCTTGCTGAAAAGCTCAGGAAACATCTGCAGCATCGTTTCGCGGTTTTCCAGCATATAGCTGACGCCTGATGGCGTACGCGCATTATCTTCGAGGACATAGAAATCATTCTCGCCGGTGCGAACAATATCTGTCCCGACAATATGGGTGTAGACGTCGCCTGGCGGACTGAAACCCATCATTTGTGGCAAGAACGCATCGTTTTGCGCAATCAGCTCTACTGGCACCACACCCGCCCTCAAGATCTCTTGGCGGTTATAAATATCATGCAAGAAGGCATTAATCGCGCGGACCCGCTGATCGATCCCTTTCGACAGCTTGGACCATTCGTTATTCGACAGAATGCGCGGCACCAGATCAAACGGGATCAGCCGTTCCTCTGCATCCGACTGACCGTAAACGTTAAATGTGATGCCACTGCTACGGAAAAAAGCTTCGGCTTCTTGCGCCTTGGTCGACAGGCGAGAGGCGTTTTGCGTTTCAAACCACGCAGCATAGGCATCGTAAGGTGGGCGCGCGCCCTGACCCGTAAGCATTTCGTCGAAGAACGTCATTTTTTTAATCATTCCACGACATTAACCAATTGCAAACGAACTGCAACTTAATCGCCGAAAGTACACCGCGCAGGGAAATTATCGAAAAAGAATTGCATATTTTTTGTGCGTTTATTTAACGGGCGAGGACAAGTTCAGCCTTCAAACCACCCAACGCATCGCTTTCACCCAGGCGCAGAACCCCCCCGTGTGTTCGGGCGATATCCGCCACGATCGACAGCCCCAATCCAACCCCGCTGCCTGCGTTTTGATTGCGGGCTGGATCAAGCCGGACAAAGGGGCTGATTGCGTCTTCAAACCGGTCCGGCGGAATGCCCGGGCCGTCATCCTCGACCCAGAACCTTACGGCGCGGTCTGTGACACTGACCCCGATCTTGGCCTGCGTCCCGTACCGCAACGCATTTCCAACCAAATTGTCCAATGCACGCCGGACCGCCAAGGGACGCAAGCTTACAGGATCGTTAGGCCCTTCCAAACGGTCAGAGGTCAGTGGTTGGCCCATCCGTTCAGCGTCAGCTAGCACCGCTTTGACAATATCTGACGGCACTGTCGGCTCGCGGCTGTCTCCGGCATCACTGCGTGCGAAATCCAGGAAAGCATCCAATAGACGTTCCATATCATCAACATCACGCAGCAAAGGTGCCGCCTCTTCATTGTGGATAAAAGACAGCCCCAACCGCATCCGGGTCAACGGTGTTCGCAAGTCGTGACTGACCCCCGAAAGCATCATCGTGCGGCTTTGGGTCTGACGCTCAAGCCGGTTCCGCATATCCAGAAAAGCCGTGCCAGCCGCGCGCACTTCGATTGCACCGGTTGGCGTAAAGGGCGTGATCCGGCCCTTGCCGTAGTCAGTCGCTGCGTTTGCCATGCGTTTGATCGGGCGCAGTTGATTGCGCAAGAATATGTAGGCAACAGCCGTCATCAGCGCACCTAGCACAACCATGATAACCAAAAGCTGATGCGGGTTCGACGCCGAGACGCGCTTGCGGCTAAACTCTGTCAACATCGGCCCATGCGGGGTTTGAAACCAAACCGAAACCCTGTTCCGGCTGGCAAGCGATATCGTCAAAACCTCATTGAATTCGTCGCGCAGCGTTTCAACAACCGTCGCCCCCGTCAAATCAAACGCCGGAACAAGATCGGCTGTAGCCACTTCAGTTGCTGGTAATTGCGTGCGTATTTCGAGCGGCGTATCAAGCTGCGCGATCGCAAGACGGGCTGCATCCAGTGTTTGCGCCGCTTCTGCCGTTTCCAATAAGAACCGCAAATCAATATTCATCGCACTTGTCATCAGGCGGGTCACACCTTCAAAGTGGCGCTGAATGAAAACCACCGAGACAAGAAGTTGCAACAGCAAAACCGGCAAAACCAGAATAAGCGCTGCACGGGCGTAAATGCCACGGGGCATATAGTTCTTGAGCCAACCAAACATCGGCTTACGCTAACCACTCTGAACCCAAACGAAAAGTAGAGAACATGGCCAAGGCGCAAGAATTCAATCCAACTGCAGGGAAACCGTTGGCAATTACAGCCGACTTGGCACTGGTGCTTGCACCTAACCCCTCGCCGATGACGCATTTGGGGACGAACACGTTCTTGCTTGGGTCTGATCGACTGGCGATTATTGACCCTGGACCCGACAGTGACGACCACTTGCAAGCCCTGATCAACGCAATAGGCGGGCGCCCTATTAGTCATATCTTTGTCACCCATAGCCACCTTGATCATTCGCCTTTATCTCGCAAGTTGTCCAAGAGCACGGGTGCGCCAATCTATGCCTTTGGAGGTAGCACCGCAGGCCGCAGTGATATCATGCAAACCCTCGCTCATGAGGGGTTGGCAGGTGGCGGTGAAGGCATCGATTTGGATTTCACACCGGACAAATACCTATTTGATGGTGAGGTGACAAAAGATGCATGGGGAGAGCTCACAGCGATCCACACACCTGGACACATTGGAAATCATCTTTGTTTTCAGTGGGGTGATGTTATTTTCACAGGCGATCATGTCATGGGCTGGGCCAGCTCATTGGTCTCGCCACCCGACGGCGACATCACTGATTTTATGGCGTCGTGTGTCAAACTGAAGCAGTACACTGCGCGCATCTTCTATCCCGCTCACGGTCCATCAATCACAAACCCGGCAGAACGCCTAAATTGGTTGATCGCGCATAGACAGCAGCGCGAGGCGCAGGTTTTATCAACACTCCAGCAGGGACAGGCGACGGCGCAACAGCTCGCCAAGGCCATCTATCAAGACACACCTTCCAGCCTCCATTCAGCCGCCATGCGCAACGTTTTTGCCCATTTAGTAGACTTGCATCAACGCGGTATTGTCGCGACGAACGGCCCGTTCGCACAAGACGCGGTCTTTGAGATAATTCGATCCGATTAACTTTCTCAATTTCTGCGCAAAAGCCCTAGACGTCCCTGAATCGCGTTGCTATAGGGGCGCGAGTGTTCCGACGTAGCTCAGCGGTAGAGCAGTTGACTGTTAATCAATTGGTCGTAGGTTCGATCCCTACCGTCGGAGCCATTTTCATGGCAAGTCATTGATTACAATACGTTTTTCCCAAATGGGTGCGTAGGTGTGGCATCAGGGTGTTCCATCCCAACTTGACCCTTTGTGTCCGTCCTTAATTGAACGGACAAGACACATGCAGACCCTTTCCCATCTAACGAAACGTGGCAATGTATATCAGTGGCGCCGCAGATCGCGACAATTGTCCACAGGAATCGTTGATTTCAAGCTCAGCCTGGGGACGACAGACCTCGCAACAGCGCGTACATTGTCCCGCAAGCTCAGTGCGGAAAGCGATACGATTATGGGACAACTCTTAGATAGACGGATTACTCCTCTTGAGGCCCGCCAGTGGCTGGCCTTGGTCGTGCGGCGTGAACATGAAAAAATCGAGAAACTAGAGTTGTTGCGCCACTTTGACTGCCCTGACCCGTCAGATGATCTGCGCCACGATGAAACGACATGTGAGGTTTGGCAGCATCTTGCGGCAGATGGTTTGCACGCGGACAGCCCAATTGTCGTAAAAGATACTCATCTTTTTGAACAAGCGATCAACATGACTCGAGCAGATCTGATGAGCGAAGCTCGCCGGCGCTTCGTTGCGCGTGAGTATCGTGAAATTACGGGGCCTGACGATATTTAGGCTATGGAAATCGCGACACTGATGTGTCAATCGCATAGTAAAAAGGGACTAATTCGCGGTGTAAAACTGGTCCACTGAGTTATCGTTTGTCGTGCGCTGTGACGCGGCCCGAAGGTCATGCAAAAGGGCGTATGTACAAACCTATTTTGAGAGAAAAAGCAGCTTAGCTGAAAACGCCCTGCACAGACCCAAGTCAGCGGAGTTGCGCACTCTGCAACATTTTGGGACTAAACGAGTCAATATTGTCGGACTTGGTCGCCTGCCTCTCATTGTTTTGAAGCATCTTGAACCTCTGCATCATTTCTGCAAGATCGCCGGCATTGCCACTTAAAGCATGACTATTCGCAGTTTGCTGTTCAACCATCGCGGCATTTTGCTGGGTAACTTTGTCAAGCTGCGTCACACCAATGTTAATTTCACCAAGGCCCACAGACTGCTCTTGAGCACCTGATGCAATGTCCGACATTAACGCAGAAATATTGCCAATATGCGCTGCGATTTTAGTAAGCACACTTCCTGCTTGGCCAACAAGTTCGACACCTTTTGAAACTTGACCCACACTGTCGCTAATAAGTGTTTTGATTTGCTTGGCAGCATCGGAAGATCTTTGAGCAAGTGCGCGCACTTCTGAGGCAACGACCGCGAACCCACGCCCAGCCTCTCCTGCGCGCGCGGCTTCTACACCTGCGTTGAGTGCAAGAAGGTTTGTCTGGAATGCAATATCGTCAATCACACCAATGATCTTTGAAATTTCATCAGACGAAACCTCGATTTCTTTCATCGCATCCACCGCACTTTGCACGACCGGCTCGCTTGCCTGCGCGTCTTTGCGCGCGTCAGTCACGACACTTTCAACTTTGCGTGCCCCGTCTGCAGCAGATTTTACACTCGCAGTTAGCTCGTCCAATGCTGCAGCTGTTTCTTCAAGGGTCGCTGCTTGGTTCTCTGTTCGCCGTGAAAGATCATCCGAGGCGGCGCACATGTCCTGTGATCTTTCGAGAATATCGCCCGCGCGGTGAACGACAGTGCCTAACGTTTCATTAAGATTTACGATGGTCCGGTTGTAGTTTTGACGTAACGTGTCGTAGTCGCCACCAAACGGGGTCGTAATTTGATGTGTAAGATCACCGTCCGCCAATTGGTCAAGCGCCTTGCTCAACCGAACAACCACGTTTTCTTGTTCAGTTTGCAGAATACTGCGCTCTTCCTCTGCAGCATCCGAAGCACGCAAACGGTCAATCAATTGTACTAAGATCCGCAACAATCCGCCAATCTCATCGCCGCGGTCATGATGCACAATCTTAATGTCATAATCCTTTTTGGCCACTTGCTGCATAGCAACACTGAGCAAGCCAAGGGGTTTGACGAATGATCGCGCAATAAACCATCCAGCAAGCGTGCTTAGCAGTCCTACACAAATTGTCAGAATGACCATCTTGTTGCGCGCAGTCACCGCTGGCGCGTTCACCTCGGCGCGGTCGATCTCTCCTACGATACTCCACCTTTGATCAAACACATCAAAATATGATGCTTTAGCTAGAACAATATTGCCATTAATCCCTGGTCCAACTGCCGTCGATTCCGTCGCTGCCGCGAACGGCCCAGCTGCATGATGCAAACCTTCCACACTGGCGAGCATGTCATGTCCATCTTCAAACCGTGACGCGCTTCGGGTCAGAAGGTCAGGCCCAACAAGGTAAATTTCACCACTCTGCCCCAGCCCAAGAGGATTATTTACAATGCCGTTAAATTCCGCAGATGAAACCTGGACTGCAACAACGCCAATCACCTGATCGGAAGTACCTTTTATTGGGGTTGCTACGAAAGACGCCGGCGCATCGTTACTCGGTGCATAAGGCGCATAGTCAGCGAAATAAACCTGCCCAACTGTTCCTTCTTTTGCGCGCGCAAATGCCTGCGCAAGACCGGTATCGCGATAAGCGCCATTCACAAAATTGGTAGCGTAGTCCAGCTCTTTGAAGACCGAGTAGATTAGATCACCTTGAAGGTTGAACAAGAAGATATCGTAGTAGCCTTCTGTCACTTTGATTTGCCGCAGATAGGGATGAAACTGACCGTGTTGGAAATGATACGGGATTGATTCCGGAGCCTGATTGTACAGGTCTTTTGCGCCGACAGGGTTCGGATTATTGGTGACATAAGCCAATTGTAAACCAGCACTATCGATCATCAAATTATATGAACTCGTAAACGAATTTATTGCGGCTAGAACAGTCGGATCAGCACCTAACGCCAATACTTCACTTTCAAGGTTCTCAAACCAGCTTACCACCGCGCTGGTACGGCTCTCGGTTAGAATACTAAAACTTTTTTGGGCTTCGAACAGAATATTGCGCTTGAAATCAGAGTAACTGACCACGGCAATGCTAAGACTAGCAGTGAGACAAAGCGAGACGATGATCGCAGGAAGCTTCCGAGAGATTGGTATCGCGCTTAGAACAGCCATGCGTGCCTCATTTTCAAACAGTC
>Ga0213868_10004895_pt1 | contig 12139 bp, 10 predicted proteins | sample PICome_9_FD_160087 | JGI IMG/M metagenome (GOLD analysis project Ga0213868, IMG submission 160087) | Coastal seawater microbial communities near Pivers Island, North Carolina, United States - PICO127 | ecosystem: Environmental > Aquatic > Marine > Coastal | place: USA: North Carolina...
TCCACTAACACGAAAAAATAGGTGAAATTTTTGGACTAGTTTTTACCGGGATGTATTTTTGGCGATTTTTGAAACCCATGCAGAATGCGGGATTAAAATGAAAGACTGGTTAAACTTACTCCACTGTGACTGAATGTTCCAAGGGGGTGTAGTTTCTTGTCATCTCTATCCTCAGTCATGCTTTTTTTTTAGTTTGTGGTCTTCCACCCTTATGGAAAGGTATTTCATCTGTATTCAACACCCTCTTCCCATTGATTAGATTATAACCTTTACTCTTATTGTTGGGGTCTTCATATTCCAACCCATCTTTTACGATAGGAAGTCTAAAGTGCATCTTTAACTTGTGACCTTGGTGTGTGTTCTTCCCCTCTCTATTCTCTGCATAACAAGGAATAACGATTATTTTAGTAAGGTGTTCAATGATTACATCTCGTGGAGACTCTTCTATGCTCGACTCCAATCTTTGACCATGTCTATTAACCCAATTTATCCAGTCCTTCTCTTCATCTAACCTTGTTATATCCCCAACACTTCGTTCCTTTCCATCTACCAATTCAGACAATGCTTCTTCTAACTGATTTACAATTTTGTTTCCTACACCTTCTGTTTCTTCACCCAGTAGAATCTTTGTCTTAACTGATGCAATAGAGGTTTCAATTCTCTCAATGTTCTTATCAATCTCTTTGATGTTGTTCTCTAAGAGTCTTATTTGGTCATTTGATTTCTTAACCCTGTCTCCCTTTGCATCCATCAGTTCCTCTTTAACTCTTTCTTTAAGTAAGTGAGAGTTCAAGACAACCTCTTTCACTGTTTCAATGACAAACTCATCTGTCCTATCCATATTCAAACTTCTTTTATTCTCACACTTAATCTCTTCTCTCTTCTTGTATCTCTTCATTCCAACATTGCAGTTATAAACTCTTGATACTGGTCTGTTAGGGTTATCAACATTCTTGATGAGTTGAGTAATTCTGCACTTACAATCTCCACACCATAGAATGTCACCTAACAAGGAGATTTCTTTTCTGTTGTTATCTCCCTTGTTCTCTGCATTCACTTCTAGTTGTTTCTTAACCTTATTAAATAACGAGTGAGTAATTATCTGAGGAATAACATGACTTATCCAAGACTCGGAATAGTTGTCATACCATCTGTAAGTCCCAAGATAGTGTTCATTGTTTAACATCTTTATAAGGGTGGTTGTATTCCAGTATTTTGCTCTTCTTGGTTTATAACCTTGTGCATCAAAGTCTTTTGCAATATCGGTAATCGAGTCCTGTTTTGCATATCTTTTGAATAGTTCTTTGACTAGTTTTGCTTCTTCCTTGTTGATTTGAAAAGTCTTATCTACATTCTTATATCCATATATAACTGTTCCACCCATGAACTTGTTCTTACCCTCGAATGCCTTTCCTCTTAATGATTTACCTCTTGTGGTTCTCTCTCTAATGATAAGTCCTTCATCCATTGCAGACTCAGACTTCATAAACAAATTCCATCTTCCCATCTTGGTATCAACTTCTATTTCTTCTGCACGAACTCCCTCAAAAAGTTTTACCCCATGAGGGACACACCAGTTGTAGACCAAGTCTTGTCCTTCTAAACCGAAACCCTTTTCACCATATGCACCACCCCTAGATAACCTAGAGAACTCCATTACCCAAATGTGGGTGACATCACCTTTCAGAATTCTTTTCTTTAGTTCTTCAAACTCCCCTCTGTTTCCTTTTGTTGAACTTTGGACACCCTTATCACCTTCGAGGACTTCTACATATTCGAGACCCATATCTTTTGCAATCTTTTGACCAGTTGTTCTCTGTCCCTCAATGGAATAACCCTCATCCTTTTGTGACCTGCCTGAGACACGAATGTATGCGTGAAGTTTATCCATGAGACCTCGTATGCATGATTTGGTTTCGAGACCTTAGTGCGTGTTGGACACTACCTTTACTTACACTTAACTCTTCACAAATCTTTCTGTGCGAAAGTCCTTTGTCTCTGAGTTTAAATATGTTCGATTTGGTTTCTTCACTCATGAGTTTTCCTTTACCCCACTTTGTATCTTTCCCTCGAAGTCTTTCAATAGATGATTTTTGACGAGTCAACATCATGTCTCTTTCCATGGAATTAAAGATAGAAATAAACTGACTGAAAATCTTTCCTTGTTGTGTTGAGGTATCAATAGATTCTTTAACAACAAATATATGAACACTAACCTCTTCAAGTTCATGGATAGTATTGATTACATCTACTGTTGACCTTCCCAGTCTGTCCAAAGAATAAACCATTACGAAATCAAACATTCTTTTCTTACTATCTTGTAATAGTTTTCTTAATTGAGGTCTTGAATCTCTACTCTTCATTCCTGACTCAATCTCTTTATATTCCCCAACACAATCCCAACCCATTCTCTCAATTTGGTTGTCTAAAGATTTAGTTTGATTCTCCAACTCTTGTTGGTTGGTGGATATTCTTTGATATTTCACTACTCTCATAAACTACTCCCTATACACAACTATTATACTAAAAATAGACTGGTATAGTCAAATAATAGTTGTGTTAAGAGTGTAGTTAAATTATGCAACACTTTTATATAAACCAGTCTTTGGTCTTATTGATTTGGGGTCACTTGGTTTTGGTATTTCAGGTCTGAAAACAGTTTGAAGAGTATTTTCAGTCCCACCAATCACTTCTTTTGCATACCCAAGTGCAAACTTCTTGTGATTTGTTCTTTTGACACTTGCCTTAATAACCTCCATTTGACCATCACCAAAAATCATTTCCAATAACTTTTGACAAAGGTCATTTCTATCGTCATAAGTTCCGTTATAGACTTGGATAAACTCATTTATAAAATCATCGTCAACATTGTGAATTAGATAGTCATAACAAATGTCATACCAACCCTCTTCGTTTAAGAAGTCTTCCCTGCCAACTTCTCCAAGACCCACATTTGCAAATTTAACTGACGTCTGACACCTAAAGACAAACCATTGAGATATGAAATCAATGATGTTCAAGAATTTGTAATCAATGAGTTCAACATTCTTTGGATGAATAATGATTTCATCTTCACCCATTGAATTAGTTGCACCAATGACATTGCTTTTCTTAATCTTGAACAGTCCAACCGCACAATAAACATCATCTTGAAGTTGCATTGGATTTTCAAAAACATTTCCTAAAGAGTTATGGTAAAAATATAAAAACCTAGTCATGTCTTTCATAGAACCTTTTCCATATTTCTCCAACATACTTTTATGCAACCAATGTGCGACTGTTATTGCACGAACCTTACTAATTGAATAACTAGAACCTTTTCCTTCTTGATGAATGTTCCAGTCAAGATTATTCAGTTTAGTGACTCCTTTTCTAATAGACTCTCCTTTTCTGACTCTGAATGTTCTATAGACATATGTTTCTTCACCATTAAGTTCTTCCATATAATCGTTATGGTCTTTATCAACAGTAGAGTGCAGACCATAAGTTGATAATCTTAGTCTTTCCTCAAGAGTTAACTTCATTGCAATGTCGTTAAACTCTTCGAGGTCTACATGACTAGGATTTCTTTGATAGATACTAACTAACAACAAATAAGTCATATGATTGTTGCGTTTAATAATGTCTTTGTATTTAAGAAATAGTCTTGCAGTATTTGTGTCTTGTTCACCTGTTGGAAAAAACAAATTAACAATTATGTCTAACGATGGAACTGTATATTTTCCATGAATATGACCCACATAATATCCATTAGAGAAGTCATGCCTTGTTGGGAGTTGAAGTGGGTCTATATCCACAACTGATTTCAAAAAAAACTCCATCATTTCTTCAGTTATTTGTTTAGATAGTCCCCTATTTCCTTTTATTAAATAATGCAGATACTTCTGTCCCCACAATGCATTGAAGTATTCTTTGCCATCAACATATGATTTCCAAGACTTATCATTGATATCAAATACTTCTTCTTTGATGATATCTTCTCCTTTTGGTGAAGACAGAACACTTATGTTTCCAGTTGCCTTAAGTCCTAATTGTCTTTGTGCTTCTCTGATAGAACACTTATGTTCTTTTGCATATTTTTTAATAGTCTTCTTATTCATTACGCAACCTCCAAAAAAGTATTCAATGTATCTTTACTTCCTAATACTCTTAATTCAGACCACTCCTCATATTCATCTTCGACAGGTTTTGTTAAGAACCCTCTATCAATAATGTAAGAAATGCTCATGCAATCAATGTCATGGTTTCTATCTTCTGATGCCCATAAAACATTCCATTTTGCTTCCTCTCTACTTTTTGCGAATACCAAGACTGAATCAGAAAGTTCAGTCATCTCTAAGAGTGTTTCATAACCATTTAGACCCTCTATTCTTTTTAAGAATTCAACTGTTGGATGTTTTTGAAATCCAACTTCATATATTTTTACTTTTTTCATATTTTTTCTCCTTTTTTGAGATTAGGAGTCATTTCCCAACCTTCATATACAGTATATGAAAATAGTGGGTGCATTGACCCTGTCACTCATCTAGTAAGTGTTGGGTTAGTGGTGTATGCTTTATGATGTGAAACTAATCTATAACAAAATAATCACTCCTAGAGGGTCTGATAAGACTTCTAAGGGGGGTTATACCGATTATTCATACTTTGACTCATCTAAGAGAACTAAGGGTGGAGAAACGATTGCACGAAATATTCAATGGTATCGAATGTGGTGGATGTATCTTCGACTTGCACTGGAATGTGAACAAAAAGGTATTCTTATCGAGGGTGAAAAGGTGAAGATGGATAGAAGGTATTACAGACAATGGAATCTCAATTCTATTCTCGAAAATAGTTTTGATAATTGGTGGAAAGAGAACAAAAGACTCTTTGTTCACCCCCCAATTAAGACACTAAGTGCATCAAGTGTTTCTGATGATGACCATCTTGTTCTAATGGTTCCTAAAACTAGAGATAAGACCGACTTGCTAAAAGAATTAGATGAACTCTTAGAGGGAAAGACTAAAAGTGTTGTTAGGTTTCCTTTCTCTAAATCGAAATCAGTCTATCTAAGGTGCCATATGCAATACAACATCTTTCTTAAATCACAAAGTGGTGAAAGTAGAAAGAAGATAATGAATTGGGTGAATGAAGTTTATCGACCAATACATTTATCAAAACATCTTATCCAAAGAGATGGAAATAAAGAAAAGAAAAGACTTGAAAACAAAGTTCATCCTATTCATGGAACTCTTGAAATTATCTCTGCAGAGAATGGTGTGACTAATAATATTCGTTATGCAAAGAAGAGGATAGTTTCAACCAGTAGAGGTGTCTTTCCTTAGGTGGACTAATCCTTGGTTTAATACCTTCAAAATTGACCTCTTGAAACCCCTTGTTTTACAGGGTTCATTTTTTCAATTTCAGAGGGGTATTAGTCCATTACCACCAACCCATCAAATTATTTCAAAAAAGTAGTCGATTAGACTTCAAAAAACACTAAATACTTTTGTAATCTCTGAGGGACTTGCACAACAAGTTATACAAGAGAGAACTGTTTGAGGGGAGTGAGTCACAGTCTCTACCTCATCACCGAGACAAAGATAGTCTTAATGTCTGAGTCTTAAGGTGCGTTGTTTAGTTGGAACTCAAACTAGAAGACTGCAGTAAAGGGAATAGGATAACCGACCTTCTTATTAAATTAAGTTTGCTATTAAGAAACTATGGGAACCTCACATTGATGAACTCTAGTCCTTACCTAATTCTCTGCAGTTAATTCTGTAGAGAAGGACTATGTTTCCTACATTGATAAACACTATTAAGACATTAACTGATAACAAAACATTAAGACCTTAAACACGAAGTGTTTAATTTAATCACGAAGTGATTAAAGAATTAAAGACACTTAAGGAAAGGATAGAACCATCTAATGACATTACAAAAGAACAATAGATTTAAAGAATATGTTCTTGAACTAGAACAAATCAAATATAACCATCTTCAAGATAGTAGAACTCCATCACTCCAAAGAAAGTTTTGGGTAAAGAGAACATCACTAATCGAGAAACAAATAGAAGACTACCTAAATACCTATGATGAATAACTTAACAGAGTCACAAAAGATAATACTCAAGAGAAGACTCTTGATACCTTCTATTGTTAGACATACCGATGTTCATAACACCACTCTAAGAAACGTAATCAAACTTGCAGATGAATATAACGAATATATTGAAGATGGAGACTTAGACTCTGCACTAGAACACTTACCTTCTGTTGCACAAACTCTTATTCGTTATGCAGAAGAGACTGCAATCAAGAAAGACGAAATAAAAATAAAGAATTCATTAGAGTTAAAGAAGAAAGACCATATTATTTCTGCAATGAAATCATTTAATGCATTTACTAAGTCTAATAAAAAGAAAACCACCAGTCCCAAGAAAGAAACTGATGGATTGTCTGATGCTGAAAGAAAAATAATGAGGTCAATTAAATAAATTTATTCTTCACTACTATTTATATATTTAGGAGACCAATAAAAAAATGAAAAGATATTCAGATACACCAATAAATGTTCGATTGGGTCAATACCAAGAGAATAAATTAAATGAGATGATTAAAAATGAAACCTACTGCCAACAAAGAGGAATATTTTCTAAAGTGGATGCAGTGAGGACTGGATTAAATAATGTAATCAAAGACTACGAAATGACTACACTCGGAACTCAATAAAACAGTGTTCATGTTAAGGGGGTGATTAGTCCTAATCACCTTTTTAATTGAGATAAAAGTGTCTAGAACAGATTATCTAAGACCCATGCTATTGCAGAAATAATATTGACCATTTGATTTAGTATTTTTATTTGCTCTCTTTATTTTTTTCTTCAAAGTCTTTGAATACTGTCACAATTTCTGCAAAAGAATTTGGTGTAAGACCCAAACTATCCCAATCCTCTTGTCTCACATAGAGATGACGATAAATTTTACCAGTAGACCTTGTTGCATCTTCACACCAGTTCTTTAATCTCTCAATCTTTCTAGGGTCATCTATGTTTTCTGCACCCTTAGTCTCAACAACAAACCACTCTCCATTTTCTAATTTAAGAACAAAATCAGGATAGTAATAACTTATACCACCCTCATGATTGACATATTCCATCTTGAAACCAAGTTGAATATAGTTTTTTATAAAACGATTTACATCTACTGCTGCATCAAGAAATCCTGCAAAACGTAATTCAAAATGTGAGTCTCCAACTATCTTGTTAAAAATAGATTTCTTTGCAGGTAAAAATTCTTTTTGTCTTGGAATACTAAATGTCTTCTGATTAGAAACTTTGATGTAATTTTGAACTTCAGTCGTTCCAGTATCAACAACCGTTAATGCATTAATCTCTTTTTTAAATGTTTCTTTAATTACATGTCTGACATTAGTTTCACTTAAATTTCGTGCGACATTTAAATCCTCAAGTTCAACCGTCTGACCGAACAACTTATCTTTTAAGAATTGCTTAAGTTTTCCATAAAGAATATCTTGTCCACCATAGAGACGGAGTTCTGTCATTATTGATTTTGTGAAAAAGGTGATGATAGAGGTTGCATTTACATGCAGACTGTCAATCTTCACCTCCCTTCTTACCTCATCATCAAGAATATCTCGTAGGAGAATATTTTTTTGTTCCTCAGGAGTAAATTCTTTTAATTCAACATGAGTAAATTCAAATTCTTGAATATCTAATTCCTCAAGGTTCTTATAATCACGAATAATACTTGGGGAAAGGACAGGAATTTCTATATCTAACTCATCAACTTTCTCTTTATCGATTTCAATTATTGTTGGTCCTGAAGGGTCTGAACCTTTACCCATAGACCTCTTTTCAAGAATAACACCCTCTGATTTAATGCTTTCAACAAATTCCATGAATGCAGGAGTTCCAACTACATTAAGTTCTTCGGTTTGGTCTTCACCAAAATACATTCTACGAAGTCCTCTTCCCAATGCTTGTTCAGGAAGAATATTTGATGCTGCAACAAAGGGTCTTAAACCTACTACAGTAGTCACATTCTTTACATCCCAACCTTCTTTTAACATTAGAACAGATACCACTGCTTTAATATTGTTATCATCACTGTCGACTTGATTTGCAAGTTCTCTTAACTCTAGTAATTCTTTTTGACTCTTTGCAGATGCACCCTCATCAATGCGACCCTCTTTATTAGTATGAATAACAAAAGTCCCACCCTTAAGTAGGGGGTAGTTTCCTTCCAAATAGTCTTTAACGTCATCACAGTTTTTTGTGTCATCAACCATGACAAATAAAAGTGCTTTTTTTCCTAGTTTTTTATGAGTCTCATAATCCTGTTCCCAAACAGTCACACCAAGGTCAATGTAATCTCTCCAACGTTCGGAAAATTTTGCGGAAGTATTCTCATCAAGTTTTCCTCTACTTGCCTCATCAGGAAGTATTGGAGTCTTAACAACTTCTTGTGCAATTGCCTCTACAAGTGGGTAATCAGAGATTGTATGAGGAAATATATTTCCTTTTTGGTCTTTGGGTGTTGCTGTGACATCTAATTGCAGTGGAAGTTTCTTCCCTTTTTGAACAAGATTATTGTTTATAGTTTCAATGGTTTTAAACCATGCAAGTTTTTTATCGTGAATGTGATGTGCCTCATCATTAAATACGATAATGTCATCAATGTTATTTACTATATCTCGAACAAGAATTTTATTATCGGTTGTCTTGGTCACAGGTTTGTCTCCGAGGAAATAATCCATACTTGAGTTCTCATCAACCTTTTCTGCTCTTGTCACGAATCTTTGAATGTTTGTTAAGAAAATATTGCCACTCTTTGAAAGAGAACCAATATTATCTTGAATATGAACCTTTGGAAAAAAGTTCCAAGACCTACCACCATATCCATTTGGTGGAAGAACTGGGTCATTATTAAAAACACTCAATCCCTCTATATCATCTTTTAGTCTATCTAAAACAATAGTGTTTGGTGCAAGAAGAAGGAAATTTTGTGAAAGTTCAGAGTCTTCATTAAATTCTTTATGGAAATAACACCATGCCATTAATAGTGACAATACCTTTGTTTTACCAGTTCCTGTTGCTTGTTTTACTACCAGTCTTAACCATGTTTCCTCAAACATAGAATCTACCAACACACCTGAGGAGTCATATTTTAGAAGTTCAGATGGGTTTCTTATATTTTCATGTTCGTATAGGTAAATAATTGATTCAACAGACTCTCTTTGTGCAAAATAATATTGAAACCCATTGGGGTGGTCTGTTTTAAACCAATAAGTTAAGAGGGATTGAGATACTTCAGATATATTTGGATAATCTGCTTCTCTCCAGTCATAAACCTCTTTTCTAATTTTATTTACTAAGGGTGGTAGAAGTTTTTCTCTTCCTTTTTCACCTATTGCGTCACTGCCTGGATACCAACGAACATCAGGACTGATAATTGAGTGTGGGTGACGAGGAAAGTTTTTATCTAATCCCATTAGACCTTGACCTCAAGAACCTTCATTGTGTCATTACCAAAGATATCAACTACTTTAACTGCAACTTTAGTCTTATCTTTTGCTATTTCTCTTTCAGATGACTTGAGTTCTAATTTATCTTTGCCCTTTTTCCCTCTAAATGATTGCCATTCATTTTCAAAGACATAATTACCAGTCCACTCTTCTTCGAGTTTTCCATCTTCAGTTTTAAAATTAATAATTTCAGGTTTTGATTCATAATCAAAATCAACCGACCAATAATCTATCCAATCATGCCAATTTTTTGTTAATACTGTTTCTGAAATAATTCCATCTTTATCTTTTTTCTTTTCAACTATTTGTCCATTTTCAACTACGATTTTGGTTTTTCCATTTGGGATTGATGAGTCAATGTTTAAATTATTTTCATTATAAAAAACTGCAAAATCTATTAGTTCTATAGAGAGTTTTTTATTATTAATATGTGGTTTAAATTCAATATATGCCACATCATGGAATACAACCTCACCCTTAGAAACTGCTCTCTTATCAAAGACTTCCATGGGAATTTGTTTGTAAGATAATCTTAAACCTTTTGATTTTGCTTCTTCTTGAATTGTTGGAAATAAACCCATCTCATATTCAAAACCAAGAATATCAACTGAAGTTATTTTGTTCTTTACACATTCATTAATAACCTCTTCAACATGATTTCTTGATAGTGGTTGATTGATTGGACCAAGTGAAACAAAATCACTGCCTTTCTTTCCATGAATTGTTGCAAATCCATCAACTTTGGATGCTTTGTATGCCTCTAAAATCAAATCTTCAAATGCCTTTTCTTTATTTTTTAATTCTTGTCTTTTTAAATCATCTCTTTCATTTTTTCCGTCATAAATGAAATGCTCTCTTTGATATTTACCCAAGTTAAGAATTTCAAATGCTCTCCAACTAGAATTTTGTTTCTTTAATTCTCGTTGAACTGAAATCATTCTTTTTCTAACCGCATGAATTGAAAACTTGCCCAAGTCGGAACCTAACCATTTCCTATTAAGTTTTTCTGCAACACTTAATGTCGTGCCAGAACCTGCAAAAAAATCCGCAACTAGGTCACCCTCTTTTGAAGAACCCAGTATTATTCTTTTTAATAAATCTTCATGTTTTTGAGTTGGATATCCAGTCTTTTTATCTCCTCTAAGTGCCGGAAGTTCAATGAAATTATCAGGTTTATATTCTTTTACGGTAAAATATTGAATATTCCCTTCAGAGTCTCTTAATCTCTCTGCTTTTCCAGTCTTACTATTAAAAATATGCTTGCTTGCTTTATAGTATTTTGATGGGTCCTTAATTGGTTCCATTACCTCATTCCATATATGAGAACCATCTTTCTTTTTGGTATAAAACAATATATTTTCAGTATTTTGATGGAATTTTTTTGATTTTGCTTTTAAACCAACCGCAGTGTAATGAATAATTAATTCATTTCTGAAGTTATCTTTTCCAAAAATTTCATCTAAAACAATTCTAATTTGAGAGGATAGTCTCCAATCACAATGAACATATATAGACCCATCATCAGATAATAAATCTCTCATAAGAATTAATCTTTCATAAATCATAGAAAGAAATGAATCGGAACCCAAACCCCATGTATCTCTATATGCAATGTGCTCTAAAACATTTGGTTTTTTTTCATAAGAACCCTCACCAACATCTACATTCATAGAAAAATCTGCACCCACATCAAATGGTGGGTCTATATAAATCAGTTTAATTCCACCTTGTTTTTCAATTTCTTCTCTCATAGGACCATTCTTTAGAGAGGAAAGGATATATTTGTTATCTCCCCATATGAGTTTGTTAGTCCAACCTGTCAATTGACGACCTGATGCAAAATCAAATGACCCTTGTGCCATTTTGACTTCTTCGTTTCTTGGTTCGTCTATTTGTTCAATGATTTGAAAGGGGAGAACTACGTTTGTAATCTCATCAGATTTGCCATTCCAAGTAAGTTCCACTTGTTTGGATTCATCAAATAATAAGAAACGGTATTTTTCAGGAAGAACTTTGCCTTCTTCGATAAGTTTTACAACATCTCGTTTTTCATTGTCTGTGAGTTTCATCTTCTTCATTATGCCATCCACTCCTTTATCACGACTAGTGATTCTTTGAAGAAAACGTATAAAAAATACTTATATCTTTTTTTATTCCTAATAAAAGTTCTTTCTGAAACTTAATGAAGAGATATCAATAGGAAACTTCTTATTCCTTATATTTTCTATTCTTACATCTCGTTGATGCATTCTCTTTAGAACAGAATGAACAGAACCATTGCTCCAAGTCTTTCCTCTTTGAGTCTTGATACCCCAAGAGTTCATCTTCTTTGCAATGACACGATAACCCCAATCCTTATCTTCATGAAGATATTCAATGAGGTTAAAGATTATTTGCTGTCTCTTGGAATAGGTTTGGTGGAAGGTGAGATTATTGGATTGAGTCTCTATTGTGAACTCTAAAACTACACCCTCTTCGATTACTCTACTGTAACCGACTTAGCCAAGTTCCTTGGTTGGTCAATATCTGTGCCCCTTAAAAGAGCTACTTCATAGGATAATATCTGGAGTGGGATAGTATAGATAATTGGTGTTAAGAGAAAATCGCATTTGG
>Ga0213868_10004896_pt1 | contig 12139 bp, 9 predicted proteins | sample PICome_9_FD_160087 | JGI IMG/M metagenome (GOLD analysis project Ga0213868, IMG submission 160087) | Coastal seawater microbial communities near Pivers Island, North Carolina, United States - PICO127 | ecosystem: Environmental > Aquatic > Marine > Coastal | place: USA: North Carolina | collected...
CCAGAGACAAGGAGCCGACAGCCGAGAAGCCGAAAGGAGCCGTTCGCGCGTTTTTTGTAAAATTATCCATATTGGGTTATGGCAATATCTCTTCCACGCGTCTTTCTTCGGAGAAAGCAAATCTGAAAGCACACTTCGATCCATCTTCCATCTGTACGAGTACTGGTCTACTGCCAACATCAGCACAAAACCGTTCAACTACTTCTTCCAAGACAAACTTGTTAAGTTTTAAAAATTCTTTATATTTACCTTATATCAAGAATTTTAGTGTTGTGAAAGGAATCCAGTCATCATTTAGGTACGTGGAATATGCAAAAGTTTTGGAACTGTTGACACTATCATAAATATTTGAATGATTCATATTTCGCCTCCTTGTCTAATTTCTCCTCTCGTAATTTTCGTAACACAGGTAAATTATATTAGACATGAAGACCTTCAGTACATCTTTCCTTGTGTTGTTACTTTCATCAGCATCCAACGTTCATGGGGCAGAAGATAAGAAAAAGGGTGGAGTTGCCAAAGCACAAGGTCCACCTCCATTTTTTCTACAGGATCCTACGGATTCATTATGCTTAGGTGGTGATTCTTTCAAAAGATGCTCTATTGATACTCTTTTCTTTGTCGTTGGATCTCCAGGTGAGTTTTATTTCTGACAAGTCTTACATGGGACAAAAACTTCCTATTGTGACACGATTCACTCACATGTCAAATTCCTTCTCTATCTTCTCTTTCCTATGAAAGGCAACTACCAGATTCACAAACGTCAAGCTGATGAATCTAATGATGAAGACTTGTGTATTGCAAAACCGTCTTGTAACGAAAAGGATCAATCAAAAATTCAAGATGCAAAACTTGCAAAGTGCTCTCATTGTGGTGCTAAGAACTGGAACATTCTTGGAGACTCCAACACTGGTTACGTTCTTACAGAAGGTGAAGGAAAATCAAAACTTTGTCTCGTGAGAGAAAAAGGGACAAAGAAGGTAAAAATTGCTCCTTGTGATTCAGAGGAGGTACCTTATACACCTCTTCAGTTGCAGTTTGCCAGTGCAGCTGATATTACAGCCATGGGTTCTGCAGGAGCGAGATTTATTGGTGCTGCAAGTGATGGTGATAAGAAGCTTGTTCAATCTTTTTTGAAAGATAAAAGTGCCGACGTTAATGTAAGAGATTGGGATGATTTGACTGCTTTGATTACTGCTGCATCAGCTGGGCATTTAGATATCGTAAAAATCCTGATTAAAGCCGGAGCCGACGTAAATGCAAGCGATAAGGATGGAATTACTGCTCTTATGGAAGCAAGTATTATGGGCCATGATAAAATTGTTAGCACACTCATTGATGCTGGAGCTGAAATTGACTTCAAATCTAACTCTGGTGTGACGGCACTATGGCTTGCTGCTGGAGAAAATCGAGTTGGAGTGTTGAAGATTCTATTGAAGAAGCATGCAGATGCAACCGTAGCAAGATCAGATGGAATTACTGCTCTCATGACAGCGAGTGTTGCTGGTCATCAAGAAGCTGTCAAAATGTTACTGGACGAAGGTGCCGACCCTCTTGCAGTTGATGCAGATGGTTTGACCGCACTAATGAATGCAGCAGAAAAAGGTTCCGTCGATGTAATGAAGCTACTTGTTGATGCTGCAACAAAAAGCGGATCCTCTGAATATGTTGATATTATGTCAAAAACTGGATTCAATGCGCTTATAATTGCTTCTGCGCATGGACACACAGATGCTGTAAAATACCTCATCAAGGAAGCAAAAGCTGATGTTAACCTCGTTCACGAAAACAAGGTAACATCATTGATGTACGCTGCTGCATCAGGTCATGTTGATACAATGAAAGTGCTTCTTGAAGATGGAAAGGTTGACATAAACGCTCTTCACACTAATGGCGGTTCTGCTCTGATTGAAGCATGCACTGCAGGGGCTGCAGATGCCATAAAGTTTCTAATTGAAAAGAGTGCAAAGTATGATCTACTAGACTTGGATGGAGTGACTCCCTTGATGGCGATTGCGGCTCAGGGTAACATGGAAGGGATTGAGACTGTACTAGATGCCTTGAAGAAAGACATGAATGCGGAACAGTTGAAAGATCATATAAATATGTTTTCTTTCTCTGGTGGAAGTTCAGTCATGTTTGCTGCTGCAGGAGGTCACGCCGATGCAACGAAATTGCTCATCGACCTTGGAGCTGACATTAACGCAGTTGCACAGGCCACTCCAGAATATCTTGAGAAATTAGCCCAGATGATAGCTGCAGGAACAGTAGATGATACCGATCCACACGTGGATGGTGTCACTGCAGTCCATGTTGCAGCTCAAGGGGGGCACTTAGAGACAGTGAAGATTCTTATTCAAGCTGGTGCTGATGTTACCGTTCTTGACGACGAGGATAGATCGGCTCTTCTGCTTGCCGTGAAAGGCAATTATGGTGATGTCGCTATAGCATTAGTTGAGGGTGGGGCCGATCCAAACACTCCTTACGTGGATGATGAAGGAGCTTCGCATAACCTTCTTTTCGATAGTTTAATTGTGGAGAATTCTGAATTCGCCCAACTGTTGATTGAGAAGGGAGCTGATATTTACCATCAAGATGAACATAAGGTAACAACATTGCTTCAAGCGAGTCATCGAGGTATGACTGAAGTTGTCAAAGCTCTCTTAAGTAAAAACACGAAAAAATCTTTCGTTGACGATGCCAGCGACGAAAACATCACACCACTTATAGCAGCGTCTTCGGAAGGTCATACTGAAATTACCAAAATGTTGATCAATGCAAGTGCTAACGTAAACACGAAGGACAAAGATCAGACAACAGCTCTGATGGCCGCTGCTGCCCGAGGTCACACTGAAATCGTTGAGAATCTTGTACAGGCTGGCGCCAATATAAACGATCAAAATATCGATGGTCATACAGCATTAATGTTCGCATATAATGGCAAAAATCAGGTTGAAACACTTTGGGAACGCTACCAACAATTCGTCAAAGAATCCGAGGTAGAAAGTCCTGATGGAAGTGTTGACGACGGTGGAACTGGACCAATCATTCGCGAGGCACTAGAAAGTCACCGTAGAATGGTTGATATTCTTATTAAAAATGGGGCCGACCAAAGTATCAAGGATAAAGAAGGTCATGTGGCAAAAGATTTCGATTTCCACCCAGATGCCGATTCTAGCATCTTAGAGCAGGAAGAAAATGCTGGAAAGAAAAGAGATGCTAGTAAGAATGAACTGTAAATATAAACAATAAATTATCCGTTCAAAATGAAAAATCTATTCAAGCACTTAATGCAACTGTATAATGTTACGAGGATTCTAGTCTCTCTATAAGTTCCGCTTTCTTTCCGCTGACTTTGAGACCCCTACTGCGCAAAATGTCTTTAAGTTGAACGACCGTCATTTTCGTGTAATCTACACCATCCCCAGACATGTTTTGGTTTTGATCGGGTGGTTCACTTTCGCTGGAGAACCCTTTTATTCCAGCTTTCCTCGCTGTTTCTTTGATAAACATATCATCATCCCTTTCGAGACTTCTTTCGCTTTCAAATTTTTCAACGGCGGCCCTCGCAGCTTTCCCTATTAATTCCATTCTCTCCTCTTGTGTCAAATTGGGGTTGTTATAATCAGGAATATATTCATTTTGACGTTCAGATTCTGATGCAAGATCTTTTGCGAGCTTTCTAGCTGAACCCCAATCATCTGGTTCCTCCATATCATCTGAATCCAATTCTTCAGCTATTTGGATCATGGCATCCCATTCGTCCGGATCCATGAAACTCCCATCGTCATCTGCATTATCGTCTTCTAATGTCAAACGGCTTTCCTCGGCAATTCTTTCATCTTCAGCAAGCCTTGCAAGGCTTTCTCTCTCTTTTGCCATTCTTGCTTCTTCCGCGATTCTTGCTTCTTCAGCAATTCTTTCATCTTCAGCAAGCCTTGCAAGGCTTTCTCTCTCTTTTTCCATTCTTGCTTCTTCCGCTATTCTTGCTTCTTCTGCGATTCTTTCTTCTTCCGCCAGTCTTTCTTCTTCCGCCAGTCTTGCTTCGTCCGCTAGTCTTTCTTCTTCCGCCAGTCTTTCTTCTTCCGCCAGTCTTGCTTCGTCCGCTATTCTTGCTTCTTCAGCGATTCTAGCTTCTTCCGCCATTTTATCTTCTTCAGCGATTCTTGCTTCTTCAGCGATTCTTGCTTCTTCCGCCATTTTATCTTCTTCAGCTATTCTTGCTTCTTCCGCTATTCTTGCTTCTTCTGCCAATCTTGCTTCTTTTGCCAATCTTGCTTCTTCCGCGATTCTATCTTCTTCCGCGATTCTGACATCTTCAGCAATCTGCTGTTCCTCGGCTAAACGCTCGGCTAGACGTAATTCTTCTTCTATTTTTTGTTGTTCTAACTGAAACTCTTTCTCTGCTAACCTCGCTTCTTTATCAATCTTTGCTTCCTCGAGCAAATATTCGAGCTCCGCTGCTCTGGCTTCCTCTTGATGTCGTGCAAGGGTGTCAGCATCAACACTTTTGTGATTTGCTTGCTGTAGTTTTTCTTCAACTTCCTTCACTGTACTCTCAACATCTTCGACAAATTTCGCAACACTATCATCCGGAGCAACCTCCTTTTTCAACTCTTTTATGGGTGGAGAACTAGAAATAATTTCTTTCATTTTGTACTCACTCCTAGTAGAGCATATTTTGCTAACTAATTTTCGAATACTATTTAACACTGACCATGATGCTTTACCTGTCGCTCTGACAGTATCACCAGCAATTCCAGGAGTAATTGCTACATAAGCAAAACTTGTAGCAGCTATTACAGACATCATTGGATCAAACCCAGCCAAAAGGAATGTAAATGCAGTAAAGAGCCATGCTCCTTTAATGTCTGTTTTTTCAACACCTTTCTTAATTTCTCTACCGAAAATTGGTGACTAGAACAATGAATATTATTAGTCAATGAAGGTAAAAGATGAAACTTTTAAAAGAGAGAAAAGGAATTTATACTCACCATGACCTGATTGAAGACTTGAAATACTGGATTATTTCGGGCTTCCTCTAAGTTGAAATGATAATTATTGTCTGGGGTAAGATAAGAAGACGTTTCACTGTCATTTACCTCATCATCCATTGCGAAGAATGGTACTTTCTCGTCAACATCAGATTCAACTGAATTGCCATTTATTTTCGCTTGAGGTATCAAACCTTTCAACTGTGATTTGTATGTCATGTGGTAATGATTATCTTTAACTTTTCTACCAATCCGAGCTCGCGCATCATATTTGAGCGTCATGGAGTGCAATGTAAACGCAGGTGTATCACCCGAACCCCGTACGGAGTTCGCTGTTATCAATACGAGTACGAAGGATTGAGGTTTCATCTTCTAAAATTTCAGCAAAATAATCCTTTTTGAGAGTTCGTCGTGAATGTCTTTAATTTGATTTCTCGATAAGGATAATCACTTGAGGATTGACTAGAAATATGAGTAATATCCAGTTGTTTCACTCTGTCAACTATCAACTATCAAAAAAGTGTGCGAAGGTCCAAAGATATCCAAAGCCAAAGTAGGGTTCAAGTAAAAAATGCGCGAATTAATTCCTTTTTAAATTGCCACGTCGGGTTGGGCATAAGAAATGCGCACACATACGTGTTCTTGTTCATCATTCACCACTTACGTCGATTTCTTTGGCAGATTGATCTTCGCCAATGTTGGTGACATATCTCACAATATCTTATCTTGGAATACGTAATACAATGAAGGTTTTCTCTGCTGCCCTCTTCGCTCTTTTCGCCACCAGCGCCACCGCTTTCGCACCCACTTGTAAGTACTCACTGATAGATTGGTTGCGTAAAGAAGCAACACATGATATCGGAGTTGGTATCTTTCTTTCTTTATTCCGCGGCTTTCCTCTTACACGTCTTTTCCTATTTCACACTTTCTTCTATTACAGCTACCTTCGGAGTTCGCCCCACTTTCGAACTTGAGGCTAAGAAGTCTATCGAGGATCTTTCTGATGCCGAACTTAAGGGAAAGCGTGTTCTCGTACGTTGTGATGTCAACGTTCCCCTTGACGGAAAGACTATCACCGATGACACCCGTATTCGTTCTTCCATCCCCACCATTGAGTACCTTACCTCTAAGGGAGCTATTGTAACTGTATGCTCTCACTTGGGACGCCCCAAGAGCGGACCTGAGGACAAATTCTCCCTTGGACCCTGTGCTGATCGCATGGGAGAGCTTCTTGGAAAGAAGGTTACCCTTGCCCCTGACTGTATCGGAGATGAGGTTGCCAAGCTTGTAGCCGATGCCAAGGAGGGAGATGTTATCATGCTTGAGAACACTCGTTTCTACAAGGAGGAGGAGAAGAACGAGCCTGGATTCGTTGAGAAGCTTGCCAAGCCTTTCGACCTTTTCGTCAACGATGCTTTCGGAACTGCCCACCGTGCTCATGCCTCCACTGAGGGAGTTACCAAGTTCCTTTCCCCCTCTGTTTCTGGATTCCTTCTTGCCAAGGAACTTCAGTACCTTGATGGAGCCATCGCCAACGGAGAGAAGCCCATGGCCGCCATTGTTGGAGGATCCAAGGTTTCTTCCAAGATCACCGTTCTTGATGCTCTTCTTGACAAGTGTGACAAGATCGTCATCGGAGGAGGTATGGTTTTCACTTTCCTTAAGGCTAAGGGACTTTCTGTTGGAACTTCCCTTGTTGAGGACGACTATGTTGAGACTGCCAAGGAGGTTATGGCCAAGGCCGAGAAGCTTGGAAAGACCATCCTTCTTCCATCTGATATTGTTGTAGCTGACAAGTTTGCTCCTGATGCCAAGACTCAGGTTGTTAAGTCTGATGCCATCCCTGATGGATGGATGGGACTTGACAACGGTCCTGACTCCACTGCTGAACAGAAGGAGTTCCTTTCTGACTGCAAGACCATCATCATGAACGGACCTATGGGAGTTTTCGAGTTCGAGGCTTTCAACAAGGGAACCTTCGGAATTGTTGATATCCTTGCCGAACGTACCAAGGATGGAGCTGTTACCATCATCGGAGGAGGAGATTCCGTTGCTGCCTGCGAGCAATCTGGAAAGGCCGACCAGATGTCCCACATCTCTACCGGAGGAGGAGCATCCCTTGAGCTTCTTGAGGGTAAGATCCTTCCTGGAGTTGCCGCCCTTGCTGACAAATAAACAGCTAAGATTTGTATGATTTTCCAAAGATAAAAGATAAGAACCATTTATAAAACCAAACTATTTAAGTGTTGTATCTTGGTCGTTCAATGGCTTCGTTGGTGTCCAGTTGGCTAGTGAGATTCGTTCTTCTCGTGACATGTTACAAACAGTAACATGAGCGACATATAAAGCACCAACATCATATAGCGCATGGCATATAATTGGAACTGCCAAATTGTTATACTGGATGAATAATTCACCAAAGTACAAGCTAGCTAACGCAGCCAAGAAAGCATACAAGGGAGTTACAGCGTGAAGAGCACCGAAAATTAACGCAGATGACACTAATGCAAAATTATTTCCCACTTTCTCGACCAATACATCTTGCAGAACACCACGAAATAGCATTTCTTCTCCAAGTCCAGCTGCTGCGCCAAGTGATATGCACACAACAACAGCATTTAATGGGTTAAAATCTCCTCCTAATACAGCTAGTACACTTCTTTGGGTTGCCTTTGATACATCTTCCAGGGCTGGAACTTTCTTTTCAAATTGATCCAAGATAAATGCAATAGAAAATAGAGGAAGTGTTAACAAAGCTCCATTCTGAAAACTCTCCAAATTCATATCAAAACCAGGTCCCAATCCCAAATTGTCTACGTGTAAGAAGTTCGCGGCAATAACGGCAAATACCACCAATAAGCTCTGACCAGTGATCAAGCTTATTGTTGTCTGCACATCAAACACTGGATCTTCTTGAATTGTAACATCTAAAGCTTCGACTTCTTCATTGATTACATTCAAAGATGGAAAGGTTCTAGCCCTTGTTTTATGTATTTGAGTGAAAGGATAAGTATCAAGGCCCTGGTGGTTCAGAACTCTTGAGAACTTTGGAGAAAATGATAGAGTACGAGTGGATAATAATGGTAAAAACAGGAAAGAAATCCAGATTGTGTTGTATTTCATTTTCAAACGAAAATGGCAACAAAAGTATGGATCGTTTTGTATTTGTTCTACGTTCTACTACGAGTAGTGTTGTAGTGTTGTAGTACAACCAAGTGTGGTGCGTTAGCGTTAGAGTGTATCCACCAAAACCTTTTCCTATCCCCTAATTGACGTTTGCCACATGCATCGGTTTCTCGTTTGAAGTTTGAACGGACTGAACGGAGCAATATTGAAACAAATTTAGAAGAACTAAAGCAATAACATATGAATGACTATTGCTTATCTCATACAAATATTCCCCAAAAGATACGTACATTAAGTGGTTTCGGTCGAAGCGTGTTCATCCACTAGGTAGGGTTCCACTACCTATTTCCCATATGAATTTCATCAAACAAATCAAGTTTGCTTCATTGGTTCAAAAAAAATTATGCTGCATCCTCACATTGATTGAAATTTAGACATGACTCTCTGCAAGTGTTACACATATCATATATCTGACATCTTTCTAAGTTCTTTTTAACCCACCTGCAATTCTTGATTAGTTTCTTTTTATTATTATTCAGCTGAAATCTCGCCTTGGAATCCTTCATGCAAAAGCTGGAATTGTTGCAGGTTTGGGGACAGTGGGATTTGATCAGTGCTTTCTTACACAATGAAGATGAACGATCTGCAACGTCTTGACAGCTGATCAATCGCCTTCGAAATCTGAAATTCAAAGTAGAATCGTCACATGGCACCTCTGGATTTTTACAATCAAATGGTGGATCAACAGTCCATGTTTTAGGAATTATCTCCAGATCAGAGTTGGATGCACGTGGAAGAAGAGTCACCACATCTGTTGCTTCATCCAAAATATGCTCTCTCACATCAACATCACATACAGGTTCAGCAGGCGATGGTGACTCCGTTAAGAATTCATCACATCCACAAGGTGGGTTGTAACCAAGATCACCAAATGGTTGACATTCCTCAAGAATTTCGGCCAGCTTTCCTTCCTGCCATCCACTCATGAAATCCACATGAAAGAGGTCACTATCATTTGACAACTGGTAGGTCCCACCGTTGTAGTTGTTGATTCGAATAAATAATTGTACTTCTGGAATACGCTTATCATAACCATCAGGACATTCCCCACTCACGGTTCCATCTAGGGTATATGCAACGTGACCAAAGGGGTCGTTTTCGCCTATACCTTTGGATTCGTCCCAACAAGTGGGCATGTCTATAGATTGTCAAAATGAGTAGACAGATGATGAAGTATGAAACAAAAAATCATCATCATCAAGGAAACTTACTCAATGAAATCCCTAAAAAGTCGCATGCTGTTTCAGGAAATATCAAACGACTTCCTTCTGTAAAAGAACAAACCTCTTCACCATCTGCATCGAAGTTACAACATTCCACCATTAGACTCTCCACATGATCATCTGGAGCTTCATTTTCCAACTGGTTGCTGTATGCAATCATACGAAAACCTGGTGGGAATGCAACTGTCGGAGGTTGGGTATTGGTGTTCCAACGATAATATGGACTTGTATCAAGATTGTTAACTCTTGAGTAGGTTAGGACGCCATTTTTATTCATCACCCTGTAAATACTGGGATGCCAATACAGAGATTGATTCTCAATAAAAGGTGAAGAACTGAACTCTGGTTTTGTATTGAGAAGATTGTCATAGCTCGTGTCAGGATGGAAGTTCTGCGGGCCATAAAACTATTCATTCGTACAAAAAGAATATGTCAGTCAAAAACAAATAGAAGATTGTAGAGAAGTACATCGTTGTTCACATGTTCATAAGAACAATGAAGTAAAGCATAACATGTTGGATGATAATAAGTGAAAATGCAAAATACTTCTCTTCGTACTGATAGTACTTGCACATATTGATTCCAACATGACTGGTTATATTTGATGGACACTTACTGTATGGACATGGTCAGAGGGGGCACTCTGATTCAAGATTGGGTCAGTACGAGCGTGACCACTCTCGTTTGGGTAAAAGAGACACATCTTTACCAATCCAGGAAGTTCATCTTCTGCCAGCACCACCCCGGCGGCGAGAAAGAACGTCGAAAGAAAAATCTTGATGAAGGATGATGGCTTCTCTGTATTGCTCATGTCGGTTAATGGATTTCTGTAGATTTATTCTTTATACCTACCAATCAATCGGTCTGATTCTTTAAGAGTGTGTACAAATCAACACCAGAATAATACATTTGTATGTTTTTATGCAAAACTTCTGCAGTGAAAGATTCAAGTCCCCGCTAACCTGTGATACCTAGAAACAGTCAGCGAATCTACTCTGATAGATAAGAGGACAAGGTTCTAAGTAATTAAGTAATGCGGTTGACAACAGATAACACTCTACGTCTAATGTGTACTTACTCTGTGTGTGTGTTTTTCGTCCTCTCTGTTTATGACCCTTGCTTTTGGGGCTTGGGGACTTGGGAATGACCAGTACCGTATTATAATGGGTATGGTGAACTGATCTCTTCAGGTGTCAGAAGCCAAAATTCAAAAAAATCTGTCCATGATTTCCTTGACGATTGATGGAAAAAGAACCGTTGCATTATATATCGTTAGAAGATTTCTCTCTGTGTGATTGGTGGTCGGATGGAACTTCATTTTTTAAAACAAAAGAAACTTTGAGGCTTTCAGTGACCTTTTACCAGGTCTTGTGGTTGGATCATTCGGTATCAAATCATATTCACCTATGACAGCTGATTTATGCGATCGTTATTTCACGTCGCCAGATCGTCTTAATATCTTAGAGCCAAATTTACTTCAGAGTTATGGCCTCAAAACATCCTTTCATGGAAAGATTGAAACAGTATCATGTTTTGAGTCAAATCCTCTTGTTCGTGAAACCTTAGAAAGTCCTGGGATGGGGAGAGTGCTTGTCGTTGACGCGGGATCTAGCAAGAGGTGTGCAGTGCTCGGTGATAAACTAGCTGCATTGGCAATTCAAAATAATTGGGCAGGTGTAGTGATCAATGGCTACATAAGAGACTCAAAGATCATCAATGGAATGGACATCGGTATCAAGGCAATCGGAACGCATCCATGTAAAAGCTCGAAAAGCTATCGAGGTGTAAGAGGATGTAGTTGCAATTTTGGAGGAGTTGAGTTCGTTCCTGGTTATTGGTTGTACTCAGATGAAGATGGTGTTATTGTAAGTAAAAACGAATTGATTCTTCCAAATGAATCAGGTGCAGAAGAAGATTAGATCGAAAGATCGACGAAAAGCTGAAAATAGTTCCAATTTATCAACAATAAATTGATTTTACATTTTTACTAAGTATATTCAGCCTTGCTCACACAAAATCGATATGAGTTCCCGTTGCATTTAATTGGATGATATCCAAAGCTTGGTATTCATCTAGACACGTCTTAAACTGTTGCATTGTAAATCCCTTACGCAAGACCATGGCTTCGCATAATTTTAACTCAAGCCTTGTTGTTCGTGAAGCAGAAGCATAATCTTTTAGAATACCATATACACGAGAAGTGGCATCTTGCTTCATGCCCTCTTGGCCAACTTGATAATCATCGGTAAGGCTAGCCTTGCTCATATGAGTGAGACGGATTGCTTCGTCAACATCTTCTCGTGCTACCAAATCCGAAAAACGAAGTCGAGCAAGAGCTTGCGACAGTCGTAAAATAGATAAAAGTTGACGTGCTGTCATGACTGTCTGGTCGCCGGAAATGTTCCTTCGTGAGTTATTATTGCCTGGTGTAGCTTGCATTCGAAGGCCAACGTAGGCTTCTACAATGTAAGGAGCAACATCCGGAGGAATTATTGGATGGAATTTTCGTGCTCTGCTTATATACTCGCGGACAGTTTCAGGAGGAACATGCTGAGGTTTGGGATCGGTGACTTCAGGAAGCTCATCTTCGTCAGAATCTGAATCTTCTGATTCATCCATTAAGTCTGTTTTATTCTGTAGACCTTCATTTTGATGTACGAACGTTACATGGCGGGCAAGAGCCATATCTTTATCAACGTCCGCAATATCAAGAATCAGAAACATGAGGTCGAAACG
>Ga0213868_10004898_pt1 | contig 12138 bp, 14 predicted proteins | sample PICome_9_FD_160087 | JGI IMG/M metagenome (GOLD analysis project Ga0213868, IMG submission 160087) | Coastal seawater microbial communities near Pivers Island, North Carolina, United States - PICO127 | ecosystem: Environmental > Aquatic > Marine > Coastal | place: USA: North Carolina...
GGGATATAAAGGGGATGCAAAAAAATACTTTGTAAATTCAAAATTAAAAACAATATTATCTATAGAAATATTCAACAGATACGAGCCGATGATTGATAAATCAATAGATTTTCTTGTTTTGCTATCAGCACACCCAGAAATCTTAGACGAGGTAAATAAAGCAGTTAAAAAGTGCTGTATACCGTGTATACAAACTATGAGCGATAAACTATGTTGTAAAAAATAATATATAGACTAATAATAAATATGGGTTGTCTACTATCAAAAAAAAGCCAACGAGATGATGATTTAATAGAAACAGAAATTAAATTAGACTGGGGTTCTAATATCTATTCAGATGAATATATCCAAAATATATACAAATCAGAATTAAATTCAAAACATAGATTTTGTTAACTTTGTGAAATAAATTCATAAATATAAAAAAAAATATTAAATTTTTATTATATTGCATATATAATAAACATGACAGAAATACAGATTAATAAACTCAAAAAAAGAGATGTTGTTACTCAATTAGAGAAACTAGTCCCTATATCTAGACCATCACTATTAAAACTATCAAAAAAGGAATTAGTTGGACTATTAAAAGAAAAAATAGATAATAAGATCCAATCAGACCCCGTTAAACATCCTGAACCAGAATCTATACCTAAAAAAGTTAAATCTAAAAGACCTAATAAAAAACGTCTGTTGGATTTTTCTAGCGACGAAGACGAAGATGATGATGAACAAACGACAAAACAAAATACCGAAAAACAAACAGAGAAAAAGACTGAACCTACCGAAATCATAGAAACTATTGACCCTGTAAAAGAACCTGAAAACAAACTGATTGGGCTCGTTCCTGATACACAAGTGGCTAAAAAAGAAAAAAAGAAAAAACCAGTTGTAGAAACTAAACAACCCGAACAGACACCTGAATTACCACCTCGTGAAACTAAACTTATGAAAGAAATCAAATCAGAAATTAAAACACTTATGAAAGACTTTTCAAGTCATATATCAAAAACTATTCTAGAATTCAAAAAAACAGAAGACCAAACTGTCCTAATAGATACACATAACGAACTAAGGTCAGACTATGAATCAGAAGTCAAACTTATTCTGGATGAAAACAAAAGCAAGGTTACGGATGCTTTACTTGACTATGTAGATAGTCTATTTACTACACAATTTAATCGTGTAGATAGATTATTGTAGATAATTATTTTATATGTTTACTATATATAAAAATCATGAGTATTAACCAATACACAAACGAAAATAAAAGATTAGATTTTTATTGTGATAACCTAAACGCTGAGTTTTTAAAAGTAGATAATCTAGATTTAGATAATCTACAGGTTGGTACAATAACATCTAAATCTTATGAGACAATCTTTCCATCGGGAAATTTTTTACTAGACCAAGCGGGTCTAGCTGTAGATAACGTACAGACGTTTAAAAATATAGTAAATTCAGGGACACTAATAGCCTCGGATACAGCAACTATAAATACTGATATAGAAACTGATAGTTTACAGACAGATTCTGGTATATGGTCAAAATATAATCTTTCTTTAAACGGATCGATAGTAACTAATTACTTATTCCCTTATCTTAACGTATATTTACCAACACGAACGGACGAGTGGACATATAAAATAAGTTCAAACTTTTTAGGACCTTTCGGAAAAACTATGATAAATATCAAAACAAGAGGTTGGTTTACAAGACGACTATACCAAGGTCACGAACTTATAGTAGTTGTTGCTACAGCAGGAGAAGCTTTATTAGACGATACAAAATTACTATCTATCAAAGGGTCAGCAAACCCAACACAAGCAACTGGTCAAAATCCTTATCAAGGTATTAAACACAGTATTTTGTTACCGTTGTCGAACGTAGAATTTGTAGATTCAAACACCTTTAGGGTAACGTTTTTAAACGTTAATCCTGCTTTATGGAAAGACCCTATAGTAGGTCAAATTGATAATATAGAAATAAATCTAGATATAAATTTTGTAACAAACGTCTAAATTATTTTAATATATTTAGTTATTATAAAATATGTCAATCAACCACTATGCATATCCTAATATAAATCCAAGACTGGATTTAAACTGTAAATTATTAAAAGCTAATAATATACAAGCAGATGATTTAGACTGTAATAATCTTACAGTCTCTAACAACTTGATATTTGACAATTTAAAGGTCAAAGATACGACGACCGATATAAGTCTACTATATAATATAATACCTATAATTTATGGGGTAACTAATACAACATCTGATACAGTAGAAACATCCGACTTTGATAATTTCAATTTAGTAACGGCAGACCGTGTACAAATAGACTCTGGTGTATTTAATATTACTGATACAAAGAGTTTTTTAAGTTATTCTAGTATGACTGAAGTATCAACATCAATAACTTTTACCCCAACAGTTAATCTACAATTACCAGTAGTAGACGATAGCGATTGGAGATGGAATATAACAGCTATTGAAAGGTTTTCTGAAATCCCTTCGACATCTGCTAAAAGCACAGTATATTCTTTAAAGGCAAACGGTGCTTTTACTGGAACTCCAACATATAATAATAGTTACTTAGAATTTAAAATAACTACAGGAATTCCTTTAACAACACTTAGTAAAATTAGTTCGGCTACAGGTTTTGCTCAAAGTTCTTTTGTATCTGCACAAAGTCAATATGCCTTAACAGATTGTATAATTGATGGGCAATTTATTGTAATTAGATATGGTACAGTTCAAAACAATATATATTTTCCAGCAAATATCCCGATCTATTTTGATTTCGATATTAATTTCGTGAAATAAAATATTTAGTTATTATAAATTATGTCAATCAACCACTATGCTAATCCGGAAATAAACCCGTTATTAGATGCCTATGTTAAAGATATAGATGTTGACACTCTAGAATTCGATACTTTATCAATAGAAGACATAGATGTATCTGAAACTACTAAAGCAAAATTATATGTAACATCTTTTGGGGTGACTAATCTTAACGCAAATCTTTTTATTACCGATAAAGATATACAATCAGAAAGTTTTAATACCGCTGTTTTAGAAACTTATTCTATGACTGTAGATAATATAACGTCTCTTTCTGATATTAACTTAGGAAAAGGTGTTTCTAATCCCAAAAATATTTTTCTTGACGAAGTCGTTGAGATTGTAGGACAAGGATATGTTATAGGTTTTGTAAACGTTATTTATAATCAATTACCACAATATGATTCTTTTTGGAGATATATGAAAACCTACAACGAACAAACTCTTATAGATAACATATTAAAACCAGTCACTACTGTTAGATTAAATATATATGCTACATCCTCAGCAAGTATACCAACATCACCTATTAATTTTGGTTTTAGTATATACGACTCAAATATATTTTCTAATATAACATGTAAAATTATATCTGTTGATGGTTCTTGTAGTAATATTTTTGACCTTGAAAATACACCTACTGTTGGACCTGTAAGATGGAATACTTCAATTAAAAAGTGCACTATTAGTTCAGGTATGATTACTGTACTATACGGTGATGTCAACCCTGGTTTATATCCAGCAAATAAACCTATATACTTTTGTCTAGATATATCATACACCACAAATTAATTAAATACTTTTTATATGTTTACTATATATAAAAATCATGAGTATTAATCAATATACCAGAGGAACTAAAAGACTGGATTTTTACTGTAATAATTTAACAGCTGAAAAATTAACAGCAGACCAGATAGATGCTGTTAATCTCCAAGTAACAGATACTATTACAAGTGAAAGATTCACATCAACTAACCCCAGCAGTCTATTATTAGACGAAACAGGTCTTAATATTGCAAACGTCGTCGGACAATCACTAGTAAATTCTGGGTCTGTAATATCACAAACGACAACAGTGACAGGTCTTACAAATACAGGTGGTCTATCTACAAGCACAGGAGTGTATACAAATAATAACAAGACTTTGGTAGGTGTTGATGCTACAGGTAAAGTGACACCGTCTTTTAATATTGGAGCGTATAGACAAGTCCCAAATTGGAGATATAAAGCAAATTATAATACAGTAATTACTACAAATTTACCTAATTCAACACCTCTTTTAAATATAAAAGTTCAGGGTTTCTTTGCAAGAACTAGTTATGTAGCAGGAACAACCGAAATAAGATGTAGAGTAAGTTCTCCTAATCTTGAAGAGTTCTTTAACGCCGAATTAGTATCTATTAAAGGTTCAGCAAATCCTTACCTAGCAACAGATTCAACAGGTCAAATTAAGCACCCAATATTATTAGCAACATCTGATGCAACCTTTATTACAACATCAAACTTAGAAGTACGTTTTCCTGTAATTAACTCAAACTTATGGTTTCCACTAACACCAATTGGTACTATAGATGATGTAGCAATTAATCTAGATATCTATATTAAATTAAATTAAAATATCTATTATATATAAAAAGACATGTCGATAAATCACTATGTTGACCCAAATATAAATCCTAAATTGGATTTATACTGTAAATTATTAGATTGTCAAAACTTAACAGTCGATGACTTAGATTGTCAAAACTTAACAGTCGATAATTTTTTAACCTTTAATACCTTAAAAGTAGATAATTCTACCATCGAAATAAATACGGTTAATAATACAATACCAGAAATATCATCTACAAATCTTGATTTATTTGTCCTTTCAACACAAAATCTTACAAATACAGGAACTGCTAATACTGGTTTAGTTCGTGCTACAAAAGGAGTTTATAACGTATTGGAAAGCAATTCATATTTAAATTATACAGATATAGTAAACTATGGAGTAGTTTTTACACCAACTAAAAATATAATCACACCAGTAGATCTACAAAATTGGAGATTATCCATAACTCCTATTGAAAAAACCTTAGAACAGGGTCTTTTTGTCACATCTACCGTTTATTCTATTAAAGGAAATTGCAGTTTTATAGCAACACCTGCTTATGAAGATTATTACATAGAGTTTAAGATAGATTTACCTTTTGTATCTGCTAGTTCTCAGGAAATAGCTGCTATAGGTTTAGCACAAAGTCAGTTAAGTGAAATAGTAAGTCAGTATGCTTTAACTAATTGTAGTATAAATCCATCAGGTGAATTAGTACTTCAATATTTTTTACAGTTAAATAACGCAAATTTTCCAGCAAATCTACCAATATATTTCGAATTTGATTTATCTGTAATTTAAATCTTTCTTATATAATAAATATGTCAGTCAACCACTTTGCTAATCCTAGCATAAATCCAAAATTGGATGCCTATGTAAAAAATATAGAAGCAGATACTCTTAATTTTGAAAATTTAACAGTATCTAATATAGATGTAGAAGATACTACAAAAGCATCTTTGTATAAAACACCCAGCAATACATCAGTTTTCAATATTTCTACTTTTGAAACTACTAAACAAATAGTATCGGATACAGTAGAAACAACAAATACAACTTTAGATGAGTTAATAGTCCAGAATAATATATCTTGTCAAGAATTACAAACAAGTGTTGGTATATGGAATCCAACGAATATATACCTAAGTAATATAAGCAATATTCTAGGTGCTAAGTTAACAAACTTTATTAACTGTTTCCCAGATGAAGCATCAGCATACGATGCTTTTTGGAAACACAGCACTATTAAACACGAACAGACCGTCGTCAATTCTATTTTAAGACCTGTGACAACCGTTAGATGTAACGTTTATGCAAAAGCACAGGGCACAGTTCCACCACCGTCCAATTTCTTCGGTTTTACTATTTTAGACCCTGAAATTACTGTAAATTCTCAAATCGTAAGTGTAGCAGGTTGTTGTCAGGGTTTATTCGCATCAACAAGTCCGTTTTACCCACCTGTTAGATGGATGACACAAATAGATAAAACAACAGTTGGAAACACCTCTATTAGCGTAAATTTTGGTGATGTGAGTCCAACAGCACAACTTTATCCTACAAACCAAATCTTATATTTCCAATTAGAAATATCTTATGTAAATATCCCTGCTTAAATTAATTAAATACTTTTATATTTCCAGAAATATAAAAATTAGATTAAAAAAGCGTTTTTTTCAGAAACGATTAAAGGTTGTTTAACCCCTGATGATGTTAATTTAATACAAAACCACCTGCTTTTAAGGTTCAAGCATCTATTTATAAGATCTTTATCAAACGATTGATATTCGGCTAGATATTTTTTGATTGCCCTAGTATTTGATTTAGGAAACAATACTATGCTTGTAGCTTCGTTAAGCATCCTACGACTTTCATGATGATTTGTAATTAAGTGACTTACGTTAACTAACGATGTTTTAGTATGTCTCCCACACTCTGCTATATTATCTCTCATCCCCTCAATAGCTTTCCTTACACCCTTAGGTTGTATAGTACCTATATCATCAAATAATATAATACTGTTTTCTAGGTCATCAAGGGGCATCCCATCGGTTGCAAGTTCATCTACATCCAATCGTTCAGGTTCTAACCTATCTAATACTTCGTCTTCATCGACACTAGATACGATATAAAAAGGATTATTTCTATTTTCTTTTAATTTCAAATAATTTTTAACATATTGTGCTGCAAAAGTAGATTTACCAGACCCAGATACACCACAAATTAAAACTTTTTCTACAAAATTCTTATTGGGTATAACCTCAAATTTTCCACCGTTCCTTAAAGTGATTTTACAATTTCGTTCTTTTAATAACTCTACCAAGTCATAAAATATTTTAGTCAATCTTTTAGAATCAGGTTCAAGTCCAGATTTAAGAGCTTGATCTAATTGGTCTTTATCGGCATCAGACAAATTTAAACTATTAATAACGTTTTTAGGAACATGTGCTATTTCTGGTTTATAAGGATTCAAATAAAGATATGATTTATCGTCAATACCACCCCTAACCTTTGCTAGCGGGTTCATACCAATTCTTTTAGTTTTTGATAAAGTGAAACTCATATTATTTTATACTATACCAATATATTTATTTTCATAAATATAAAATACAGAATATTTTTTATATAGTTAAATAAATATATTGATATACTATAAATATGACCGAACTAAATTCTATGCTATCAGGAGATTATTCTAGTTTCCCAGTTAACTCTGTGCAGAGTGAATTTAAGAAACTTTATGGTAAGTCCGCTTTAGAAACCGAAACGAGTAGTGAACAACTTTGGGAAATTGATAACCAAGGAAAAGTCTACAGGATTGCACAACCTATTAAATCGAAAGGTGTACCTTTTGGATATACACCAGTTTGGACATGGGGACAGGCAGTTCAACCAATTCCAAAATCTGGTATGAGACCATCTTTAACTGGAGGTGTAAACCAAATACCCCCTGCAGTTATTAAAGAAACAAGAGCTTGGAGAGGTTCTGACCAGTCTATTGAAGGTGCTATTGCACGAAACGCTTGGGTTAGAAACGTCGCTTAATTAACTAATTAAATTTTATATGTTGATATAATATAAAATATGTCTAATAACAATCTTGGTATACCTTTTGAAAACAAACACTTTACAGCCACACTAAAAGGTAAAGGTTTTGATTCAACTATATTAAAAGCAGAAAATATATCACTATCTGGAAAAGATATAAATACAATAACGGAAAATAAGTGTAATATAATTGCCTATGAAAATCTACACGAATATACAAATATAGATCAGGTTTTAGGAACACACGGTGCCTGTGTCATCCTATATCAACTAAAGGCAGATTACGGTCACTGGGTAAGTATTTTTAAGGTTGATAATAATACCCTAGAGTATTTTGATAGCTATGGATTACCAGTAGATGGAGAACTTAAATTTTCACAAGAACATCTTAGAATTCACAAAGGAGTTATAACACCGCATCTTACAGCTCTTATTCATAAGTCTAATCACGGTTACAAAGTTATTTTTAACAATATCGCTTTACAGAAACTACGTAGAGACGAAAATACCTGTGGTCGTTTCGCTGCCTTAAGAATAAGACTTAGAAATATACCGCTCAATAGATTTGTAGACCTTTGTACAAAAAATAAGTGTTATAATCCTTCTTTTTGGGTATCTGCGTTAACTTTATCATATTCTGGTTTTGAGAATTTTTAAAAAGAATAAATATAAAAAAAATTATTATTATCTTTACTTATAATAAACTATGAACAAATTAGAAAATACTTTGACTTCACATACAGAAGTACGAGCTGGAAACCCCAATTTAATTGAAAGTAGTCTTAATAACGTGAGACTTCACTACAATCTTAATAATACGACTCTTCAACCTAAAATAGCAAATTTTTCAGAAAATAGAGTTACACCAATATTAAACAATCCTTCAGAATATGAGGTATGTGTTGAATATTGTAAGTTAGTTTCTGATTTAGTACTTTCAACACAGCAACGACTTGTATTTGTAACAGATGCACCAGTATCTTCTGAACTACAATTTGGACAAAAAAATATTTCTGAAAAAATAGTTGGTTATTGTTTTTTCCAGAAAGCAGACCCAGCAGATAATCTTTTATATGACCCCGAACAATACAGATGGTTTGATATGATATCTCTACAACCGTTAAAAGAGGTTTCAGTATACGTAGGTATTCAAAACGCCGATAATACTATTACTACTATTACTTTATCATCATCAGAATCAATTTCGTTTAATATCTATTTCAGAAAAAAGAGATACTAAATAATATATAATTTTTAATTTACAGTATAAATTAAAAAAAAGTTAGATAACAAATTAAGGAGAATTATTGAAATAGGAAACGTCATCAGGATGTTTGTTAGAATAGTGGTCAATAGTCTGTTCACGAGCATACACAGTAAAACTAGGAGTTCCTACAGGAGAAGCAACCGATCCGTCAAGAACAAACTCATATCGTACACGGAAAACCATACGGTTAGCGGTAAGACTAAATTGAAGGTCAGCCATCTCACCCCATGCTTCAATCATCGTGTTAGCATAAGTTTTAAACTTATCTGACATAGCAACAGGCACTTTACCACCAACCATAGCAGCACCAAAGTAGAACTCACAATTGTGTTCAAATTGGTTATTGATTTCCTGACCAAATTCAAGTTCTTCAAAAGCAACCTGAGAAGAAACATCGTCGTAGTAGATTTTAAGTTTGTATCCAGCAGGACAAAACAATTTACCAGCAATTTTAACAGACCGTTTCTGTCCTAAAAATCCAAAAGATGTAGGTGCTTCAGGGTCTTTAGTGAAATTAGCCTCCCACTTCATGACTTGATTATCAACGATATGAGGAGATGTTCCAGAAAAGTTAACAATCGAACTATCGTAAGAGTATTCTTTTCTGTCGAAACTATCGTATATATCCATCGCTGTAGAAATAATCTGTCCGTCAGCTTGTTCTAACTCACCTTTAAGAGTTTCCCTAGCAGTTTGGGCATCGGTCGATGATTGTCCAACTTGGGTAGTAATAGCAGATTGGAGTTCCGCTTTATCTGATGCTTGTGTTGTCGTAAGAGAAGTAATAGTACTACTCAAGTCACCATCGGCAGCTTGGAAAGCAGAAAGCATCTCACTCAAAGAATCAATCTGTGCTGGGTCACTGTTGTGAAGAATATTATCAACACGAGTTGAAAGAGCAGCCTCTGCCGCTTTAGCACGTGTATCTTCAACTTGAACAGCGGCAGCTAGTTCAGTACGAATCAACTGTCTATCGTCACCTGCCAATATATCAGCTCCAAGACGAGCAGTTGCCTCTGTCTCCAAATCAGCTCGGAGAATACTCTCAGCACCTTCAGCTCTTGATTTTTCAACTCCAATAGCGTTACCCATCTCAGTTCGAATTCGTCCTCTATCGGTAGTCGCTTCACCATCTGCCTGTGCAAAATCCTCCTTAATCTGTCGTCGGTCAGCAAGAGCAACTCCCTCAGCGGCTTCAGCACGGGCTTTTTCTCTACCAATAGCGCCTGAAAGATTAATAGCCGCTTGTTTAACAGTCAATCCAGATGATGAATAACTTTCGTTTCCGTCAGCGTCAACAGAATAAGTTTTGGCGTATTTAGCTCCGACTGAAACAGTAAACACGCCAGGTGCCCCCCCATGATGACCTAACATCTGGTCAGTATAACCCAAAGCAGTATCAAGTCGTTCACGGGAAGCGTGTGCCGTTGTAGACTGAGACATATAGTTTGAATCAGCATGATTAGGAAAAGTTCCATCAGCGTTTAATCCACTTGCAGTTACAATAGCAGATGTTACTGCCGATTGTCCAGATTGATCAGACGATTGCTGTGCTACAATAGCATCCAAATCAGAACGGAGACCTCCCTCAATTCCAATAGCACGTGTCTCTTCAGCAGTTACTCTCTGACCCAAAGCAGTCTCTGCCTCCTCAGCACGAGTTTTCTCTGCCAAATCACCAGCAATACGAGCTTCCTCTTCTGTTCCCAAATCGATTCTGAGACCCGCTTCAACCCCAATAGCACGTGTCTTTTCTTTAGATAATTCTTCAGACAAAGCAAGTTCTGCTGCCTCAGCACGTTCTTTTTCGACAGCAAGTTCACGTCGGTATTCCTCAGCAAGTGTGTTGATACGACCCTGAAGTTCAGGTACGTGTTCTTGAAGTTTCTTCAATTTCTTTCCATCGGACTTATGGTTAGTATAGTCTTCTACTGTAATATTAGTAAAAGTAGACATAGTATTTTATATTAAAAAATATAAAAATTTTTTTTATTAATTTAATTTTGACAAAAGACAAAAATCAGATTGTATCGATGATGTAGGTAATTGGTGTAGAAATTGGACAAAGACATCTAAATCTCCAGATAAATTTTTTTCAGATACACCTCCAAAAGATAAACCTTCAGATATTGTCCCGTCTTGTCTAGTATAATTAAAACACGATTGGGTTGATATCTTAGTAGATGTTATATTTTCGTTTCTAAATATTATTTTTAGGTTTAAATTCCACCTACTTATATTTGGTGATTCTGTCAAGTTTAAATATGCTGATTCACTAATTATTTGGTCTCCAGATTTAAAAAGTATCTTAATATATTGATCTTCACTAGATGTTAAATTTCCTGCTAATTCTAGACTATAACAAGAACCAATCCTCCTATCAGGTAAATTTAACATACCTATTGATGATAAAGGTAATATACTGGTTGGAACGGTTGTATCTACAATATACAGACTAGAACTAATACCAATATATACACCTGATTCAATATATACAAATTTAACACCCCCTTGACCGTCAGAAACAAGTGTTTGATTATTATATCCAATAGTATTTGGTTTTAAATTTAATACCCCTTCATCTCCATCAAGTTTTAATTTTAACTGGTCTGCTCCTATTTTTAAGTGTGCACGAAATCCTAAAGTTTCGTTACATAAGTGATTGAGGGACATGCTTTTTTATAATATAGAAAGATATTAAATAAAAAGCATAAATATAAAATCAGTCTATATTATAAAATTTATATTAATTATAATATGTTTACTTATTATAAATTATGAGTATTAACCACTTAACTAATCCTGATATTAATCCTAAATTGGATATATACTGTAAAAACCTTAATTCTATAGGTGATGCTGATATAGGTGTTATTAAAGACCTTAAATTCAAGGCAGTAGACGAATCTGTTATTCATGCTAGTTCCTTAATTAATCAAGGAGACCCTGGACAAGTATTGACTTCGTCAGGAGATGGGTCTTTATATTGGAGTACTGGCGGAGGAGGTGGTTCAGGTATCGAATATACAGGAACTCAACCCGTTTTACTAAATAGTCTTAGTAAGTATAATTCGTTTGATGGGTCAACTGTATCTAAAACAACTTTTACCGATACAGATATTTTATTAAAAGACGGTTCAGTACAGATGACTGGTAGTCTAAATTTAGCAGGTAATTCAATTGATAATAATTTAGTATTAAATACTGCTGTCTTAGCCGCTAATATTTCTGAATCAGCAATTATAACAGTAAACGATACACTAGATATGACAAATTCGTCAATAGTCAATTGTTTTAGAGTTACAACTGATTCTTTACAAGCAAAAACCGTTGGAGGTAATATTACTATTCTATCAAACCTTGAGATGAAAAACGATGATAT
>Ga0213868_10004904_pt1 | contig 12133 bp, 21 predicted proteins | sample PICome_9_FD_160087 | JGI IMG/M metagenome (GOLD analysis project Ga0213868, IMG submission 160087) | Coastal seawater microbial communities near Pivers Island, North Carolina, United States - PICO127 | ecosystem: Environmental > Aquatic > Marine > Coastal | place: USA: North Carolina...
ACATCTGATGTACGAACTACACCTGACAGTCTACGAATAATCTTTGCATTGTTAGTTGAATCTACTTCTGTTAAGTCACCAGCAACTAGCAGGTCTCCAAAAGATTGTACAATACCTGCACGTACATCTACAATGTTTCTAGATTCAATAGTTACTTTTACAGTATCGTTAACACTGAGACCACCCATAACAACAACAGTTGTGTTTGTAGAAGTATCTGTATATATCTGAAAGTTATTACCTGATACAGTAGGGATAGTTCCAGGCAAATTACCAGGAACAAAGTTAGTTCCGTTTACTGTACCTGATCCTGCAGGGCTACCTGCTTGTGCAGTTTTATTGTTAGTTCCTGTAATAATAATTGAGTTAACTGAAAAGTCTACTTTTTGACCAAGATCAAACACAGTACTATTACCAGTTAAATATGTATCATTATACACTTGTTGTTCTACTTGATAACTATCCCATCCAGGAAGCTCTGCAAGAACAATATTATTAATATCTGTGTTCCCTGCAGTATCAAGAATGTAATGTGGCTTATCAATACCGTTGTTTAAGATAAATGCAAACCCACCACTAAACAAAGTATGCTGCCAACCGTAGGTTGTAAATGCAAAACCATCAGACATACTAGAAGGTGTGATGTCTTTCTTTGTGCCTATGTGATCTTGGATATAAACCTTTTGACCTACAGTAATACCAGCACGAACATAATCTACTACCCAAATATAATAACAACCATGAGGTGCTTTGTTGGGGTTTTCCCATACTGCAAAGTATCTAACCTGACCAAACACTTCATTTGATGGTACAAGATCTTCTACAATATTATTAAGTAGTAGCTCTCCTGATATTTTACGAACTGCACCATCTTTAAATCTAACATTACGTACATCTGTAAATACGTTTGGTGCTAAGGCAACAGGAGGAGTATCAATGATAACCCCTTTCGATGCGATATCGGTAACAGAAATTGTTTCTTCTGCCATGTTACTCCTCCGTTAATTAATTACTAAGCGCACTCTTTTTGGCCTGTAAGCGGGTCGATAAAGCAAGCCTCAACCTTTCCCTCTTCTTCAACCATTTCCTCATTCGTGCTAGATACCTTCTCTTCCGCTTCCACGGTTTCGTTAAAGATACCAAATCGTTTTCCACTGATCCTGAACGTAGTGCATCCCTTCGCCCCGCCCTTCCAGGCATCAACATACACTTGTTTAAAATCTTCATATGACACATCATCTCCCACATTACAAGTTTTAGAACATGCTGAGTCAATATAATGTTGAGACAACAGCAATACCGCTAAGTGATCTTGAACTGAAATATCAGATGATGTCCTCCCTGCTACCCCTCTAGAATAAGCATAGTCTTCTACACGTTCTACACGAGGCCCTTCAAATGTTTGAATAGTACGATCATAGTAATGACTAAATACAGGCTCTATCCCACCAGTGACATTATCTGCCACAAGGCTGATAGTACCAGTAGGAGCAATACTAGTGAGGTGGCTGTTGCGTATGCCATATTCTCTAATCTCCTTCTTAACAGATGCAGGTAAGGTACGTACAAAGTTAGACTTTAAATACTCTGGACGATACATAGGGAATGCACCTTTTTCTTTTGCTAACAAAGCAGATGCCTTATAACAATTATCTCTTAAACAAGCAAAGACCTTTTCAGTCCAGTTAAGAAAATCAGGAGAGGCGTAAGGGTATCCTAGAAGCTCACCAGCGTTAGCTAAGGCAGTAACACCTAGTCCCATACGTCTTTTGTCTTTAGCCTCATCAGACTGTTCTTTAAGTGGGTATATAGTACGATCAATAATATTATCCATAGCACGTACTACATGTGGAATGTCTTTCTTAAACTGTGTAAAATTAAATGTATAGTTATCAGCACTCTTATCAAGATACTTTACTAGGTTAAAGGAACCTAATAGACATGCACCTTGAGGGGGCAACGGCTGCTCACCACATGGGTTAGTGGCTTCAATAGTCTCACAGTACCATAAGTTATTCATCTCTTGTATACGGTCAATAAACAGAACCCCTGGCTCTGCCCAATCCCAGGTCGAGTTCATTATCTCATCCCATACCATTTGGGCTGATAGAGTGCCACGCACAACACCATCAAACAAAAGCTCGTACTCGGTATTGTTATCCAAAGCTTCCATAAAGGCATCTGTAATCCCGACAGAGATATTAAATCCGGTGAGCTTATCACTGTTGCGTTTAGCACGAATAAAGTCGAGTATGTCAGGATGGTCAACACGAAGGACACCCATTTGTGCTCCTCGCCTGTGACCGCTAGAAGCAATTGTTTGGCACACTGCATCAAAGATCCCCATAAAAGAAACAGGACCAGAAGACTGAGAATCGAGAGAGTTAATATGATCGCCCCGTGGTCGTAGTCTACTAAAATCATATCCAATACCACCACCTTTACGCATAGTCTCTGCAGCTTCTGCAGCACGTTTCATTATAGACTTCATATTATCTTCAATAACACCACTAACAAAACAATTAAATGCTGTAGTAATACGCCTACTGCCCATAGCGTTTTGGACTCTACCTGCTGGTAGAAACCTCATGTTTCCAAAGATGTCCTCTAGTTCTAATTGATGCTCAGGGGTATCATTAAGTGCCCCTGCCATTCGTTTTACTTTATCATCAAAAGACTCACCGTCTTGACGATACTTCATTGCATCAATCTCTTCGGAAATAGATGTGATTGGTCCAGCGTATTCTACATTTCTCATGGTGTTATTACCTCTTATTTGAATAGATTTTTCCTATAAGGGGTATATACTATTTAACTGCTCTCATCCTTTGTACAAGACGATCAGCACGATTTGTTACTTGTTGATACCATTTACTGTCAACCATTTCTACTGCAGCCCTATGCCAATCACCAGCATCTACCGCAGCTTTCATACCTTTAAACTTACTGAGCCTGGGTCGGCCCATGTTAAACATCATATTAGCAATAATTAATTGGACTTCTTCAGGCAAAACCTCAAAGTTGGGGTATAGCTGTAAGGACTCCGATAACACTGTTTCGACATCTTTAGCGAAGCACTCATTAACTCTATCTTCTGAGACTGGTGTGCCAACTGCCTGTCCGTATTCCATATCGCTAGATAAAATAAGATGACCAATGCCGTGTGTAGGGAGGCCAAGGTGATCAAGATAGATTTCATACTTGCAACCCTCATCAGTTTTAAGTTCTTCTCTTAATTTATCTATATTCATTTTGTTAGCCCCTGTTTCTTTTCATAGCTACGTAAACCACCAATCCCCAACATACCGCCTAGGACGGGCAACAACGTGCTCATATCAAACTCAGGTAGGGTAGGTAGCTCAGTACCCGTTAAGGCCACTACAAAGAGCAGGATGGGCTGTAAAACAAAGTGGTAGGCAAAAGCAGAGGCACATACCCAACCAACTGCTGGTCTCCAGCCGCCCTTGAATATAGAGCCTGAAGCAGCTTCAGCTTTGTTTACTTCTATTTGGGCAAGTGCTAACTCTTGTGCGTGTTTCTCACCCATCGTAGCAAGCTCGTGAGCAATCCTTGCTTTCTCGTCAGCGTCAGGAATAAACTTATCTAGTAGTCCTGTAACAGGGCCTATTAGTGCAGATATCATGTTGCTACTCCTGGGGTTTTTATTTCATGGTGTACACACTTATATGCTTGAGGTATATGATCTGGCATTTCATCTATAAATTCACGCATTTCTATTGAACGGGCTACACATTGTTCTCTTGTTTCATACGGACCCCTTGTATCTTCTAACTCAAAACATGTGTTAGGGTTTGATGCTAAACAAACCAATACTAATACTTCAAACATTTTAGTCTCCTCTAAATTGTTACTGCACGAGATACTGATATTGCCATAGCTATAATTATTCCTATAACTGCAACTATGCAACCAGCAGCAATTAATACTTGTTTTATCAAATCATCTCGTTCTTGTGCTTTTATTCTTTGTGCTTTTTTAAATGCTGCTATTCGTTCTTTTTCTTCTCTAATACGTCTAGCTCGTTCATCAACAATTGATTTCCATGTACCATGACCAAATCGCATATCAACTAAGGAAGCTACTTCCTGGAGTTTTTCTGCAGCTAGTCTTGCATCAATAACTTCAGATGCTACACCTCCGATACCTCCAAAGTTATCTACTCCATCTTTTTTATTTCTTTGTTGTTGTACTTGTTTTTCGCCCTCAAACAACTTGTCTATATACCCAGCTATTTCGCTTACATCATTGGCAGTACCAATCATACTTTTGATACCGTCAACCGCACCTTTAACTAAAGCTATACCTGCCATTGTTTCTGCGATCATTTTATTAACCTCACATTTTCATTAAGAGAGAGGATGCTAAACCAACGACTATTATCGTTGATCCCATTATCATTGCTTCAAGTCTCCACAATCTTTTGTCGAGACCTGATAGTTTATCTTCTACAGAAGCATAGCGTACTGCACATTCTTTTTCATGTGCTTCTAGCTCTATAGCAACTCGTAGTTCTGGTGAAACTTCCTGTGACATTTTCATTACCCAGCGATTTCCATAAGTGTAATCGTAGATACACTGTTTGCGTTATCATTTTGCACATAAGATGTACCACCATTATTTGCTTTAAAAACAGTTCTGTATGTTGTAGCAGAAGTTGTTGAGGGACTATCTAAAAAGGTTGCGCTAATCCCATCTCTGAATCCTGCACCGTCATCTGGATTAACGTAAAAATATGCCAGAGCAAATTTATGGATATCAGAAGTCCCTCTTTGTAATTTCATATCAATACATCCCGTAGACGTAACAGCAGCGGCACACCCTTGTTGTTGAACTATTACCAATATTTTAGAAGAAGTAGAAGAGGGGGTTATAGAAGCCGTTAAACCAGTACTTACATAAGAAGATGTAGCACTCACGGCAGTTGAAGTAGACCCTTGCACTACTTGCAACACCGTACCACTAGGCAAGCCAGCAGATGTGACTGCAACAAGAGACTGATTATTTAGTTTTGTAAGTGCCATGTCAGCCTCCTATCCTGCTATCTCTGTTGCGCTAATGTATGAAACACCTCGTTCATACCCAGAAGAATCAGCGTCTACTGCGCTTCTATTTATGTATAAGGTAGAGGCACCATCGGTAATTACCCCTACTTTATAAGTTACCGCACTTGTCGTTGATGGTGTGTCAAAATACTGATAGACCGCAGTTGATGGGGTAGATGAATTATCATCATCATAAAATGAAGCCGCACTAGCAGAAATAACAGATTTTCGACTACCTGCTATAGGTGCTTTTAACACAGTGCTATCTCTAAAGAACATCCAGTTAACTTTGTAATCAGAAATACTAGCTTCAAACAGCACATGAGTTTGTAATAGTATTTTACTAGATGTTGAAGTAGGGGTAATTGATACCGTTAGGTCAGTTAAAACAGTGTCCGTAGTGCTTGTGATAGACGGTGATGCCGTATTAGTAAACTGAGTGTATTGAACTTGAATAATACCACCACTCATCACTGGCATAATTACAGTTCCAGCCGAATTTTGGATGGAGTCTACTTTTAATATACTTGTCATTTGTATCTCCTATCCTGCTATTTCTGAAACAGTCATTATAATTTTAGTGCCTTGTGAATTTAATCTGACAGTTCCTGCCGCATTTTTAATTTTAATTTTATAGGTAATTGTTGATGCAGTAGATGGAGAATCTAAAACCAAAATAGTAATAGGCACAATCATACGATTAGTGCCGTTCCAAGTGTTTACAAGCCCATTAGTGCTTCCTAAATCTGTAGCGTTTCTAAACACTGTAAAAAAAGTTTGTTCGTTTGCATCAATATCTACATCCATTGCTCCTTGAATAAGAAACTTACTGTTTGCATCACGAGGAGTAATATCAACGCTAAGACCAGTATCGACAAAAGATGTTGAACTTATATCTTGTACACTGGTAGGACCAATATCTTGCTGAACCTGAAGCACAGAGCCAGTAGGCATAACTAGATTAGGTGCAGTAAATTTACCGTCAGCGGCAATCGTAGCCGCTGTTGTTCCGTTAGTATGCTGGAGGTTTTCCACTCCGATTATTGAAGCCATGTTATCCTCCTATCCTATTAAGTAGCCGCAAAAGTTTGCATAATAACTTATAGCGTACCAATCGTCTGCGTTAGTATTACCTACTCGACCTTGTGCTTCGACATAATCATTAGCTTGTAAGTAGGCGACCGTTGCTACAGCAACCGTATCTCCTTGAAAACTGTTATGCTTAAAAGCTAAAATATGCCCACCACCGCTTGTGTCGGTTCTGTGAAAACGAGCTTCACCGTAAGATGATGTAGTTGTGGCATCATGTAAGAATTGCATATAAAAATAATAAGAACCCGTAACAGGAACATTAAATCTATAACTTGAGGTATCGTAATGCCCACCAACATTATGAGAGGTCGTATTAAAAGGCATTGTATTAAAGTTAGTATTACCGAAACTTTGCCATGCGTTAGCGTTGTTAGTAGCAAAGAAAGATGGCTTAGTTGGCATAATCACCTGACTACCAGTGGTCTTTGGATATAGTTCATCTACATAAAGTTTACTCATATCACACCACCGTAAATGTGCCGTTGATAGTCAACGTAGCTGCAAGTGTAAATGGTCCTGCTACAAGAGCGTTCTCACCACTGGCAATCGTTGTATTATCTGTAAGGCTGTTAGGGTTAACACGAATATTAGCTACACCGCCACGACTAATAGTGCTACTGAGCTTTGCTGTAGTAACTGAGTTATCTGATGGTACTGTATGATTACCTACTTCTCCTAGTGCAAGAATATAATCAATGCTATCTGAAGAAGATAAGTTAGAGGCGAACACAATGTTACTACCACTGACACTATAAGCGTCATTAGGTGCTTGTGTTACACCGTTAAGCGACACAATCAAAGACTCTGCGTTAGCTGGCGTAAATGCAGCACTATTAAAAGTAAGTGCATACGTAGCTGTAGCAGACGCTGTGAGTGCGCCTAGTTTTTTAAAATCCCCTGCGAGGGGTTGTTTGCCTATATATGGCATTAGTCAGCCTCCTCTATTGTTACTGTGCCAGCGTCTACTTGGCGTTGGATTTCAATGAAGTCTGCATTGTCTAGGTCTAAAGGTACAAACATTTCAGTGCCGTTGATGGTGGCTTTGACCGCAGTGTTTTTATTATCTGGGTTATCTAATGGAGCCTTTACATATTTAGCATTTTCTATAATCATAGTTCAGAAGCTCCTCTTAATCCCCTTACAGCATTACCAGTAAATCCTGACCCTTTATAAACATAACCACCACTTGTAGTTTCAGCGTGTAAGGTCATGTCAGGATTAGTGTCTGCGGATAGGGTTGGAGTTGCTCGTTTTTGTTCTGTCCAAGCAAAATTCCCTAAACCATTAGATGAATAATTAGTTTGAAAAATAGTTGTATCTATCATTTCATAATAGCGTTTGCACTTGCGTAACGTAGCCCCTATGTCCTCATGCTCAAAAGGCGTGGCTACATCTCCGATTTCAACCTGTACGCCTGTCATTTGCCAAGTTGCATTAGTTGTCTCTGTTAATTTTACTGTACCTTCAACACCAAACATATTAGTGCCATCTGTCCAAGAGCCAGCGGCAATGTCGTAGTTAGACCCTGCACCTAAATCCCACTGCATATGAAAACCTATGTTACTGTCTGTAGGCCAAGTGCCACCTGTGTCGGCTGGAATTGTAACAGTTTTATACTCCCAAGTATTTGCAGAATTTATAGTATAAATACTAGCGTATGCTCTGTTGCCAGCTTGGTTTCTAATGTTAGTTCCAAAGTTTCCAGTTAGGCTGCACTTAACCCAAAACGACAAAGTAATATCTTTTGCTGCACTAGTACCAAAGTTAACATGAGCTATATTCTGGCCTTCAATTGCTTGACGCAAACTAGCATAACCTGTTGTTCCAGCACTTGCACCAGTTCCCGCTGTTATCTTCAGACTGTATTTAAAGTTGGCAGGTGCATCAGTTGATTGTTCAAAAGTCATAGCATTTACAGGTGAGCCGTGGCCTAAAGAAAATCTGTCCACTGTGTAAATATCCGCAGTGCTTGTGCCACTCGTTCCCCTTTGTGCCACTTGCATCGCACCATTGATAATCAGGTTCTTGTTTCCAAGATTACCATCATTAACTATTTTATCAGTAGTAACAGCATCGTTAGCTATACTAGCTGTTTTAATTGTACTTAATGCCATTATAGCCTCCTATTAGTAAGGGCTTGCACCAAGTAACGATGTATCCCAAGCTGCCTTTAGCTCTGTAATTGTTGACGCACTATCAATAGCTGAAGCAGCTGGTGCATCACGAAGTGCATTTTTAGCTGTAGCAATAGCTGTTGTACTTGTGCTAGTTTCAAGCGCCTTCATAAGTTCTACGTCTTTAGCTTCTAGTAGTGGCTTACGTACTTCTCTTACTTTATCTTTAAATATAGCCTTAGCACTAGTCATATCTTCCGAGATTACAGTTCCGTCAAGAACCCAAGCACCACGGAAGTTACGGTCTGTAGGTACAGTAACAGAACTCGCAAGAGGAGTCTGATCACCTACCTTAATATATGTATTTACCATTTATTTCTCCTATGCAGCGATTAGATCTTGATCGATCTTCCATGCGTTTCGCCATTCTCTAGTTTGAGGTAATTGTTTTTTTTTACAGATAACCATCTTAAGGCGGTTACCTTCGTTATATGTTTTCCACACCGCTTGTGGGCAGTCTTTCTTTATAAGATACTCAATAGCTTCTTCTTCAGTCATCCGACCAACAGGTTGTGTCTCGTGTAGTAAATAGCCACGGGTATGCTTAGTAAAGTCAGGCTGTGCCTCATCCTTTGCTAGCTCGTGGTATACTTCTACGGGAGGTAAGATGCCGCCCTGTAGCGCACAAGCCATCCAGTTAGGGTCAGGTACAAGTATCTTAGCGCACTCATCTATCTTGTCTTCATAGACCACACGATAGTCTGACTGCACACCGTCTAGGTTTTCTTTCGCCCAGCATAGTCTGTCGAATAAGGGTGTGCCTTGAAACTCTGGTGTCTGCATTATGCTAGGTCTCCGTGTAAAATTATAGCAACTTCATCGTAGTCTGCGTTTGATGCTGATGTTGTTATTGTTACGCACCTAATGTTTCCAGCGGCACATGACTTCCAGTTAATCAATCCATTTTCTTTGGCAAAACCACTGTGAACAAAATCAGCACTAGAAAAAGAATTTGTAAATGCCGTGGTTGCGTCACCTGTACCCTCGTCTGTAATTCCGCTGACACCGAAACTTACATCTATTGCAGTAGTCGTTGCTTGGTCATATTTAAGCCACGCCTTCGCACTACCATTCACCACATAAGATGTATCCAGAGAACCTGCGGTGCTGTGTTCTAGGGTATCTGCTTTGATTTTTCCTAGTGCCATTATGACCACTCCTCTGTAGGCGCATCAGGCCAAGTTGGGCTGTCTGGATTTGTTTTGCGTATGGTGCGTATGCTTGCACGATAGGTATTGAAAGCCGTGACACAATCATCAGTCAAACCATTATTCGGTATCTGTGTCCAATCAGATGCTTTAAGAATAGCCTCTGCCGTAAGCGCAGGATGTAATGCTAGAGTAGGCGGCTCTAATACTTTAATATTTTTATAATTTGCCATGAGATTTGTTTATCCTATATATGTAAAAACTGCAAAACTATATCTACTTGTTCCTGTGCCTTCAAAGATGTTTACAGTGGTAGAAATAGCGACAGCTAGAGTTTGTGAAGCAGTACATTTTATTGCGTAAGAAAATGACACAGCCCTGCCAATCGTCAAAGTCCTTGCTATAGTTGTTCCATCTTGATTAAGGTACAATTCATAAGCATCGCTGGTATTTTGACTTAATAAGCAACATTGAACAGTGTATAAACCAGCAGCAGGACAAGTAAAAATTCCTGTTCCTGTATTATAATGACTTCCATCATTGTGAATTGCATTATCAAAAACTAAAGTTGCACCACCAGTTTTACTTGCATATCCACTGCCACCAAAGTCAACAAAAGCGTAAGGACGATTAGGAAGAGCAACACGCCCACTACTATCAATAGTCATAGCCGTAGTGTCGTTTGTGTGAGCTAGTTCATTTACAAGTATCTTACTCATGCGAGGTCTCCTATACTTGCACAATAAACACCACTTACATCATATACTGCGGCATCGCCAGAACCAGATGAACCATAAGTGGTATAGAACTGAATTTCTGACGTGGACAGCGGATTACTTGTTGAATCACTTACAACGTGTCCAAGATTTGATATCATACCGGCTCTGCCAACATCCGAAGTCCTGTTATCGCCGCCATTGGAAGAATTTAAACAAGATGATAAATGGCATTTGTTTGTTGCTGAACTAAAATTGTTCGTAAAAGTAGAACTGAACTCACCTGTCGAATGGTCAGTTAAACTGCTTTGATTTAACGACCCATCCGTTGTTTGGTCTACCGCATCATAGTTTACCCAATGCTTTGTTGCTTCTTGCTTAGTCAGCGTAGCCGCACCACCGCCTGTACTCTGAATGGTATCTGCTTTTAATGTACTCATAGCGTCACCAATGTCCCACCGCTTTCAACGGTTAATGTAACACCACTAGCCACAGTAAACGGCCCTGTCACGTTGGCATTTTCTGTAGCTAGGATGGTTGTATTTGCTGTGAGGGATTGTGCGTTGACACGGAACAAGCCACCAGCCTTGAAGTTACCTTTGTTCTCAGCGGGTGGTGTGATTGTACCAGCTTGCGGGGCAAGGTAGTTTACGAAGATGTTACCTGTACCAGAAGAAGGCGCGGCAGTAAATGTAAGTGTAGTGCCATCAGGAATAGTGTAGGCTGCTGTATCCTGCACGACACCATCGACTGACACCAGTACGTCTTGCACAGAAGATACTGTGGTAGTCAGTGTGAATGTAGTATCGGAACCATCACCATTAAAGCGTTGTACAGCCTTAGTAGCTTGATAAGAACCTGGAACTTTTTGACCAATATAGGGCATACTTTATTCCTTATGAACTAATGGTATCGACTACGGAAACCCAAACATCTGCGCTTGATGCAGTATCACTCTTTACGTTAAGTATATCGCCAGATTGCATTACAACCTTTGCTCCACCATCCAAGACTTGCAGGGCTGAACCTACTGGGATTGGGGCATCTTTTATAATGTAATAATCATCAGTAGCACCAGCGCCAGTGATGTATACGTCCATCAAGATTTGGGTGGTTGTTACATTAGCAATGTTAATACCAATTAAGGCATCATCAGAGTTAGCGGTTCGTAAAACAACTTCACCTGTGCCAACATTCCTTGCAATGTTTCTTTCAAAGTCCTGTGCCATAATAAATCCTTATTTTACAACGCGATAGCCATAGCCACTGCGAAACCAGCAGTCGCACCTGTGGATGATAGATTAGTTAATTGTGACCCGTCTACTGCTGGTAGCCTAGCTGAACCATCCAAAACCACAGTATTTCCAGCAGAAGTTCCTGTATCAGTAATCGCTGCTGTTCCTAGTCCAAGTGATGTACGCGCAGTTCCTGCGGTCTCTAGCACAAAGTTGGAACCATCGCCTACAATAAAACCGCCATTTGTTACCGCTAGTCCAGCTACATCCTGTAGCTGTGCATCTAGTCTTGCATTAGCAATTGTGCCTGTAAGCTGTGTAGCTACAATAGACTTGTTAGTAAGTGTTTGTGTAGCTGTAGTACCTACAATCTCTTGGTTGCCACCAGCCGGAAGCGTCAGGGTGTTTGTAACAGTGGCTGAGTGTGGCTGCGCTTTGACTGTTTGACCGTGACTGTTGGACTCGCAGTTAAATATAATACTGCCAGGGTTAGTGTTCCCCTTTACAACCACAGCGCCTGTGCCATTTGGTGCAAGGTCTAAGTTGGCATTGGATGTTGTAACAATATCATTGCCATTAGTGTCTAGGTTGCCACCTAACTGTGGTGTGCTATCCTCAACAACATTGGCTAGATTGCCTAGTGATGAAACTACGTTAATCCATGCGCTACCGTTGTAAACGCGCATGTCACCGTCACTGCTGTTG
>Ga0213868_10004905_pt1 | contig 12130 bp, 20 predicted proteins | sample PICome_9_FD_160087 | JGI IMG/M metagenome (GOLD analysis project Ga0213868, IMG submission 160087) | Coastal seawater microbial communities near Pivers Island, North Carolina, United States - PICO127 | ecosystem: Environmental > Aquatic > Marine > Coastal | place: USA: North Carolina...
TGCACCTGTAAGTGTAATACCATAACCACCTGTTTGAGGTGTACCTACAATAAATCTAACAGGACTTTCAGGGTCTTGTATTTTTTTAATAGCTTTTTGTCTGTCATCTGTAGACGTGTCGCCATAGTATGTTACCACCGCATTTTCGCCATATTTTTTTGATATAGCCTCTACAATCTTTTTGATATCATATCTATAGTGAGCCCATATAACAGCTTTGCCTTCCATCTCTTCTAGTACATCCATCAATTGACCAATACGATTGCTTTTAACATCTTGTACTTTGCCATCATTAGATGTGAAATGACCACAAGTTATTTGATGTAATCTCATTAGCTGTGTAATAACTGTAGCTGATGTAACCATCTTACCATTCAAGAATGCAATAGCTTCTTCTTTCATTTGTTTATATAATTTTTTCTGTTCATCTGTTAGCTCTACTGTACGTCTGACAAATGTTTTCTTAGGTAGGTCTAGACAATCATCTTTTAATACACGGTATGAAAAACCTTTTAGTTTATCTGATAACTCTGCAAGATTTCTATAACCTACAACAATCTCTACTGATCGACCTGATACATTAATCTTTCTACAAATAGCGTATCGTGTTCTAAATACATAGTAAGAAGATTGATCTAGTAAGAAAGGATCTAAAAACTGGCACTGTGAATATAAATCTAAGGGTGATTTAGTTACAGGAGAACCTGTAAGTATTCTTCTATACTTTGTATGTTTACTTAGCTTTAATATATTCTGTGTTCTTTTAGCTGATGGGTTTTTAATTGTAGTAGACTCATCAATGCCCATTAAAGTATCATGGCTAGCTAAAAATTTAGCTGCAAACTCTACACCTTTTTTAGTAGAGAATGCTTCTACATTCATAATCAATACATGTAATTCTGCACCTGTAGAAAACAAAGGTTTTAAAGCTTTATCATCAGGTTTAGTTCTCCATAAACCTACTTTTCTTTCTATGTAATCAGGCATATGGTTTGGTATCTCACCATCAAACCAGTTCTTATATACACCTTTAGGTGCCACTATTAATGCACCATTTATTTTGCCAGCGTTATACAGCATAGCAATGTTATCTATTAATACTTTTGATTTACCTGTACCCATTTCCATGAAGTACGCAAAAACTTCTTTATCCCATGACATTTCAAGGGCTTTTTTCTGATGTGCAAAAGGCTTGCTTTTATATTTGTAATGCATATTATTATTTTACTTTCTATTGAAAGCATATATATTATGTGTTATACAATGTCAAGAAAGTAATTTATGACTGATTATGAAAAGTTAAAATATACAGATAAGAGTAGCATAGTATATGTTATTCAAGATGTACCTGGTTCAAAAATAGGAGCGCCTAAAATAAACATTATTGGTGCAACCCAATTCGGACAGTTAAAAGTTTTACTTCCAGAAAATTCACAAATTATTTTAAGTCCTAATTATGTAATAACAACTTTAAGAAAGATGTTGAAAGATTACACGTCTAAAGATTATTTATTACTAACTGGGGATCCAGCTATTATTGGCGTAGCGTGTTCAATAGTATCTGATACAACAAATGGTAAGTATAATTTGTTGAAGTGGGATAAGCAAGAAAGAAGATATTATCCAGTTGAGATTGATTTATATAAAAAATAAATCTTGACTTATTAATAATAAAGTATATATAGAAAGGCGAGAAAGTTATGACGAAAATTGATTATGAAAATGATAGAATGCAATCTGTTGAGCAGATAGATTCTGCTAAAAGACTATCAGATAAAATATTAGAACTAAAAGATTTTGAAGATGAGATTGCAAATGCAGAAGAGTCTTTAAAAAAACTTAAAGAAAAAGCAAGAACAATTTCAAGCATTGAGATTCCAGCGATGATGGATGAAATGCAGATTACAAAATTAAAGCTGAAAGATGGTGAAGCAGTAGAAATCAAAAAAGTCTATGGTGCATCTATTCCTAAAGATAAACAGGAAGCAGCTTTTACATGGCTTCGTAACAACGGTCTAGGTGATATTATTAAAAATGATATTACCGTTACCTTTGGTCGTGGCGAAGATAACAAGGCAGCATCATATGCTGAACTTGCACGAGGCAACGGGTTTGAACCTATCCAGAAGATTGGAGTAAACCCGATGACACTCAAGGCACTGGTCAGGGAACGACTTGAATCTGGACAAGACGTTCCTGCCGACCTATTCAAACCGTTTGAGGGTAACCAAACTAAAATAACAAGGAGAAACTAGAAATGAGTGACGCGAAACAAGTAGCAACTAAAAAAGAAAACTTGCCTTCAGCTTCGTTATTCGAAGCAGATGCGCAAATGGGTTTTGAGAATGTGAAGACAGATAGTCTGGCTCCACCAATCTTAAAATTACTACAGAACGGATCAGCAGAAGCACAGAAACGTAATCAAAATTACGTAGAAGGTGCAGAACCTGGTATGTTCTTAAACACTGTTACGAAACAGTTATACAATGGTGACAAGGGAATACATGTGATTCCATGTTACTATAAATTAGAATACCAAGAGTGGGCAGATTATGGAACAGGTTCAGGTAGACCTGAAATGATTTATCCTGACTCTTCGGATATTTTAGAAAAGACTACCAAAGGACCTGATGGTAAAGACAGATTACAAAATGGTAACTACATATTAACTGTAGGACAACACTTTGTGATTATCTCAGGTGATAAGGGATCTGAAACTGCAATGATATCTATGAGTTCATCTCAAGGTAAAGTTAGCAGAAAGTGGAACTCCATGATGAAGTCTATTAGTTTAGATGGTAAGAATGGTCCTTATACTCCACCATCATTCAGTCACATTTATAAATTATCTTCTGTATTAAATACAGGTAAAGGTAATCAATGGTATGGCTTTAATATCGAGAAAGTTGGAATGTTAGAAGATGCTACAATGTATGAACGAGCAAAGAAGTTCTACAATAGCTTCGCTAACAGAGGCTAACAGTTCTTTGGGCGGCAGCAATGCCGCCCATTTTTTTGGTGGACATGACAGAATTAGATAAATTTATAGATATATTTGGCGGATCGTTTAGTGCCTACGGTCAAACTAGAAAGACAAATGAGTTTGATGATAGAGGTAAACATAAAAGTAAATCTTTTATTATTAAACAAACCCCTACAACAAAGATGTTTGAAGAACATCTTGAAGGTAAAGATCCTGCATTAGGTATCATACCTATTAATGAACAAAACAAATGTAGATGGGCCTGTATAGATATTGATCTGTATAATGGTTTTGATCACAAAGCTTTAATTACAAAAATAAAAAAACATAACTTTCCATTAACCGTATGTAGATCTAAATCTGGTGGAGCACATGTATTTTTATTTACAAGTGAGTTTGCACCAGCAGCTGTGTTTAGAAGTAAACTAAAAGATATGGCGGCCATATTGGGTTATTCTAGAGCAGAGATATTTCCAAAACAAAACCAAGTTGACATGTATAAAGGTGGTACAGGTAGTTTTTTAAACCTTCCCTATCACAATGTAAAAATGACAACACGTTATGCTGTTAAAGATGATGGCTCAGCTATGACGATACAAGAATTTTTTGATGTGTATGATAAAGTTAAACTAACAGAAGATGAGTTAACAAAATTAAAAGTTAAAGAAGAGAAAGTATCGAATGATTTATTAAAAGGTGCACCGCCTTGTTTGATAGCGATTGCTAAACAAGGTATACCGAATGGCCAAAGAAACAATGCGATCTATAACTTCGGTGTGTATTGTAAGAAAAGATATACAGACTGGGATATGAAAATATTTAAATACAATGATGAGTATTGTAAACCCCCGTTAGATAAGAAAGAAATAGATACACTAATAAAATCCATAGATGGTAAAGACTATCAATACAAATGTAAAGATGAACCTATTGCATCATTCTGTAATTCTAAAAAATGTGTACTGCAAGAGTATGGTGTAGGTGATGATGAACTTCCTGGTGCAGAGATAAAAGAAATACAAAAGTATGATTCAGATCCACCGTTATTTTATGTAACGATAGGTGATGAACAAGTTGAAGTAGAGTCAGCAGAATTACATGAACCCGATAAGTTCTCACTAAAATGTTTAGAACAAATCAATCAAGCTATGCCACCGATTGGCAAACACGTATGGAGAAAGGCAATAAACAAATTACTAAAAGAAACCATACCTATCGAAGCCCCAGAGTCTACAAAGATTGATGTACAACTAAAAGAAATACTTACAGATTATACAACAAAGATACCCGGTAAAGATTGGAAAGATATTTTACGTGGTCTAGCTTATACAGAAGAAGGCATTAGTTATTTTAAATTTAAAGACTTTTGGAAATATTTATTACGAACTAAATCATGGCCAGATAAACAATATCCAAAACAAAAGACAGCTAGATTATTAGAAACATTATTTAAAGCAGAAGAGATACCTGGCAAGATAAATAATAAAAGTGTTAGATATATTGCAATAGAACAACAAGAAGTTAACAAACCGATTGTAAGAAAGAATAAGATGAAGGAGCCACCTTTTGCTTAGAACAATAATACCAGGACCACCAGGCACTGGTAAGACACATAGACTTATGTATTATCTAGAACATGAATTGAAGCAAACAGATCCTAGTAAGATTGCTTACATTGCATTTAGTAATGCTGCAGCAGATGAAGCTAAGAAAAGAATCACCAATGACAATGTTATTGTAAGTACCATGCATGCCTTTGGTAGTAGAGAACTACAACTAAATACCTCAACACATTTATTGAAAGGAGATAAATGGAAAGGTTTTAAAAACTTCTCAAACATATGTGCTGACTTATCTTTTGAAAGTTACATCAATGAATCTGGTTATCCTCAATATAAAAATAGTCATATGAAAATTATTGAGTATGCAAAGAATAAAAGAATACCTTTAGACGAAGCTGCATTACAACTAGAATTACATTACAGCACAGATATATATTTAACCGAACAAATCCAAGCAGATCTAATTACATACAAAGAACAAACAGGTATGTTTGAATATTCTGATATGATTTCCAAGTTTGTCGAGGAGGACAAATGTCCACCAATTCATACTGTCTTCCTCGATGAAGCCCAGGACCTAAGTCCATTACAATGGGAAATGTTTTTTTATATAGAATCTAAATCTCAACGATCATACGTAGCTGGTGATGATGATCAAACCATCTACACGTTTCAAGGTGCAGATCCTGATATTTTTATAAATTTAAAAGGTATTACCGATCCACAAATAAAATCTAGAAGAGTACCTAGAACAATACATAAATTAGCTGAGTCTATATTTCCTCACATGTCACAGCGTTTAGAAAAGCAATGGGAGCCAAGAGATGCTGAAGGTAAAATATATAATGATATTCCATACCAAGACATAGATTTTTCTACAGGTAACTGGATGGTATTGACCCGAACAAATAAAATGTTAACCGCATTAAAAGATCATATGTATGATTTAAATTTAAGGTTTGAAGCAAAGCAACAAGAATTATTACCGAAGAGAATGGTAAATGCATATAGAGTTTGGACAAGATTAAACCAAGGTGCCTTTGTTAATAAGGAAGATCTAAAAGATTTATGGGATTATCTTACGGTCAAAGACGGACATTTAGTAAGAGGGTACGCAAGCAACAAGACTCTAGAATCTATCACATCGATTGATATGGAAGGACTAAGAGCTGAATACGGGTTGCGAGCAGCGGGGAGCTGGGAAATATTAAAATTTCCAGAATCAAGTAAGATGTACATTAGAACCATTCTAAAGAATGGTGATGATCTAATGAAACCTGCAAGAATAAAATTATCTACAATACATAGTGTAAAAGGTGAGGAATGCGATAACGTTGTTTTGTTTACTGATTTAGAAAGAATCATATATGACTCAGCACAAAAAGATGCAGACCCAGAACACCGTACATTCTTTGTAGGTATAACAAGAGCAAAAGAAAAATTGTTCATAACCAATCAAGATTATGAATATCAATATAACATAGGAGCACCAATAATATGACAGACACAAGTATATTTAAAGATGCCTTTCCACAAGACAAGCAGATAGGCGGGAAGCATTATAAATCTTTTCACATTCAGCCGTACGAGTTTATTTCAAAAAATAATCTCTCGTTCTTCCAGGGCAATGTTGTGAAATATGTATGTAGATATCTTACAAAAAATGGTATAGAAGACTTAGAAAAGATAATACATTATTGCGAATTAGAAATTAAAAAAATGGAAGACATGAAAAGGAAAAAGAAATAATGTTTGCCGTACAAACTGAGTGGGATTGTCCAGAAGACTTTCCAAATTTATCTGACGCAAAATTTATAGCTATCGACTTAGAAACAAAAGATCCTGATCTTAAAGCAAAAGGATCTGGTGCCATACAAGGTCATGGTGAGATTGTAGGTATTGCTGTAGCTGTAGAAGGATGGTCAGGTTATTATCCGATTGCACACGAAGGTGGTGGTAATATGGATAGAAGAATTGTTTTAGAATGGTTCAAGAAAGTTTGTGCAACAGATGCTGTAAAAATATTTCACAATGCAATGTATGATGTATGTTGGATTAAAGCATACGGTATACCTATCAACGGTCATATTATAGATACAATGGTTATGGCCTCACTGATTGATGAGAATAGATTATGGTATTCACTAAACAGTGTGTCATTTGATTATCTTGGAGAAGTAAAGAATGAGAAAGCTTTGAAAGAAGCTGCAGAGTCTTGGGGTATAGATCCTAAGAAAGAAATGTATAAACTACCTGCAATGTATGTAGGTTCTTATGCAGAGAAAGATGCAGAACTAACATTAGAATTATTCAAAGTATTATCTAGAGAAATTACAAAACAAAACTTAACAAATATATTTGATTTAGAAACACAGTTGTTTCCGTGTTTGATTGATATGAAATTTAAAGGGGTGTGCGTTGATGTCGACAAAGCTCATACAATGAAACAACAGCTATGTAAACAAGAAGAGCAATTAATGTACCAAGTAAAAGCAGAAACAGGTATAGATGTCCAAATATGGGCAGCAAGATCGATTGCCAAAGCTTTTGATAAGCTGTCTTTAGATTATAGTACCACTGAGAAAACAGGTGCGCCTTCATTTACAAAAAACTTCCTTTCCAATCATCAACATCCGATGGTTAAGAACATAGCAAAAGCTAGAGAAATAAACAAGGCACATACAACTTTCATAGATACGATACTAAAACATCAGCATAAAGGTAGAATACATGCAGATATTAATCCTATTAGATCTGATCAAGGTGGTACAGTTACAGGACGATTTAGTTATTCTAATCCAAACTTACAACAAATACCTGCAAGAAATAAAGAACTAGGACCAATGATTAGATCTTTATTTATTCCAGAAAAGGATCACAAGTGGGGTTGTTTTGATTACAGTCAACAAGAACCAAGATTAGTTGTGCACTACGCAGCTACAACAGAGCCAATTTGTTTTGATGATTCAGTTGGAAGTATTGTAGATAAATTTAAGGACAACAGTGTTGACTTTCATCAGACAGTAGCTGACATGGCCAACATATCAAGAACACAAGCCAAGACGATCAATTTGGGTCTTTTTTATGGTATGGGTAAGGCAAAGCTACAAGCTGAATTAGGTTTGAATACAAAACAAGAAGCAGAAGATTTGTTTAATCAGTATCATCAGAATGTACCTTTTGTTAGAGATCTTATGAATTATACATCTAAGACAGCTCAAACATCAGGATCTATTGGTACACTATTAGGACGTAGATGTAGATTTAATAAATGGGAACCAAATCAATTTGGTATGCATAAACCTATGGACTTTGAAGAAGCAGAAAGAACTTATGGCAGAGGTAGAATTAGAAGAGCATTTACATACAAAGCTTTAAATAAATTGATACAAGGATCAGCAGCAGACATGACAAAAAAAGCTATGGTAGATTTGTATAACGAAGGCGTTGTGCCACACATACAAATTCATGATGAGTTAGATATTTCTATACAGTCAGAAGAGCAGTCTAATAAAATCATTGAAATTATGGAAAATGCTGTTAGTTTGGAGGTCCCTAACAAAGTTGATTATGAATCTGGCTCAACTTGGGGAGATATTAATGGATAATTATGGCTTACTTAAATGCAAATATACCTCCAACTTATGCTCAGATAAGAAGAGAATATTTATATGATCTTAAAAAACATCATGGCGAAGTTGAAGACTGTATTATCTTTGGCCTGTCAGCTATCACTGGGCGTGCTATACTCTTTCACTGTATTATGGAGAGTGGTGCAGTATTTTATCGCCTCCCTATTAGCGCGTTTATTCAACGGGGTTTTAAGGCAACAGAAGTTCCACGAAGACGACTTGATGAGCTTCAGCTTTGGAATTCTTTCAGTTACTACCCTGCTGTTACTTCTTGGGATATTTTAGACGGTCAATCCGGTAAATACATTGGTAAAGATAAAAAATGGCACAGTGGTGCTTACTTATTTACTGTTGATTTTGCCCATCCAGAGAGTAATATATTAGATACCGAACATTCGGAAATTCCGCACGAACATAAGTGCGCTCACATACTTGCTTTAGATGATGGTAATTATGCAGCACAACCTAACAATAGACTAATTTGGGACATACCATCTTTTACAGTTAAAGATGAGATTCCAGATTGGAAAGTACAAACGAACGAGTGGAATGTAGAAGATAGTAGGAAGTGGAGAACAGAAGACACGGACAACTTCTTTTACGAAATTGAGGAGAAAAAAAATGATTGAAAAATGTAAAAACATTTGTTGCAAAGCATGGGAAAAAGTAAAAACCCTATGGGACAAATGGGTTAATTGGATTTTTAAAGGCTTTTATAAGTAATGAAAAAGAAGCCTAAAAGTAAACTAGAATGGTTCAAAAAGAATATTGTAATCGTTCCGGTAGTGGGAGCAATCCTAGCCGGAACGTTTACGTCTGTTAGATATGTGTTGAATCTTACAGATACTATTTCAGCTAACCAAGAAACAATTATAAAATTAGAAGAAAAAGTTTTAACAGCAAGAGCAGATATTAACGACCTTAAACAAAGACTGTCCGCAGCAGAAGCAACATGGTCTATGGCAGAAAATTTATATAGACAACTAGCAGACACAGTGAGGGATCATACCTATGACCTTAAAGACCTTACGAGATAACTTACTCTGGATCGCATTCTTTCTTTGCGTTGCAACTTACGTGCAAGCAAGAAATGAATATCTAAATGACTACGGAACTTGTGAAAGAGGTAGTTGGGAAACTTATACAGAACTTCGACAACACGAATATAAAACAGGTACAAGTAATGAATATCAAGATCAAACATTAGGTTTTAGATTTCGTATGCCTTTAGGTGCTGTGTGTAGTGATGAGTATATTGCAGAAATGCAGAAAAAAAGTAAAATAAAAACCCAACTTGAACTTATAAAAGAGTGCAAAAGAATACCTAATATTAGTCCTCCACCTTTAGAATTTGCAGAGTTATTTAATATGTGTAATAAATTAGGTGTGGCAGGAGTAGTACAAGATAAGAGACCAGACGGAAGTCATTGGGAAAATTTAAAAATACAATATCTAAAAGATAATCCTGATATTGTAATCATGGAACAGGCAATGCCAAAATGAAGGTAAACGAAAACACAAAAGTAAGCACAGATCTTAAAACGATTCTATCAATCGTAGCTGCTGTAGCTATTGGTGTGTTCGCATACACAGAACTGACAGCCAGGTTAGTATCATTAGAGACATCAAGAGAACTATTCCAGGCAGATTTACTTAAAAAATCAGAGCAGAAACCTACAGACCAAGAACAATTTATGTTGTTGGAATCAGTGTTTGAAGATGTGGAAAAATTAATTAAGAATCAAGAACAGAATATGACTAACAAAGTTAATATAGAATTTTTAAAACAACAATTAGAAAAAACTTTAGCTGATGTAGAAGAATTAAAAGATAAAGTTAGAAGAAACGGAAACGGTCATTAATGATAGAACATATTGTAGCTCTTTTAATGTTTGTAGGACCTGATATCAAGGAGCACAGAATACAACCATCTATGTCTGTGTGTTTGAAAGGGAAGCGAGAAGCAACCAGAGATGACAAGCCAAATATACAATATAAATGTATTAAATCTAAAGCAGAACTTGAGACAAATATAGATGGATCTTTCTCTATTAAGTCTTTAATACTAGAATAATGGAACCCATTTGTTATATATTTATTGTGTTATGGTTGGTTGGAATTAGCAGCTAATGGAATTTTTCTTTCCTATAAATACAGTTATTGCAATGATTGCTGTAATTTTTATGATTCTTTGGACTTTACGTCCATGAAGAAACCTAACAAAAAACGTAATCCTTTTGCAAAACAATTAAGACACTTTACTTCAAGAGTAATAAAGAATAAAAAGAAATATGACAGAAAAAAACTGGAAAAGCAAAGTATTGGATACTGAAATTGTATCGGGTCATTGTCCTGAATGCGCGATGTATACTATTCTTGTTGGACTAGATAGATCCTTTTTCAGATGTACAAATTGTGGTTTTGATGTGGAGCAAAAAGTTAACGGTGTGATTAAATATATGAAGATAGATAGAGATACTAAAATGTCACTAGTTAACGATGGCCAAGATTAAAGGATTTTTAAATAAAGCTGCACACGAACCTATTTTTAATAAAACATCTATAGGACGCAAACCAAGCTTACAAAAAATGAACAAAAGTAAGCGTAGAAATTTTAAACCCTATAAAGGTCAGGGTAAATAGTTTAGAATAATTCTAAAGTACCGATATGAAGTTTACATTGATTATAACAATCTGCTCACAAATCTATGGGAATTGTATGCCTCCCATGAATAATGAAATGCATTTTAAAACGCACTATGAGTGTGCAACCTATGGTTATACTCTTGCAAAAGAAATGATGACAGAATTAGGGCAAGACTTTGTCAACAATAAACAACTTGTAATTGGTTTTAAGTGTAGACCCAGTTTGGACATTTAATTGTCTGCCGGAGCTATGAAAGCTCACGGCAAACAAAAGGTGTGAGAAGAGATCAATAGAATACATTAAAAATTTTTTACTTGCAACCCTTGTTTTTTTGATATAGTTTCCCATATAAATGATAACAAAAATAAGATATAGAAAGGATAATAATGCGTTATACATATAAAGTGAGAGAGTTAGGCAAAGACATTGTAGACAACAAAACTAACGAAGTAGGTAAAGATGTTGGAAGCGCAGAAGAAATGCAAGCCATGTCTTTTAAAAAGTTAAGAGCTAAACTTGATCATAAAAAAGAATATCACGTAGAGTATACCAACAAGAAAGGTAACTTTATATCAACAACAATAAAAGGAAAGGAAAACAAATAATGGCTGATCCAGCTAAACACAAATCTGTATCCGTGCCCATTGCGGCTTGGAAAAAAGCTAACTACTTAAAAAGTAAGCTGATTGAAGGTACAGAATTAAGTATAAGTAAAGTAATAGAAAGCACAATAAATGAAAAGGCAAAGAAACATGGATATAAAAACGGAAAAGCGGACTAAAATATTTTGTCCCAAATGTAAAGGTAATGGTTTTTACCGTGTGCCTTATCATCTAGCACGAGAAGAAGTACACGCACAGTGTGATGATTGTGATCGAACTGGTGAGTTGTGGGTTGAGGAGAAACTTGAACCCACAAGACTCCGTGAGAAAGGTGTATTATGAAGAACAAAATTGACCGAGATAGGCGTACAAATCTTGCCAAAGGCATTTCCCTGGACGTTAGCGATGATCCGAAAGGTAGCGACGATGCTCGGCGTTCAGAGGTGGCGAGTTCCGATCTAGAGGGATGCCACCCGGACGATATGAAGTTTCGAGAACATTTAAAAAAATTTTTTAAAGGGGAGAAATGAATTTAGGAATAAAAGAAGTAGATAATACACTCAAACAAATATTAGCTAACATTAACCCAAAAGATGGTGTTGATGTCTCTACGGTTTTATCTGAAGTAGAACCTAATCGATATTTTTGTTTTAGAACAGGTGGACCACATTTTTTTGGTAAATGTGAAAATAAAGAAAAAGTTA
>Ga0213868_10004909_pt1 | contig 12123 bp, 10 predicted proteins | sample PICome_9_FD_160087 | JGI IMG/M metagenome (GOLD analysis project Ga0213868, IMG submission 160087) | Coastal seawater microbial communities near Pivers Island, North Carolina, United States - PICO127 | ecosystem: Environmental > Aquatic > Marine > Coastal | place: USA: North Carolina...
ACTTGTGAAGATAATAGATAAAATTCAAAATTCAAAACCCCCGCCAAGGGGCTCGCCAAAATTATCTCGGCCATGTTAGTTCGAGTCTAGCCCTACCAGTCAGGGTTGTATGAGAACCCTTCTGACATACTCGCACGTGACACTTGACACAAAACATCAAGAGAAAGTTCCAACGATCATTCGGATCCACTCTTTTGGATTTTATTACCACTATAAGAATCTGATTCCATTAACACCTATCAAGGAGAGAAACTAACGCCCTCAAAGCGTTTTTATTTGGTACGTGTGTCTTTGTGAAACATTCAGTGTCAAAGAAATTTCAGTTTATGTTCTGAATCTTTCCTCATAATTTTCTGAATCAATCTGAATACCAAAGTAGTCTACTTTAGAAACACTTACTTCATATGGATAAGATGGCAGAAGCCATGATTCATGATAAGTATATCCAATCGTCCAACAGTGGTAACAATATCATTCATGACGAAAACAATACGAACCATCACGATTTAGATTCACATTTTGGCAGCGGGCAGATTGCAAATAATCAGGAGGAGATCAATTACGGCGACAAGCCAGGTATGTACTTAACTCAGCACCCTGTCAATCAAATTATATGCGAACAAAGTCCACTAAAGATTCACCACCACCAACAACAACAACAACTAGAAAGAAGAACGTTCAAAATGGTAAACTTTGAGCCTCTTCCTGTCAGTGTCAAGAAGTCACGACCAAGCACGGAACAAACAGCACAAAAGATAATCATAGGTGCGTTTTCATCCTATTTCTATACTCTTGTTTGGGATACATTATATTGTACCCATACTTACATTTATGATATAAACAAACAGCGATTAACCACGGAGTAAACGAACAAGATAGGAAAGAAGCCATGTCCAATGCTTGTGCAGCATTTGATCATGGTGTGGAAACCGCACACGACGATGAAATTCGTGTCGGGGCCGATACTTCTCTCTTTAAACATTTGACCTTTCTACTCTTGTTAAGGCATAACCATTGTGTTGCGAGTACTTTCAATGACAATTCAGATTCGTTTCAGGATAATGCTCCACCATCAGCCACTTCGATCAAATTTCATGAAGAATTGTTACATGAGATATCTCAAGCATTTGAAGGGCTTGAAATGGTACTCAGATGCTCTGCAGAATGTGTATCAATTTCCTTTGCAAGAATGGGAAATGAACTACTGCCCATTTTATTGTCCATCTTGGGAGAAATTAGACATCGAAGACAAAGCGATGATCTGATAACTTCTCCTACAGATCCTGGGGGTTCATTGTCAGACGACCGTACGGAGAAAATTCATTGTAGAACCAACTCCACATATGAAGTCAGCAACGAAGAGAGATCAACTCCAAAAACGCAAGATCCTTCCTATCGCAATCATTCATCAAGTATTGATACTGATGATAGTAATCACATCAGCTGTGGCGGTACCATGGCACACCAAAGTACTCTGTCACCAGTTGGTTCAAAAAGCGGTCACGAAAATAGAGAAAATTCTACAAATCTATTCATTGACAAGTACAATGCGTCATTCACTTTCCCATCTTCCACGGGTGACAAAATTTGCAAAGTTGCAACGAAAATCCTTGGACATTTTGCACGGGTAGGTTCTCTCACGACTTTTCTTGCGGAAACGCCCAACCTACTCACTACTTTGCAACAAGTGATTGCAATGCCAAAAGGTTCAATTCCTATGGAATCACAAATGAATGCTCTTTGGGTCACTGCCAATCTTGCATGTAGTGCTGAAAACATGATCAAAATGGCTCAACATCCTAAAATCATTCAGACACTCGTACAAGTAGCTTGTCATCCTAATGATGTCGATGAGCAATCATGTGATAATGCCATGTCTTACCTAAAGCTCTTGAGAAGAAGATCGATTGCGGTTCGGGCCTTGTTGAATCTATCGTGGGCGCACGAGAATAAAATTCCCATGTCGGAAAATGTGACATTAGTGGGTGCTTTATTGGCAACAGTATCACATCGTTCTAGCGCTTGGATTGGGAATGGGTTAGGAGTAAGTGGGGTTCTTTTACAGTCTAGACGACTAGCTGCGGGGGCATTGAGAAATTTGGCCGCGGCGCCCAGGAGATACAAGCGTCGTCTTTGTCGTATCAATGAATCAAAGTTTTTGGATATTCTCGCAGATGCAGCCTACTATGACACAGATGAGGATGTTAGATTGAAGATTCATGCGACGTTGTTCAATTTAGTATCTGCCGACACGGCAAAAATGTTCATCGAGAAACAAAATGTCTTGGATGTAATTGTGAAGGCAGCATCTTCTGGTGATCCATATGTTGTTGAGCCGGGAAGTGACACCGCTTTTATAACGGCTATAAGAACATTGAAAGCTCTGGAAAAAACAATCCCAGAAGAAGAGAAAAATTACGAGGTACTAAGACCTATACTAAGACGTTTTGATTCACAGATCACGTTTGATAGGTCTCAAAGTACCGCTGCAATACAAAACGTGGAACTTTAACGTTTAAAAATCGGGTTTATTTGAGATTTCTTTTTCTTCGAAAATCGTCCAAATTGATAATGCTTGCATGTTGTGTATGGAACGAATAACGTGTCATAACTGGTAAGAGGATGGGTCTTTTTTAAACCACTACAGGATCACGACCATAAGTTGCGACACCATTGCAGTATATGCCCCAACAAAGAGCCATTGATAACTCGCTCCACCAATCCTGACGATTGAAAAAAAATCCCAAAATCCATGCGTAATAATAGTGGTGTAAGTGAAATGTATAATTATCGATCTTGATAGCAACGAAGGTAATCAAAATTGCTATCGATTCTATTGCTCTCCATAAATAACTCCGATCCAGTATTGCCTTACTAATATGAATAGCAAGTATCATGAGAAAAAGTGATACACAGAGCATAGCGTACAATATCATTTGCCACGGCCATTCGTTCATGATGTTATTGATGGAAATATGATACTGTAAGTAGCGTATTTGATTTGTCCAGCTGGTATAAACACATGCAAACCAAATCGGCACTATGATTTCAAGTCGATCGATTCCTTTCTTTTCAAAAACTCTTCCCGCCATAGAGAACGCAAGACAGTCAGTCACGATTTGAGAAAAGTCAACTTGTAACAACTTATTTGAATCAAAAGATATATCTTTTTCCCAGCTGTGGAATAAATTGCTTCTTATCATCAGATGGAAGCATAATACAATCCACAGAGTGAATGTAACAAATTTGAATACACGAACAGCTTGTGTATTCTCAAATAAAGGAATAGAACCAAGGTAGCAAACCTCATCCGAAAAAAAATTGCTTGTATATAAACGACGAAAAATTCTTCTGTATCGATTGATTCTGGACTCCTCTTGATGGATGTTGTCTTGTCGATGACTTTGAATGATTGAAATGTCATCTTGTGGAATGAATAGCAGTGCAGTTGGAATTGATTCGTTTGTATGATGTTGAAGGTCCTCCACGTCAGGCATACTTTTATATTGATTGTTTTAGTTGTTAGTTCACCAAGAATGAATTTGATCAGTAGATTGTGTCAGTGTTTTCAACCAGTGACGTATTTATTCGTCATTTTTTTTACAAAAGTTCTACAAAAAGTGAGGTGAGGAGATCAATAAAAATATAGCGAGTTCGTTTGGCTAATTTAGTCTTTTCAATGTACGATTGATTTTTTCAGTCTTCTCTGATGATTCTTTTCGGAGGTGTGGAAAAAGGTGACATACATAAATGAAGATCCGAACTTGAAACCCCATCCGTTGAATGAATCAACACTATCATCATATCATTCTCACTCTAATACTTCAATATCAAGCACAATCATCTACTGGGTTTATATTTTCAAATTAAAAGAAGTTTAATCGTCATCACATTTCAGATTCTACACCATGGCTTCCACGACTGCAGCTTCTGTGGTTTCAGTTAGTACACCAGCTGGCTCTTCCGTATCGGATGAACCCGTGGACTCAACAACCTTGCATGACCAGTCACCTCTTTCACATTCACAGAACGACGCCATGTCTGCATCACAGACGCCCCAGCACATGGGTGCTGATATCGTGCTGCCTTCGCCAGCAGCTAGTTCTGCGAATCCCAATACACCTTCGAGGATAACAACTCACGGGTCTGGTACGGCTGGTCAGAATCCAATCATTGGAGAAATGAATACACTCCTTCAGATGAATGGTTGCCGCAATATTCAATTGCAATCGAAAAGAAATTTGGATCCAAAGTTAGTTCAATTCACGCCAGAGGCCGGCTCGACGGGAAACAATAAGATGTTCACGCAAAGTAAAACAAGGATTCACAACAACAAGAACAAACCACAAGGAAAGTCCCCAAGTTCCACAGCGGACTCCAAACCAATCGTTCATATAGCTTCGGTATCATCGCCTGTCATTTTCTCCCCTAAGGTTCAAAAAATGACTACACCAGTGGTTACGAAAAATGACAATAATAACACTTTGCATGTCAAACACGAACAAGTTGATCCAAACATTGGTCAAATGACACCGAAACAAAATTCCTCTCACATCGCTGTTGCTGATGGAATGTTTCTATCTCCATTCTTTCTCTCACCAGAATCTAAACTGGCTACTATTTCTGGTTGCAACATCAATATTGGAGATTCATCTCTGGATGCTGTTGCAAAATCTGACTTTGAAAAACAAGATTTTTCTGATAGTGCAACGTTTGATGGTCAATACAGTAAGTTCTACAATATCTTATCCTCAACTGATGATACTTTGTGTTATTATGTAATCTTACCTCGTTTTGTCGTCGAAAGTCTTGCCTTGGTTATCACCATCTGCAAACGGTATGTTTTTGCTTCCATCAGGCGATATATCTAGCATTACTCCTACAAAAAGTGCAAATCGAACCCCAAAGATATCCAAACTAATATCTGCAACATGCTTTGAAAATCATGATTCTTCTTTGACACTTCCGTTTGAAAAAATGACATCTCGTAACAATACCAATATCTGCATTTCGCCTTTGACACGACGAATCACGGCGCTAACCAAGGAGAAAGAACTTGGGTCTGAGACTCCAATCAATTTTAATGAAGTTTTTGCGTCACCCAAACCGGAGAATACTCAATTTAGAATCAAACATCATGAAATACCAGACATATTATACAGCAGTAATTCAACCGGAGAAGAAACGCCCTTGAAAAAATCATTGACAGAGCAACAAACAAGAGAAGATGAAGATTTGAATACTCTCCTAAAATTAGCCGAAACGACGCCTCGGGGATCAAAGAACGTTGGTATCACTAAAGCGAATGCCAGAATATTTCGTGGGAAAGGATTTACGTTTCCTGCCCCAGAAAGGGGACGTATTGCCCCGCCCCCTTCTTCATTGCATCTGCCCTTTATAGGAACAGAACAGTATTCGACAACTGATATCGATATTGGAAAAGTTTCACATCCTACTCCCAAGAATACGAATAAAGATTCAGCCACCACAAAGAAACGTAGATTAATGGGTGATACTTCCTCAACAAATCCGTCAGCTTTGGGAAAGAATCGATTGTGTTCACGCTCGATGGCACCAGTAACGCATCACAAAGATCCTCAATCTATGTACACACCTCCAACCTACATTCCTCCTGGAATGACGGCGGAAAGAACTGCATCAGCAAAAAAGATCAAATCTTCTTTACCACGTGCTCAACCTTCTGTTAGCACTTCTGTTAGCACCAGTATCATTGTTTCTCGTTCCGATAGCAATAAGGCGAACACACAAAGGAAAACGCTGCCGACCACACCATCTAAAAAGATGACCTTGGGAAAAAATCCAGAGACACCGAAAAGTACAATCAAGGGAAGAGGGCCAGGGAAAAAGAAAAATAAACAAAAAACACCAAGTCCATTAAAAGGAGAAGATGCCGAATTACTTAGAGGAGTAACTCAACGCCCATCAGGAAAATGGCAAGCCCAAATGTATTTTGCTGGAAAGTCAAGATACATTGGCGTATTTGATACAAGAGAAAAGGCTGCTACGGCATATGAAATCGCTCGAGATCATTTAAGGAATAAGACTTTCAAAGATACCGACACTCAAGTCAATGCAGCTCGAAAGGCAGCGTTTGCTGGTGTAAATGAAGATTTTCCGAATTCAAAGTAAATATATTGATGATGACCTTTTGGTGTCGTACGTAATGAATACATAAATTACATAAATACATGATATGATACTTTTCCTCACTAGCTCTAGAGAGACCTTGGCTACAATGCAGTTTTGAGAAAGTACTTTGACCTAAAACGACAACTGTCTCACAATTCATGTGACCATTTTGTTATCTTTTTATTAAAATAATAAAACCAACCAACCTAACCACGTATAATAAAATAAGACAGGAAAAACAGCCAATAACCTGCGTTCTTTCCCTATGAACATACCCATAAACACTGTGCTAGCTCTAGTGGACCACACAAAACCAATCATAACCCATATTATATCAAACAAAACATGACCTAACACAGGAACGTGTTCGAAAACAGCAATCAAGATAGCTGATAAACAAAATGGAAACACACTGTAACCTAGTACACAGACCGATTGAAAAAAACTGATACTTGTCGATCCTAGTAATTTGGCATTAAAAGTCACAACACTAGCCCCAACTGCAAAACTAACGAACACCGAAGCAAATACATCGGATGTCTGAGAAGAAGGTGCTCGCAATGACAATAGAATAGATAGTAACAGACAAACAATCAATGGTCCGAATAAGTCCCAGTTCTGAAGAGTTTGAATGATCGATTGTTGATCTTCGGATAAACTTGAACTCTGCTCGTTTGTTTCGTCAGTTGATATTTGAATGTACTCAAGGGGGTTCTAAATGTAAGCAATCAATTGGAAGAAAGTGGATGAGTTAGTCAGTCAGTCCGTTGGTGTTGGTGTCATTGCTCTCGAGTCTCGAGTGAGTCTCAGTCAGTCCATTGTCCCATTGAAATCTCTTCCCGACATGGACACCATGAGGAAGCAATCATACAATAACTTACGGTCCGTTTGAGCGGCATGACAACCACTTTTAACTTGGTCCAAACACTAGTAACATCTCTCATAATTGTGTCTTTGATTGGTTCATCAAGAGTACTAAAAGGACGTGAAAGAAAATCGTCGCTGTTCTCCTGTTCTTGCAAAGCTGCCACGTCATGTACTTCTTCTCCCATCTCTTTCATGTCCCTTGGATTTGACCACGAAGGAAGTGATGAAGAATTGGATGTTGGCATTGACATCTTATGAATGGTTTGTGTTCGAAGGTGATACAGGTACGAATGTAAGTACTGATCTTAACTAAGTAAGTACGAGTAATGGGATCAAAAAGGTACTGGAGTTGATGCAACTTTGAAGTTATTTCCCGGAATACACCTTAACATTTCATAACCATCATCAAGTCAGTGTTGACTGTTGACAAAGTAAGGTACGTAACTACCTACTACTCAGTTATTTTTCATCAATGATCCAAAACGATAATCACAACAGATACAACATCATTTGTTACCCTTTCATCTATGGATGCTGATATGAAAACTTGGGTTGAAAGGCCAAAGTATTGATGTAAAATTTCTTCACAGACTTGCACGTCTTTTTGCGTCATATTTGATACACCTTGTATTCTACAGAGGACACTCTTTACTTCGATATTTACTTCACCTAATGTTGGATATGCAATAGCAGATAATAATGCATCTGTATATGCATTTTCCCCTTCACCTTTACCGATTCCCATGGTACCAAAACTATTTGAGTTTTTGAACCATCTTTCAACGTCGTCGAAATGAGTGGAATTCCAAAGACGAATCGAAGAATCCTTTACAGTCCTGTTGTCTATAAGGTGCATAACAGTTGTAACTCCAACTCCAACAATTCTATCCACCATTGAATATACCGTCTTTAAAGGAGTCTCCTTGGACACTGTCTCAAGGATGACATTACTTGGTATTATAACAGTCATGTCCGCCAAATGTTTTAGAGTGTCAATTGTTTTCTTGGATCGCCTGATGCGTTTGTCTCCTTCAAAAGGAAAAGCTGTACTTACTATGCATACAACCAATGAATTACTTATTTTGGTTTCATGTATAGTTGCAGGCGATACAATGGAACTGAATATATCCGATGCCTCTAATGCAAAAACAATGAGCTTTGCATCCTTGACTAATACAGAAAGTTGACTTCTTGACGTGTCTAGAGCTTGTTGTATCTTTTCTCTTTTAGATGATAATGTATCATTGCATGTATCGATTGTTAGAGTTTGAATGAGTGTTTTGGATCTAGCATCTGTTTTCTTCCTATTGTTATTGTTGTTATTGTTGTTGTTATGGTCGTTGCTATGGTCGTTGTTATTGGTGGGATGTTCTGCTTCCTGAAGTTGAATGAACTCACAGACATTGTCATAATCTTTCATCTCATTGGAATATAAATTTTGGACGACGTTACAACCTCCTGTACCAATACCAAATACTTTGAATCCACAAGATGATTGTTTGACAATAGTTCGATCCTTGAAATTCGTGTTTCTGGCTTCAGAAACGTCTTTAGGAAGAGATTTCAATTCATGTTGTTTTTCTTGTCGATGTTGAAGCACTTGTCGTAACCCCACCAAGGAAGTTACGAATCCTCCACCAAGTAACAACATGAAGTTATGATTGTTTTCAGTACCTATGACAACATTAAGATTGGCATCCTTCTTCATCTCATTTATGTGGGTCCTATTTTGTACCATTGGTAGTGTCGTATTTGACTTGGGTGCATATGAAATGGAAGACGGCGTTTGGTGACTACTAGTACTAGTACTAGTAGTACTAGTAGTACTAGTAGTACTAGTTGCAGTCACCATTTCCGCTTTGATTCGTTCTAATTCTCTTTCTTCGTCATCCAAAGCTTTTAAATATAATTCAATTGCCTGATTACGCCCCTCAACAGCCTTAAGTTGCTCTTCTAAGGCCATGGTCACTTCATTAGTACTCATAAATGACTTGTTCAAAGGTATTCGAAACTTGCAACCAACCATGATGTGCCGATGACGGGGAAACACCGGTTGGAACGCGACAATGATCCTTAGCGCGGGAATACCAAATACGATCCATAAGATGATGACATTCAATTGGCTCTTCATCATGGCGTATGATGAATCATTCCGACGAAGGAAAAACGAGACTCTGTGTTATGTTTTAAATATAAATCAACTATATTAATTAAACCGTTGGAGGATGGAGGATGAATGATTACTTAGTACATGGCAATGGTACATGGTACCATCCGAGAGTACTAAGTAAGTCTCTTTTTTGCAAATGTGTCTTTTATAAAAAGAAAGAAACGATTCGGAATTCGACGTTTTTAGCTTAGTTAACACGATTCGACCGGCGCCGTGGAGGAGAAAAAGATGTGTCCAGTTTTGTTTTGCCTACCTTTGAGTTTCTGTGGTACGAGTAACAATAAAACCAACAACAACAGCAACAAACGACATCTACTATATCCATCTACCACCAATTAGATTTCATACTTACTCATCTCTCTTTCTTTCGTTGTAAAAGATTGCATCACCGTCCACCGTTTCAGATTCATTCACATATAATTTTATTTTTTTTAAAAAGAAAAAGTATACTACAAAATGACAGATAACACTTCTCCACGTCCTCTTCAAATGGGAGCCAAAGGAAGTTATATTGTGCGACTACTAATGGTCGGTGATTCCTCCTGTGGAAAAACATCTCTCGTGCTCCGCTTTGACCAAAATGTATTCAGCACCAAGTTCGTGACCACCATCGGCGTGGATTATCGTGACAAAATGGTGAAAGTGGAAGGTGTCCCCATGCGATTGCAGCTATGGGATACAGCGGGCCAGGAGCGCTTTCGTAGTCTAACCTCCAACTTCTTTGGTCGTGCCGATGGTTTTGTTTTGGCGTATGATATTAGTAATCGACCTAGTTTTGACCACGTCGTGGGTTGGATGCGCGATATCAAACAGAGAGCTCCACCGGATGTCGATATTGTTCTCTGTGGGAACAAGAGTGATTTGGAAAATGATCGTGTAGTCAGTGTAGAAGAAGGAAAAATGCTTGCAGATGAGTACAATGTTGGATTCTTTGAAACTAGTGCTTTGACAGGAAATAATGTGGAAGATATGTTTATGAGTTTGGCAGCAGAAATTAAGAGGTGAGTCTTTTGACGGATGTCGAATGTTGTATCTGTATATTCATTGTAGATCATGTCCACAATATATGTCTTCTCACACTTGATTCATTCCATACACATTTCACAGAAAGAGAATTGATGAACTAGAATCGTCTGGAAACCAAGATGGAATGAGTGTCGCGGATCAAAGTCAAGCTGGTACTGTCAAACTGGGAGAACAAGGCAAAGGATTGCCTGGAAAAGGAGCTCTTAACAATTGTTGTTAAATACATGCTCATTGAGATGTATCCTGTTTGAGAGACAACATTCCAAACATACACACTTATATATGTGTGTGTGTCTACGGATGAATGATTATTGACGTATACAGATAGAGAGGAGATTTGTAATGAATACATCTGCATACGTACATATATTTGTTTATCTACTTATATAGATACATGTATGTTTACAGACCAAACACCAATAGAATCTTTTTTTAAAAAAAAACAAGGCATTTTCCATCACCACTCTTGTGTAGCTGCAGTGATTTTTATGAATGAAATCAAGTTTTTTTTTTGAAAAAGCGTCATTAGGATCTTTCTTTTCTGTGTATACAACTTTCAGAAGATAGAAGATGTATCTAGTTGGCAGGATGATCATTGATTTTCATTTAAAAGTATGTATCTCTAGAGATACAGCTATGGATCGAATGGTGCATGTGCATGATGTGGATGTGGATGTGTAACTCATATTGTATGTTGTAAATAAGCTAAAAATAAAAATGAACACATAAGTAGATAGATCCACTGATTACTCATATATCGTATATCCAACAAAAATACATCTTTCATCTTTCGGTTAGGACATTAAATCACAAGATATAACAAATAACAAAGAGGAAGAACACATGACAGGGGAATTGACGAATACTTTGAAAGATGCCAACACTGTTTCTCTTCGGAAAACATCTTCCTTATCGGACTGTGTAAAGTCCCTAGTAAATCTTGAATGGGCTCTTACATCCACCTTGGAATCCACAGAAGCATTATTGGATCTCGCAACGCCAAAATCGCAACTGGAAGTGGAACATGTGTTGGCTATAGCTCGATCGTATTCCACTAAAACATCAGCCCCGCCAGGATGGTCTCCTTCTCTGCCAGTATTGCACTTTTCAACTCCCAACCCCCTCCCGCACCAATTACGAAGGGGAAACCTCAGTATGATGGAGTTAGAAATTATTCGACAAGAGAAAAGGGATCGTTTGGATCATAAACGTAAACAAATGCATCAAGATGAAGTAAGGGCGCAGAAACTGAAATTGGAACAACAACAACAAATGGAACGAGAAGCGAAGGATCCCAAGAAGAAGGAGTTACATGTTCATTATCAGATGGAGGATGAATCTGAAAGAAATGTTCTACATGATCGAAAAGAGAAACTTGGAGAAAAACAAATAGTATTGGATCAAAAGGAAGTACACTTAGGTACAACACAGAGATTGACGGGCACATCCGTAACGATTTCAAATGAGCCAAAAGAAACCAAAGCATCAGTGATATCATCATCCTCAGCTGCAATGACTATGAATTTAAGCGATTCTGAAAGTAGTACTAGCAGTAGTTCTAGTGAAATAGACGAAGAGGAAGAAGAGTAAAAGAAATGTAGAACTATATAAGTAAGTAACTAACGTACATAAAAAGTCTGAAACACAATCACATGGTAGGAATCCATTCATGCCTGTCTATCGATTGTATGGTCGGTACCCGGTACCATTCGAAGTAGAATACGAATCTAAGTCATCAGTCATTATCAGTCGTCATCGTTATCCACAGAAAAAATGATTCACACTCATTCATTCATTCATTCATTCGATGATGGATGTCTTGTGTTGCCGTGAAAGGATGGGAGAACGTTCCTTTTCTTTTGGCGCGCTTGAAGTATCATCATCGATTTTGAGTTGGTGGTTTTCCAGCG
>Ga0213868_10004911_pt1 | contig 12123 bp, 10 predicted proteins | sample PICome_9_FD_160087 | JGI IMG/M metagenome (GOLD analysis project Ga0213868, IMG submission 160087) | Coastal seawater microbial communities near Pivers Island, North Carolina, United States - PICO127 | ecosystem: Environmental > Aquatic > Marine > Coastal | place: USA: North Carolina...
CTCAAATAGAGGAATGCCAATTTTAGAAAGAATATACTGAGATTTATTTGATAGCATCACAAAAGCAATCATGAAAGATTTAATAAAAAAATACAAACCTTTTGAGCCTATTCCCCTAAAGGAAAGAAATTGGCCAAATAAAGTTATTCAATCAGCACCCAGATGGTGCTCTGTTGATCTGCGCGATGGAAATCAAGCTCTCATTGAACCAATGGGTCATGAAAGAAAAAAACGAATGTTTAAACTGCTTTGTGATCTTGGGTTTAAAGAAATTGAAGTGGGTTTCCCAGCAGCTTCTGAAACAGATTTTGAATTTGTTCGATGGCTAATAGAGGAGAAAAAAATACCTTCAGATGTCACAATCCAAGTCCTAACTCAGGCACGCGATCATATAATTGAAAGGACTTTTGAGTCTCTTGAAGGGGCCTCTCAAGCTATTGTTCATTTTTATAATTCAACATCTACCCTACAAAGAAAAGTTGTCTTTGATCAAGACAAAGAAGGCATAAAAAAAATAGCAACCGATGGAGCATTGCTGGTCAAAACACTAGCATTAGCTAGTCCCGAAACAAAATGGTCTTTTGAATACTCTCCGGAGAGTTTTACTGGCACAGAACTAGATTATGCAGCTGAAGTTTGTGATGCTGTGGTAGACATTTTAAAAGATGTTTCATCTGAAAAAATCATCATCAATCTTCCCGCAACTGTTGAGATGGCAACGCCAAATATCTACGGTGATCAGATAGAGTGGATGAATGAAAACTTAAAAAATCGCGAGAGTATTTCTTTATCATTGCATCCCCATAATGATCGTGGAACGGCAGTTGCAGCCTCTGAGTTTGGCCTTATGGCTGGCGCTGATAGAGTTGAAGGCACTTTATTTGGGAATGGTGAGAGAACTGGTAACGTTGACATAGTAACAATTGCACTTAATTTACTCACTCAGGGAATAGATCCAGAGCTTAATTTCTCAGATATTAACGCGGTCATAAGAGAGGTGGAGTATTGTAATCAACTACCGGTTCATCCAAGGCATCCTTATGCAGGAGATCTTGTGTTCACGGCTTTTTCTGGATCTCATCAAGATGCGATAAAAAAAGGCTTAAATGCTCTTGAGAAGTCAAACAAGCCAGAATGGGAAGTCCCCTATTTACCAATTGATCCAGCAGACCTTGGAAGATCTTATGAGGCAGTTGTAAGAATAAATTCACAGTCAGGTAAAGGTGGAATAGCATTTATTCTTGAAAAAGATCACGGGGTATCTCTTCCTCGAAGACTGCAAATCAATCTGAGTGAAAAAGTTCAAAAAGTTGCAGATGAGACTGGTAAAGAGGTCATGTCTAGAGATATATGGAAAGTGTTTGAAAAAAACTACATTGCTTTTCCGGGAAAGCTCGAGCTAATTAATTACGCTCTTTCCTCAACAGAGGATTCCTCAGGAATTACTTCAGATAAAGTGGAAATTACATTAAAAGTTGAGAAAGATGAAGTTAGTCTTGTAGGCGTTGGTGGAGGCCCTATTGAAGCTTTTGTATCTGCGGTCAATAATCATTTTTCAACATCAATTACTGTGTCTGATTACCATCAACATTCAGTGACCTCGGGCGCTGATGCAAAAGCTGCCGCTTTCATTGAGTTAACTCTTGAAGGCAAAAATGAGTGGGGAGCCGGCATAGATGGCAATACTGTGAAGGCCTCTTTCCAGGCCATTTTAGCGGGATTAAATAAACTGATTACTTAAAGTCAGGCTCACGCTTTTCTAGGAAAGCTGTAACTCCTTCCATGTTTTCTGCAGACCCAAAAATATTATTTTGTGCCTCTGCCTCTGCCTTAAAGGTTTCATCGTATGTTTGAGTTAATGCATCGTTCATCAGTTTTTTTGTTAATGATAGTGCTTGTGGGGACCTCTTGGCTAAATGTTCAGCCCATTTTTTTGTTTCAGCAGTCAAATCATCTAATTCCACTACTTTGTTAGCTATGCCCATGGTCAAACAATCAGCAGAAGATATTTTCTTTGCTTCAATTGCATATTCTAAAGCACGCGCATAACCAATGGCTCTTGTAAGAAGGAAGCTGAGCCCACCATCGGGAACTAAAGCAATATTGCTAAACACAGACATAATGTATGCATCTTTAGCCATAATTCTTAGATCACAGGCCATGGCCAATGCAGCCCCAATACCTGCAGCAGCTCCATTAACTGAGCCAATGACTGGTTTTGGCATTTCAATAATATTCTTTAAAAATGGGTGGTAACCTCTTAATAAAGCATCCTTTGTATCTGACCAGGATGCCTCTCTTTCAGTTAAATCGGCACCAGCAGAAAAACCTCTACCCTCTCCGGTTATGACCAATACTCTAATCTGAGAATCATTTTTTACTATTTCAGTTGCATCCCCCATATCCCAAATAAGCTGCTCATTAAATGCATTCATCATTTTTGGACGATTAATCGTAATAGTAGCAACCCTATTTTCAATATTTAAACTTATAGTTTCATAACTCATATTTCTCTCCGAATTGATTGATTATTTCTTATTTAAGACCAAATCGCCATCACAAAAAGTTAAAAAAGCACCTTTTTGATCATTGTCAGCTCTCGACCAATGAACCTGAGTTTTTGCACTAGGATTAGAAAAAATAAAAGCTTTTAAAATTTCGCCAATGATTTTTTTATTTGGCATAGCCACATTATTGGCTTTGATCCAATATCTAATAACTTCTGTGCAAGTGTCTTCCTCAAGATCAAGCAAAAACATCCTTTGCAATTTGGACCCTTTCATCTTTTTACCAAATTGCTTATCAAGCAAAAAATCATGAGCTTTTTTGTGCTTTGAAACTAGCTCAGCTGTTTGTTGAATTTGTAAACTTGCATTAGGCCAACGATTTGAAGCCATCTTGAGCACTTCATTGCGAATATAGTTTCGATCCTGGTTATCTTCAAAATTGGTATCATCAGTAATAAATTCAATTTCGTTAAGAGATAAATATTCAGAAAGATCGGCTTTAGCATAACCTAGCCATGGTCTTAAAATAATGCCTTTTCCTAAAGTACGTTTTTTCATGGGCCCTTGAAGGCCATCTAAACCTGTTCCTCTAAACAGTCTAAATAAAATTGTTTCGGCTACATCATCTGCATGATGAGCCATTAATAACTGATCATTAGGTTGAAGAGTGTCTTTAAAAATTTTATATCTCGCATTTCTTGCGGCTGATTCAAGGCCTGATTTTTTTCCGTTTATATTCACAACATGACTCTGATAAGCAATATTTCTCTCCTTACAAAATATCTTGCAATGATTCTCCCATAAATCTGAATGCTTATTTAATGAGTGATTTATGTGGATAGCAGAAAGGCTTCCTTGCAGCAATCCTTGCTGATTGAGCTCATGACAAAAATGCAAAAGTGCAGAAGAATCTCCGCCGCCACTAAAGGCTACAATTATATTTTTATTAGGATCAACTAGATCAAAAAAATTTTTTGGATCAAACAAACTCAGGCACCAATCTTAAGCAAGCGCTGATAACGTCTTTGAAGTAACTCCTCCGGAGAGAATTTTGATAGCTCTGCTATGTTTGTTAATAAGGATGATTTAATGTTTGCTGAAACCGCATCATAATCTTGATGCGCTCCACCAATTGGCTCCACAATAATCTCATCAACGATACCTATATTTTTTAAATCGCTTGCTCCAACTTTCATGGCTTCCGCAGCTTCCGGAGCTTTATCTGAGTCTCGCCAAACTATTGAAGCGCATGCTTCGGGAGAAGCAACAGAATAGGTACCATATTCTAATATAGCAATATGATCACCCACGCCCAGTGCTAAGGCTCCTCCTGAGCCTCCCTCGCCAGAAACTACAACTAAGATTTTAGTTTTTAAGCTAGACATAACAGCAAGATTTCTGGCAATTGCCTCACTCTGCCCTCTTTCTTCACCCTCTACACCTGGGTATGCCCCAGCTGTGTCAATGAAAGTAATAACAGGCATATTAAATCGCTCGGCAAGCTGCATCAATCGCTTAGCTTTTCTATAACCTTCTGGCTGAGGCATCCCAAAGTTTCTTTTAACTTTTTCATCAGTATCTCGACCTTTTTCATGTCCAATGATCATGACCGGCATGCCTTCTAATTTTGCAATGCCCCCAACCAATGAGGCATCATCACCAAACTGACGATCTCCATGCAGCTCCTCAAATTCATCAAAGATTCTTTCAATAAAATCTAGTGTATGGGGCCTGTTAGGATGTCTTGCAACCTGAACTTTTTGCCAAGTAGACAACTTAGAATAAATTTTCTTTGTTAATGCAGCTTGCTCAGACTTTAACTTATCTATCTGAGGCAAAAGCTCAGGATTATCTGAGGCAGCTAATTGCAATGCTTCAATCTTCTCTGCAACTTCTGCTATAGGTTTTTCAAAATCTAAAATATTAATACTCATTTGTTTAATTTAATCGCCCCATCGCCAAACATATCCTTTAGTATTTTGATATTTTCTGACGTAGGCATAAGTTTAAATTCATCGCCAAGCTCTATTATAGCCTCAGAGTCCTCATGTAGAATTTTTAAATGTATTTTGCAATTCCCATGCTTCCAGAAATCTCCATTCAAATTTTTTAAATTTGCCATATTCGATTGAATCGAATCATTCGGTAAATTTCTTGCATCTATCATTATGGATTTATTGCCTTGGCTCATTTGCGATTCCAAAGAAGACACCGATCCCACTTTCATCTTGTACATTCTCCGATTTAATTCCTTGGACTTATAGTCATCAATCTCAACTGAACCAGCAAAAATAAGAATAGAGTTGGCTTTCAATAATAAATGATGTTTCTCAAGAATATCTGTACTGATGGTTCCTTCCATGGTTCCTGTGCCGTCGTCAAAACTGATAAAAGCAATTTGTTTGTTTGAGCGATCCCTGATCTGCCTATATGAATTTAATAAACCAACTATCTTTACTCGGCTCATATCATCCGTTACTTGGCTGATTGTATGAGATCTTAAATTTTCGACCATGCCCTCAATTGCAATGACTGGATGGCCTGAAAAATAATACCCAAGCGCATCTCTCTCAAAATTTAATAAATCCTCTTTTGATAAATCTTTCACACTTACATACTTCTCGTAGGGATCAAATGTTTCGTCCATTGAGGCAAATAGATCGGATGTTCCCGCCATTTGGGCACTATTTTTTTGCCCTTCTCTGAGCATATCTTCCATGCAAGCCAATGCGATAGACCTAGATGGTGCTAATTCATCAAAAGCTCCTGCTTTAGTTAAAGCTTCAATAGATTTTTTTCCACCCAATCGAATATTTACTTTTTTTGTAAGATCAAAAAGATCTTTAAAAGAATGGTTTTTTCTTACTTCAATTACATGATCAATGAAAGAATCTGCTACTCCTTTGATTGCTCCCAAGCCATATTTAATATGAAGATCTGCATTAACATTAAAGTGCTTGTTGCTAGTCTTAATATTAGGAGTTAGTACCTTAATTTTCATCTCCTTACACTCGTTAATAAGAGTATTGATCTTATCGGTGTTGCCTAATTCTGTTGATAGAACTGCCGCCATAAAGTGCTCAGGAAAATATGTCTTCAGGTAAGCAGTTTGATATGAAAGCATTGCATAAGCTGCTGAATGAGACTTGTTGAAACCATAACCAGCAAACTTTTCAATCAGGTCAAATATTTTCTCAGCAGTAGCTTTTTTAATATCATTTTGAGAGCAGCCATCAACAAATATTTGCCTTTGTTGCTCCATCTCTTCCACTTTTTTCTTGCCCATTGCTCTTCGAAGAATATCAGCCTGACCAAGAGAATAGCCAGCCAAAACCTGAGCAGCTTGCATAACCTGTTCCTGATACAAGATTACTCCATAGGTCTCTGATAATACTGGTGCAAGTAATTCATGAGGAAAGGTAACCTTACTCTTACCATGTTATCTATCAACAAACTCATCATGCATTCCTGATTCCAAGGGGCCAGGTCTGTATAAAGCAAGCAAAGCAACAATCTCTTCAAATTTAGTTGGCTTCAATCGACGAATCAGCTCTCTCATACCGGTTGACTCGAGCTGGAATACAGCTGTTGTTCTTCCCGAAGCAAGCAAATCAAAAACCTTAGGATCATCCAAGGTAAGAGAATTAAGGTCTAGAATTTTTTCATTTTTTTCTTTTAATGACTCATTGATTGTTTTTACAGCTCTATCTATAACTGTAAGAGTTCTTAAGCCGAGAAAGTCAAACTTAACCAACCCGATAGTCTCAACATCATCTTTATCAAATTGAGTCATGAGTGAGTTGGATTGAGGATCAAAATAAGTTGGGCAAAAATCTGCAATAGATCCAGGAGCTATTACTATTCCACCAGCATGCTTGCCAACGTTCCTAGCTATACCTTCAAGTTTATAAGCTAAGTCTATGATCTCTGAGACCTCTTCTTCGTCCTGAATCATCTTTTTAAATATAGGTTGAGAACTAATAGCTTTTTCCAGAGTCATTCCTGGAATAAAAGGGATCATCTTAGAAATTCGATCACCCAATGCATAAGGTTTACCTAAAGCCCTTGCCACATCTCTTACAACAGCTCGAGCTGCCATAGTACCAAATGTTGCAATCTGAGATACCGCAGATTTTCCATATTTCTGCCCAACATAATCAATGACCATATCTCTTTTATCCATACAAAAATCGATATCAAAATCTGGCATTGATATTCTTTCAGGATTAATAAATCTTTCAAAAAGAAGATTATGCTCAATTGGATCAAGAGCTGTTATTCCAAGAGCATATGCAACCAAGGAGCCAGCCCCTGATCCTCTGCCTGGCCCAACAGGAACATCATTATCTTTAGACCATTGAATAAAATCTGCAACAATTAAAAAATAACTAGAGAATCCAGTTGCATGAATCTGTGTTAACTCATAATCCAAACGTTTTTGATATATCTCCTGTTTATCTTGAGCGTATGATTCTATGATTTCATCAAGCTTAGTCTTGGAAAGCTCTGATAAAAAAGAATTAAAATCATGCTCCTTAGGCACTGGATATTCCGGGAGGAAATATTGATCTGTTGTCAGGGTTACATTACATTTTTGAGCTATTGCTAGAGTATTAGTTATTAAAGTATCAGGATCGCAATCACCAAATAGATTAGACATATCCTTTGTAGATTTAAAATATTGCTCAGGAGTAAAAAGCTTTTCTCGATTTGAATCATTTAAAGTCTTACCGGTATTAATACAAACTTTGGTTTCATGAATATCAAAATCTTCTTTTTGAGAGAACATTGCGTCATTGGATGCGATGACAGGAATAAGGAATTCGGATGCTAGCGGCACAATACATTGAATAAATTCTTCCTCAAAATTTCTGCCTACCCTCTGAAGTTCAATACAAAAATCATCCTTAAAAATCTCTTGAAAAGAAATCAATTCAGTTTTTAGATCCTGATTTTTATTATGTTTAGCTAGATTGAAAATATTTGATGAAGGGCCTCCGGCAATCACTATGATATTTCCCGCACAATTACTTAAATCTTCAAAAGTTATAGAGATATAACCATTTTCTTGCTGCAGCTGAGATTTTGAAATAATACTCATCAAAGACTTTAGCCCAGCATTATTTTTTGCAAGACATAGAATCTCGCCCGGTTCTCCAGAATGGGATTTTAAATTAAGAGTGGTTCCTGCAATAGGTTTAATGCCTGCAGCTTCTGCCTTCTTAAAAAATTTGACCATGCCAAACATATTATTTAAATCAGTCAAGGCCACTGCTGGCATATTTAACTTCTGTGAATTTTCAATGATCTCATTGATTCTTAGCAATCCTCTAGAAATACTAAACTCCGATGAGACCCTGAGATGAACAAAGGAAGGTTGCGTCATCAAACAATCACTCCCTTAAATGATTGACGATGAAAGGATGTATACCCTGATTTCCTAAGAGCAGCTAAATGATGAGCAGTTCCATAACCTTTATTTTTTGCAAAATCATAAATTGGATATTTTTTATCAAGCTTTTTCATGAAATCATCTCTATGTACTTTAGCAATAATTGAGGCTGCTGAAATTTCTGAAATTAGCTTATCACCTCCAATAACTGCCTTACAATTTACTTCAACATTTGGAGTAAATTTTCCATCAACATAAACTAAATCTGGTGTGATGGGTAAATTCATTATAGCCTCTTGCATGGCAAGCAAAGTTGCTTGATGAATATTTATCTCGTCAATTTTATCATTTGAGATGCTAGCAAAACTATAAATAGATTGTTCTTTAATTATTTTAGATAGAATTTCTCTTCTAGAGGGAGAAATCTCCTTTGAATCTTTTAATTCTGAAATAGGATTCTTTAAAATCACAGCTGCAGCTGTAACTGGACCAGCCAGGGACCCTCTGCCAACCTCATCGACTCCAGCAATAATCACAATAGATTATCTATTGCGCCAGCAGCCACCTCAAAACCCTCTCCAAGCATAGAATCATTAATCTGAGATAGATAAGACTGATATTTTTCGGGTTCAGATGATATTTTATAAAAACTATTAACAATAGCTTCAGGTGTTAAGTCACGCTGAATTAACTCAGGGAAAATGTGGTCCTGCAAGAGTAGATTGGGCAATCCAACAAATGGGGTTCTGAGCAATCTACTCAAAATAGCATAATTTAGCTTATTGGTTTTGTAGCAAATAATAGGTACAGACCCCAAAACTGCTGCTTCTAACGAAGCTGTACCCGAAGTAACAATAGAAATCGAAGATAATGAAAGAAAATCTTGAGCAGAATCAATAGATAGTTTGTATGGGATTTCATTAATGCCTTTTGTTGATTCAATAATCTCGGCTAATTTTTTGTTTGCAGCTGGTATTAAAAAAAATGTATTAGCATTTATATTTAGAAGTTTTTTTGCTGCATCGAGATAAACTGGCATCAACTGAGAAATTTCACTGACTCTACTTCCAGGCAAAATACTAATAAAATCCCTTGAAGCATCCAAGCTATGTTTTTTGATTACTTCATCATTATTTTGTGGTCTCAGCTGGCTAAATGGATGGCCTAAAAAAAAGCTTTGCATGTTTTTTTTATCATAAAAATCACATTCAAACTTAAATAAGCACATGGTTAAATCTACATAAGCCTGTATAGATTTAATCCTATTTTCTCTCCATCCCCACACAGATGGGCTGACTACCTGAATTGTTTTAACTTTCCTTGATTTGAGCTTTTTATGAAAAAACATATTGAAATCAGGTGAGTCAACTCCAATAAAAATATCGATATCATTAGAAATAAAAAGATTCAGTAGTTTTTTTCTAATTGAAAGAATTGTTGGAAGATTAATTAATGGGTCAATCAGACCCATTACATGGAGATCTTGATAATTAATTTCTGGAGGTGTGACAATATTTTTAGAAGCAACTTCAGGGCCTCCTAGGCCATATAAATCTAAATCAAAAATATCTTGCAAGGATTCAACAAGTTTGGAGCCCAGCCTATCTCCTGAATGCTCAGCAGCAATGATGCCTACTTTTATCTTTCTTTTTGACACCTATCGAAGTAGGCCTCTTTTAGATCTTTCCACTGAGGAAATAAAAGTAGCAAGCACCGGATTATTGTCTTGATTCAAAACGTGTAATTTTTTAACCGCATCCTCAAGAGAGTAGCCTTTTCTATAGATAATCCGATAGGCTTTTTTAACCAAGTTTATGGAATCATTATCAAAATTATTTCGCTGCATTCCAACAGTATTCAGGCCTATTGGTCTAGCTGGATTAGCCGCAACTTTTACAAATGCCGGTACATCCATGGTAATTAATGTATTCAAGCCTGTGAATGAATAGTCTCCTAAAGAGCAGAATTGATGAACTAGAGTGACTGCGCCAAGAATAACATTATTTCCAACTGTGACATGTCCAGCTAATCCGGCAGTATTTGCAAATACATTTTCATTGCCAACCACGCAATCATGGGCAATATGAGAGTAAGCCATAAATAAATTTCCATTGCCGATAACTGTCTTGGACTTGTCCTGAACTGTCCCGCGGTGGACTGTAACACCTTCTCGAAAAATATTATTTATACCAATTTCTAGGGTAGTTGCTTCACCATTATATTTTTTATCAGGAGTATCTTCACCGATAGTAGAAAATTGATAAAAAATATTTCCTTCACTGATCTTAGTTGGGCCCTTAATTACAACGTGAGAATGAAGAATGCAATTAGCGCCTATTTCAACATCAGGTCCAATGAGGCAAAAAGGACCAATTTTGACCGATGGGTCGATTTTTGCAGATGGGTCAATAACAGAATCATTCATATTTACTTGGGTCGGTCTGCACAAAGTATGGATGCCTCACAGACATTTTTTCCATCTACTTCAGCCTTACAATCAAATTTCCAAATTCCTCTTTTTTCAGATCTAATACTTGCATGTAAATTAATTATTTCGCCAGGGCTTACAGGATTTTTAAATCTTACTTTATCAGCACCGGCAAAATAATAGATACTTCCCTCTTCAGGAGTCTTTCCCATAGTCATAAACCCTAAAATGCCTGCAGCTTGTGCAAGAGCTTCAATAATTAAAACGCCCGGCATGACTGGTTTATTAGGAAAATGGCCATTAAAAAAATCTTCATTAATTGAAACATTTTTTTGAGCATGGATAGTTTTGCCCAATTCAACTGAAACAATTTTATCTACAAACAAAAATGGATATCTATGCGGTAAATGTTTTAGTATGTCTGAAAATTCATAGCTCATTTTAACTTCCTTTGCTTGATGAAGACCGAAGACTTGGCCCAATCTTTTTGTTCTTGTGCAGGCATTATACCGACATAATTTCCAGCCTTATTAATACTTTTTGTAATAAGAGTATGAGCACCAATTAAAACATTGTCAGCAATCTTTAAATGACCTAGGATTCCAGACAAACCTCCCATTTGTAAATTTTTTCCTATGGTCGTTGAGCCAGCAATAGCACAAGATGCTGCGATTGCTGAATTCTCACCCAAAATTACATTGTGGGCAATGTGGACTTGATTATCTAGCTTCACTCCATTGTGAATTTCTGTGTTATCTATAGCTCCTCTGTCAATCGTGCACCCTGCTCCAATTTCTACGTTATCACCAACTATTAATTTGCCCAATTGTTCAATTTTGATGTAAGCATCATTTTGTGGAGCATAGCCGAAACCATCTGAACCGAGTATTGAATTAAAATGAATAATGGTATTTTTTCCAATCTCTACATTCATTACCAAAGAAGAATTTGCATGAATAATAGAATTTTTACCTATTTTACAATCAGGGCCAATGTAGACATTGGGACCAATGACAACAGACTCATGAACCTCGGATGTTTCATGGATATAGAAAGAATTAGGTTTGTCAGCATATGGATTTCTATGTTTTGCAAACAATGAGGAAATTATTGCATAAGCAACATAAGGATCATCTGCAATAATCCCTGATGTTTTAAGCTCCGAGGATAATTCAGGCCTAACAATAATTGCAGAAGCAGATGAATCAGTTATAAATTTTTTGTATTTTGAGTTGGCTACAAATGAAATGCATCCAATGGATGCATTTTGAATTGTTGCTATTGAGTTGATGACGACCGCAGGATCGCCAACCAACTTACCATTAACCTTATCAGCTAAGTCTTTTAGGCTATACGATGGCCCGGACAAACTTAGTTGTTGTCTGCGCCATTAGCTGCAGCGACATCAAGCATAGAAGTTACATCATCTGTAAGATCAAGGGCCGTATCAGCAAATAAGATATTTTCCCTTCCAAGAAGTAGCTTCACTTCTTTAGCAGCAATTAACTCAGAAAGAATCTTTTGAAGAGAAGGATTGAGATCTCTAAATACTTTGTCAGCGGTTTCACTTTGTTTAGCTTGAACCTTGCCAACAATAAACTCTATATCTTTACCTTTTTCTTGGATATCTCTTTGCATATCAGTGATTTCTTCTTGCGATAGAGTCTCAGCGTCTTTTTGGAGTTTTTCTGCAATGGCTTGACGCTCAGTTTGCAACAAAGTAGCCCTCTCAATATTGGCTGCATATTCAGTTTCTTCTTCTAGAGCCTTAAAAGCATCTTGAGCAACTTGTGTTG
>Ga0213868_10004917_pt1 | contig 12116 bp, 5 predicted proteins | sample PICome_9_FD_160087 | JGI IMG/M metagenome (GOLD analysis project Ga0213868, IMG submission 160087) | Coastal seawater microbial communities near Pivers Island, North Carolina, United States - PICO127 | ecosystem: Environmental > Aquatic > Marine > Coastal | place: USA: North Carolina | collected...
GGATTTTTGTTCTCGTCGAGCGGCTTTTTTTGTTTTTTTTTGTTTTTTTTTGTTTTTTTTTGGTGGCTCTCTCTCTCTCGCTTTTTTTTGTACTGGTGATAAATTTTTTGTTTTTTTGTTTGTGTTTCGATGAAGGATAATTTGAGGAGGGTCCTCCTCTGCCTTGTCTCCGCTCGAGAAGGTTGAAAATTTTTTGTACGAGTGTCCCTCTCTGCCTCTTTCCGCCGTCATAAAAAATCATCGCATTCTTTATATAATCTTTATAAAGAGTAGTGTCTTCATCGAAAGAAGAAGCTACTATAAAACAAACAGAGCGGAGAGAGAAGGAGAGAAAGAAAGAAACGAATAATAAAGCGCTTTCTTTGTGTTTTCTCTGCCACCAATACTACTCCTATAATCTGCCGAGAGAAACAACAACAACTCTAAATCTAATACAATGGCGACATCGGAGCAGCTCGAATTCTGGGGCACCATCATCGAGGCTGGAAAATCAGTCCGGGTGGATATCGACGAGGACGACGAGGAACACGTGAGTTTATCCTTAGTCGCGTTAGGGAGCAGTACTTCCGAGGAGGAGACAAAAAAAAATCATCACGCGATTCTTTCGGTCGTGGAAGACGTCGGCGTGAACGGCGCGAAGGAGATTTTCCTGGCGACGTTACGACGAGGGAAAACGGAACAGTTTTCGTTGGACGTCGTGCTCTCGGATACGTTCATAATGAAGAACAGCGGGAACGTGGACGCGCACGTGACCGGTTGGAGAATGGACGGACGAGTGAGAGGGAACAATCTCGAGAAAGAGATGGAGGAGTACGAAGACGAGGAGATGGAGGACGAGCTGTTTGAAGATATGGCGGCGGAGAGAGCGATGATGGATACGTCGTCGAGCGATAGCGAGGAAGAGGACGCGGATTTCGCGAGCGAAGACGAAGAGACGGACGAAGATTTAAGCGACGGAGAGGAGGATTTCGTAGAAATGAGCGACGATGAGATTGAAAAGTTAACGGAGGAAGCCGTTTTGGAGCACGGAGACAAAGGAAGTGATGATGATGATGATGATGCCGAGGAAGACGATGACGACGACGAAGACGAGGAGTCGTCGTCGTCCGATGAAAGCGAAGAAGAAAGAGAAGAAGAATCATCATCGGAATCATCAGAAGGAGAGTACGAATACGACAAGCGCTTCGATCCGAAGAATTTGCCTAAAGACGCCGAGCTCTTTCAAAGCGATTCGGAGGAAGAAAGAATGTTCGACGAGGCGTTGGCGAAAGTTACGGAGGAAGAAATGCTTCGAGAATCCGCTTCAGAATCTAGTGATGACAATGAAGATGAAGATGAAGATTCTTCTTCTTCTTCTTCTTCTTCTTCCTCCTCATCAGAATCTAAATCTGAATCCGACGACGAGGAGGAAGGAGACGAGGAGCTCAAGAAGAAAATCCAGACGCAGCTCAAGAAAGAGTTTGCTGATCCGGTTTCGTCGGAATCGGAATCGGAATCGGAATCGGAAGAAGAAGATATTCAAGGCACGGCGAAGAAACCTGCGGCGGCGACTCCAGGAAGCACGGCAACAAAAAAGAGAAAAGCAGATGAGAAGAGCGAACCAGAATCTGAATCCGACAGTGAAGACGAATCATCTGAGTCGGAATCAGAAGAGCCAGTCAAGGGCACCAGCCAGAAAAAAGTGAAATCGCCGGCTTCTACGCGAAAGGAAATCTTAGAAAAACCAAAGAAAGAAGCGTCTTCGGACGAGTCATCATCATCAGAAGAAGAAGAAGAAGAAGAAGAAGAAAAAGATGAGTCTTCTAGTAGTAGCAGTAGCAGCAGCAGCGGCAGCTCGTCTTCTTCATCTTTGGAAGAGGAGGAAGAGAAGAAAGAAGAGAAAACGCCAGAAACTGCGACGAAGAAAAACGCCGAACAATACACCATCGATTTGATCAAGTACTTGAAAGCGCACGGGAAGACAAAGATGGCCGCCTTGGCTGGGAAGGTGAAAAAGCCGCAGTCGATAGCGATGAAGTTCAAGGACTTTGTGAAAATGCGACCGGATGAGTTTAAAATTTCAGGAGAAGATATCGAATTGAAATAGAGCGATCAATGCGTTGTTGTTGAATATATATTCTGTAGTTCACTTTAATTATTAATATCCTCTTTCTTATTATTCTCGTTCTTTTTCAATTAGAAACTCGAGGCGGCTCCAATCGTCGCTCTCGGGATCGCAAACCATCCAGTGCCGTTGTTGATGGACATGAAAAAGTCGCAAAACACGAGACTCAAAATCGCCATCAATTTCATCAAAATATTCAACGCCGGTCCGCTGGTATCCTTCAACGGATCGCCGACGGTATCACCAACAACCGCGGCTTTATGGCACTCCGACCCTTTCTTCTGTCTCTCCGAAATCATAATCATGGACCCGTCCATGTTTCTTAAAATCTCTCCCGTAAACGGTCCGTCCTCTGGATCGTCTCTCGCGCGCGAACGCTTCGGCACGTCAATGTACAAGCCACCCTTTTCGACGTACTTCTTGGCGTTATCCCAGGCACCGCCCGTGTTCGAGGCGGAGATGGCGAGCTGCACGCCGGATGCTAACCCACCGGCGAGTAAACCGACGACGGCTTCGACGCCAAACAAGGTGCCCGTGATGATCGGCGCGGCCATGACGAGGCATGCCGGCGGAATCATTTCTCTTAAACTCGCGTCCGTGGAGATTTTGATGCATCTGGCGTGATCCGGCGGCGCGTGACCTGGGGCACCTTCGAGTAAACCCGGGATGGTATCGAACTGTCTCTTGACTTCCTTCACCATCTCCATGGCAGCAATACCGACCGACTTCATGGTCATCGCAGAGAACCAATACGGAAGCATACTTCCGATGAGCAAGAACGCAAAGACCACCGGGTTGAGCATGTTGACGCCGTTTTCGAGAACTTTCGATCGCGTGACGAACGCCGCCGTCAAAGCCAACGATACCAACGCCGCGGAGCCAATTGCGAACCCCTTACCGATCGCTGCGGTCGTGTTACCGGCCGCATCTAACGCGTCTGTCTTGTCCCTGACCGATTCCGGAAGTTCCGCCATTTCGGCGATGCCACCGGCGTTGTCACAAATCGGACCGTACACGTCAATCGCCAAGCAGGTTGGCAACGTACCTAACATACCCAACGCGCACAAAGCGACGCCAAACATGTCTGCCATAGAAAAGGCGATGAACACGCAGAGCGCAAGCATGGTGATTGGAATCACGCACGATTTATAACCCAACGCTAAGCCGTAGATGATGTTCGTCGCGGCGCCGGTTTCCGTCGATCTCGCGACTTCTCTCACCGGAGCGTACGAGTGCGACGTGTAGTATTCAGTGACAAAGCCAATTATCAAACCACCCCAAAGACCAGCGGCGATGCACGCAAACGCGGCGTGCGGACCATTCGTGACGCACTTGGAGGAGACGACGCCATCCACGCACGCCACGGCAAAGGTTCTACCGCCCAAGTAAAATTCTTGCGGCATGAAGATGCGGCACAACGGGTACACGCAAATCGTCATCGCAAGCGTGGAAAATGTCAACTGTTTCTTCAACACTTGTTCCACGCTCGCTTCGTTTCTGACCGGGTCTAAATCCGTAGCGATAAAAGACACCGCGGCGCACGCCAAGATGCCGATGGACGAGATGTACAACGGAAACATCAACGTATCCCAACCAGCGGAAACTAAATCCACAGATTCCGCACCGATGACTAAAGCAGCGCACGTCGCTTCCGCGAAAGAACCAAACAAATCAGAACCCATACCGGCAACGTCACCGACGTTATCGCCAACGTTATCGGCAATCGTCGCCGGATTTCTGGGATCGTCCTCCGGGATACCCGCGACAACTTTCCCGGCTAAATCCGCGCCAACATCCGCAGCTTTGGTGTAAATCCCACCGCCAACTCTTCCGAACATGGCAATGGATGATCCACCCAAACCGAAACCGGCGATGCACTCGAAGAGTTTGACCGCTTCGCCGCCTTGAATGCTAAACGCGCCGGAGTAGCAAATCATGATGAAGTACATCACCAACAATCCCAAACCGGATAACGCGAAACCCATAACTGCCCCACCTCTAAAGGCGCAATTGAACGATTCTTTCCACGCTTCGCTGTTGTTATCTTTCGCCGCACTCATCGTGCATCGAGCGTTGGAAAAGACCGCGATCATCATGCCGATGTAGCCGGAAACCATACTCGTGACGCCGCCGACCACAAACGCGAACGCCGTGAGGGAGCCAACTTTGAAGTCCCATCCATCGTCCGTTCTGGAGACAAAAATGGAAATGAACACGCCCATAGCGGCCAAGAAGTACACGCACATGCGATATTCAGCGGCCAAAAACGCTTTCGCCCCTTCTTGAATATCCCGGTAAATCTGCCTCAACTTGCGATATTGATCCCCGCCATTGGCACCGGATTCGAGTTCATCCCCGACTGATTCCATTCGTCGCATCAACAAGTCATCGTCGTCCTGCCCTCGCGTGGCTCGGTACAACTGTATCCTGTTGATCTTCTTGTACATAAAAAACGCAAAGATTAAGCCGAAAATCGCCGGAGTGATGATGAGTAAAGACCCCATGATTTCTTCCAGAACTAAAGAAGAAGAGTTTGCGCCTCCTTGCAATGGCATCAAAACCCACCAACAAGAGAGGTTCTTCTTTTAAAAAAATCAAATTTCAAAGAAGAGAACGACGACTTTTGTCACGCAACCGAGGAGTGAGTGCTCTCTCGTCTCTCGTTTCTCGCGCGCGTGTGTGTGCGCGTGCGTGTATAGGGAAGAAACAAAGCACGCGTGAGTGACGATTGGATATTCTTTTCGTTTTTAATCTTAATTTCTCGAGGAGCTAAAAAACCATCTCACCGTACTCAGGAGTGAATGACAGCCATCAATTTCCTTCCTCCTCGCGTTCAATCCTTGAAGCGAAAAAAGCGAGTGAGATTGAGAAAACGAGCGAAAGAATTTTTCCTTTTTTAAAGTACAGAGTTCTAATACGTCTACACGTGCTGCTATTCCTACAGAAACTCTCTCTTTCTCTCTCTTTGTTGCCCTTATGTTATACAATCTCGCCGTCCTCGGCGGCGTCTTGGATGAGCATCGGCGCGTCTTCTTTTTGTTCTCGCTCTTCTCTCGTCGTCTGAATCGTCGTCGTCCCGGCGCCGCTTTGGTGAGTATTGTTGGCGTTTTTATTCGTATTCTCGACGACGGCTTCGACGACGACGACGTCTTCGATTTCTCCCGGGAGTTTCGTGATGCTCGCGAGCGCGGTTTCTAAAGCCGCCAGCGCTTCGTTCGTTTCTTTTTCCTCGTCTAGGTTTTCTTTTTCTAACCGCGCGATTTCCTCTTCCAGCGCTTTCAACGTCCGCTCCGAGACTTTCTTCTCCGGCAATTCGCCAATCTCCGCTCTCAATTTTTCTCTGCGAACTTCCGATTTCCCATCCTCTCTCAACGCTTTCACCTCTGATTTCAACCTTTTCACCTCCTCTTCCGTCTCCATGAACTTCTTCTCTAAACGCGCCAACTCTTTTTCGTACGTCGTGATTTCTCTCTCCGCCGCTCGTTCCGCGTGTTTCAACTTCCGCACCACGTCTTGCTCGTACTTCGCCATCTCTCGGTCTAAAATTTTCCGACGGTCGAGGACGACGTCGTCGCTCTCCTCGTTACCAATCGCTTTCCCTAAACTCACGAACGCTTTGGCGATTAAATCCACCGGAACGTCTTTCCCCGGAACGCCCGATGCTTGGCCTATTTTCACGTAGTGTTTTAACATTTCCATCAACCGCGCGTGGATTAGAACGTTTTCGTTGGAATCGTCGTCGTTGTTCTCTGCTGCTTTTTCCTGAGGATGATGATGCTGATGACCAAATTTCGACGACGACGACGTCACTGCCTCTCCCTCTCTCCTCTTCTTTTCCTCCTTTTGCTCCGTTTCTTCCGTCTCTTTCATCGTCATCATTTCCACGTCGTCGTTCATATCATCATCATCAACACCTGGTGGCTCTGGCGTCTCATCGTCATCATTTTTCTTTTCCCTCCTCCCCTTAGGCGTCGATTGAGGCGACACGAACTTCGTGTGCGTCGCCTGAGTCGCCGCGTTGATCGTGGTCACCACTTTTTCACTCCTAAAGGTGGGAGGAGGAGGAGGAGGAGGCATGATGTTCTTCTTCTTCTGTGATGTGATTTTGTGTGTCGCAACAACAAACAAGAGCGAAAAGCAACTCTGAAGAAGAACAAAGTTTTTTTGCAGAAAGCGAAAAAGCAAGAGAAAGAAAGAGAAGCCAAAAGCAAAAAAAACAACAGGAGGAAAACGCATGAAAACAGGAAAAAAAAAGCAGAAGAGTTCAGGATATTTTTTTGTGCTTTTTCTGCCACCTGTGCTACAATGAATTTTGCGGTCAAAAATGGCTCCTCTTTGAGAAAGAACAGAACATAATCTTTATTATATCTGATATAACTCGTCAAAGAAGAAGTTAAGAAGAGATAAAGAAGAGACACACACGCAAAAAAAATGGTGATGGTGGCGTCCAACTCCGGCGTGATCGGCAAAGGCAACGCGTTGGAAACGATAAGCAAAGAAGTGACGCAACTTTCCGGCCGAGGCGGTCTGACCGGTTTGTCTGTGATTTGGGGCATCGTGACGGTCGCGCAAATCGTCTCCATGCGTTCGAAAGAAGAAGAAGAGAGCAGTACTACTACTACTAATAATAATAGTTTTAATTTAATGCCGCAAGAAAACGTCGCGGCGTGGGCGTGCACGTTCAGCGCACTCGCGGGTATTTGCGCGTTGGTGTATGCGATTCAGTTGGCGAAGTCTGTGCTCGCGCAACCGGCGGGGAACGCGCGAATGCAAGAGATCGCTTCGGCTATTCAGGAAGGATCGAGAGCGTTTCTCGCGACGGAGTATAAATGGCTGTCGGTGTTTTGCGCGGTGACGTTTTTGTTCGTCTCGGTGGGGATTTCGTTTGCAACGGGGGTGTGCTTTGTTTTTGGAGCTGGGTTGAGCGCGGCGACGGGGTGGATGGGGATGAGCATCGCCGTTCGAGGGAACGTGAGAACGGCGGCGGCGGCGGTGCACGGATTGGATCCGGCGTTGCGGGTGGCGTTTAACACCGGGACGGTTATGGGGATGTTAGTGGTCTCTTTTGGTATTTTGGGGTTAGCTGTGGCGTTTATTTTCTTCGAATACACGCAGAATAGCGCGCAAGAGGCGTTGACGACTTTGGCTGGGTTTGGGTTCGGCGCGAGTTCAATCGCGCTGTTCGCGAGAGTCGGCGGGGGGATTTATACGAAAGCCGCCGACGTTGGGGCGGATTTAGTTGGTAAAGTGGAAGCGGGGATTCCGGAAGACGATCCCAGAAACCCGGCGACGATTGCGGATAACGTCGGGGATAACGTCGGGGACGTCGCCGGTATGGGCGCGGATCTGTTCGAGTCGTACGTCGGGTCGATCATCGCCGCGGCAACGTTAGGGTTAGAAATTCACGGCCAACGAGGGGTTGCGTTGCCGTTTTATATCGCCGGTGGGGGCATTTTCTGCGCGATTATTGGTACGTTGTTCGTGAGAACGCAAGAAGGCGCGAGCCAAGAGCAGTTATTGACGGCGATGCGTAACGGAACGATTTCCGCGAGTTTGTGCGTGTTGATGTTCTGCGGGTTCGTGATTCCGGCGATTGGGATCGCGACGCCTTTGAAAGTCTATTTTACCGTTTTCACTGGGTTGTTGTCGGGTGTTTTGATTGGCGCTGCGACGGAGTATTCCACGTCGCACGCGTTTTGGCCGACGAGAAGTATCGCCGCGGCGGCGGAGACGGGGCCCGCGACGGTTTTGATTCAAGGTTTGGCCGTCGGTATGTTTTCCACGGCGCCGCCGATTGTGATTATTGTGATAGCGATTGTTGTTTCTATGTCCTTGACGGGTGTGTTTGGCGTCGCGATTGCCGCGGTTGGGATGTTGTCCACGTTGGGCGTCACGTTAGCCACGGACGCGTACGGACCGGTGGCGGATAACGCCGGCGGCATCGCGGAAATGGCGGAGATGCCGCCTGAAATCAGAGACCGAACGGACGCTTTAGATGGTTTAGGAAACACCACCGCGGCAACTGGTAAAGGATTTGCCATTGGGTCCGCGGTGTTGACCTCTTTGGCGTTGTTGACGGCATTTCAAAAAGCCGTTTCGGTGAAAGGCACGGATTTGTCCGTCGATATCATCGCCAACGCGAAAGTCATGCCAGGTTTGTTAATCGGCGGGGTCTTGCCGTTCGTATTTTCTGGGTTCACCATGTTAGCGGTCGGTCGATCCGCGGGGTCGATCATCGAAGAAGTTCGAAGACAGTTCCGCAACGGCATCTTGGAAGGTTTGGTGAAACCGGATTACGCCGCGTGCGTCGACATCGCGACGAGAGCGAGTTTGAAAGAAATGGTCGCTCCGGGCGTGATGGCGGTGATTGTGCCAATCATGGTTGGTATTTTTATGGGACCGGAAGCGTTGGCGGGCGTTTTGACGGGAAGTATCGTCTCTGGATCGACGATGGCGATTATGATGGCCAACGCCGGCGGCGCGTGGGACAACTGCAAAAAGTACGTCGAGGCGGGCGCGCACGGCGGGAAAGGCTCGGAGTGCCATAAAGCGGCGGTAGTTGGCGATACGGTTGGTGACCCGTTCAAAGATACCAGCGGGCCGAGTTTGAACATCTTGATCAAGTTGATGAGCGTCATCGCTTTAGTCATGGCACCGTTGTTGAAAAGAATGTGGATTGAGAACATCTTATAATATTTTAAACGACTTCTCTTGTGACTTGTGACGAGCGAGGACTGATTATGATAAACGTGTGTGTGTGAGAGAGATAGGAAGGGAGAAAGACAATTAATACTAACCAAGGTACCAGGTACCTGGAGGTACTCAGATACTAATAATACACCTACTACTCGTTTTTCTTTGAAATGCTACTACTGTTGTTTATTCCTCCATCTCCTCGTCGTCCTCGTCTTGATCGTACATTTCGAATCCTCCTTCCCTGTTATTCAAATCTCTCAAATCGATCGGGTTATCGTCGTACTCATCGTGCGGCACGTATCGAGGTAATTTTACCGCAGCGATATCGATCAAACACAACTCTAACATTTCTTGAGAGAACTCGCACAATGGGTTTAAACCCAGCGCTTTGTGGTAACTCGCCACCGCGTTTTCTAAACTCGTCACGTCCAGAAAATTCGCTTTCATTTGGTACGCGAAACCTAGCGCGCTGTGCGTGGACGAGATATTCGGCCGCAACGCGATGGCTTGTTCGTAACACGCGATGGATTCTTCGAATCGTTTCAGTTTTCGCAAACAATGCGCCAGATTCACGACGCACGGCTCCCAACGCTCCAACTTTTGCGAGCTCAATCGAGAGGCTAACGCGACGACGTCGTGTTCTTCCGATTTGACCGTGGCATGTTGCGGCGACGGACTCGTGCTAATGCTCGTGCTAGATCCTCCTCCAGTGGCTAGCCACAGCGCGTCTCTCAAAAACTGCTCGGCTTCTAAATATTCTTTTCGTTTGTACGCGGAAACGCCCAACTCGTTTTGGACCAAAGCGTCCGTCGGATTCAATTCCGCCGCTTTTTCGAAGAAGCTTCGCGCAAAGGAAGCGTTGTTCGAACCGCGACTGTATTCCATCCCGGCGCACAAAACGGGAACGTGCATACCTGGAAACAATCTCGAGGCAGTTCGATACGCCGCGACGGCTTGGTCGGATTCGTCTTGCATGGCGAAAGCGTGGCCGAACGCGATCCACGCCGGCGCGAACGCTTGGTCTGCAACTGTCGATTTCCCGAAATAACGTCTCGCGTCGTCGAATCGCTTCGCGACGAGGTAATAACATCCGACCGCGTACCAAGAAATCGCGTGTTTGGGATACAAAGCGGTTAAATCGTGCGCAATCTTGTACAAATCGTTCGATTTCTTCAAATCCACCGCCGAGGCGAGGTACGCCGGCAACGATTCCACGTCGAATCTCGACGGCGCGGACGATTTAGCGGCTATTCTTTGCATCTCTTCGAAACACTTGCGCGTTTCGCCTCTGTTGTAAAGCCATTCGGCGCGTTTCGCACGCAGAAAAGGCGCGTCACGCAAGATTTCGAGCTCTGGAGAGGAAAAGGACGTCGTCGTCCCCGTCGTTACTCCCGAGACCGGCGTCGATTGATTGTGTTGTTGCGATTGCATCTGCGTCTTCTTCCTCGGGCTCCTCCTGGACGGCGAAAGCGTCTTTGCCGGACTTCCTTTCACTGGCGGCGTCGCTGCGCTTCTGAGCCTATCTCCTCTTCTTCCTCCTCCTCCTCTCGTAGAAAAAGTATTCGTCGAATCTCTCAACGCCGCGCCAAAATCGTCCTCTTCGAACCGTCCCGCAATCGCGTCGTACATCGCTCGCATCCACTCGTCCCCTTCCTCGAATCGCAAACTCTGCACCACCTCTTTCTCTTTCTTCATCGGCAGCGCGTGCGATTTCGTCAACGCTTCGTAACTATCGTACAACATCGGATCTAAGATGAGAGAGATTTGGAACCATCTCGCGCTCGCGTTTCGAGCGTCCAACTGGTCGTGCACCTTCCCGCGAACGTGTGCCGATATAGCTCTTAACTGGTCCAGTCCGTCGTCCTGTTTCATCGCCACTAAATCTCTGCCATCCTCGTCGTCTCCGTTAAGAACGCTGTTGTTATTATTATACACCGAGGGCGTCCCGACGTGGTTCGCTCCGACCACGTCCCCGGTAAACGCGTGATTCGACGACTGCCCTCCGAAATCCACCAAACCGTCCAACTCGCACATTTTCAAGCACTCCTCGAATTTCCTCGATTTATACAAGCACCGACTGGCTAACACGCTCATCTCTCCGAACTCGTCTAAATAGTTTTCCTCTTCTTTGTTTCCTCCTCTTTCTCCTTTCTTCTTCTTCATGATTTCCATCGCTCGCGCGTGTTGCCCGTCCTCGTGGAGAATGGACGCGAACGCGTACACGTCCGATTTCTTTTCCCGTTCGAACGTCGTCAAAGTCGTCGTCGCAAAATCGTGCGTTTCTTCTTCATCTTCGTTCTTCATCTTCATCTTTTTCTTCTTCTTCTTCTTCACGACGAACTTGACTAACGCGCTGCTCATGACGCAACAATTTTCCGCGAAAAAGAGCGCGGAAGATCTCAACCCGTGCTTGTTTTCTCGCGCGGCATCTCGTCGCGAGCGAAGTTTTGATAACGTCTGTTGGAGTGTTGGTACGTATCTCTCGTCGTCGTCGTCGAATTCCTCCTCCTCGTCCTCGAACGCTCCGTCGTCCATCATCTCGTCTCTCTCTCTCTCTCTCTTCTTTTTGTGCTGCGCTTTCTCATGAAACTTTTTGAATTTTCTTTGCTTTAGCATTTAGGGTTGCATACAAACCCTAAAACACAGAAGCTCAAAAACCCTCCTTCTCGCCTCTCTTCAGACATCATCTCCTCCACAAAACAAAACGCCAGCCTTCGTTCGCTAAAAGGCATAGAGACTTTACACACGCTTTAATAAGAAGAAGAAGTCTTGTTGAACAAAAACGTAGAAGAAGAAGAACAAATATGTTAATTTCCAAAGCGAACAGAAACGAGGTGTACAAGTACCTCTTTAAAGGTAACATATATCTCTCTCTCATCATTCATCAACTTTGGCCCTAAAATGGATCAAAATTCCAATAAACCTTTTATTATAACTCTCTCTCTCTCTCTTTGATGATGTGTGCTGACTTTTGCTCTCGTTCTCTCTTAATCTCTTTCTGCGATGTTTAAACAGAGGGCGTCGTCTACGCGAAGAAAGATTACTCTTTGCCGCAACACCCGGACATTCCGGTGCCGAATTTGCAAGTCATCAAGCTCATGCAATCGTTCAAGAGTAAAGAGTACGTCAAGGAAATCTTCTCGTGGCAGTACTATTACTATTACTTGACCAACGAAGGCATCGAGTACTTGAGAGAGTACCTGAACTTAGGGCCGGACGTCGTTCCGGACACGTTGAAGAAGTCCGCGAGACCGGCTGGGGAAAGACCGGGCGCCGACGCCGGCCGCGGCGGCGGCGGCCGCGGCGGCTTCGGCGG
>Ga0213868_10004918_pt1 | contig 12116 bp, 10 predicted proteins | sample PICome_9_FD_160087 | JGI IMG/M metagenome (GOLD analysis project Ga0213868, IMG submission 160087) | Coastal seawater microbial communities near Pivers Island, North Carolina, United States - PICO127 | ecosystem: Environmental > Aquatic > Marine > Coastal | place: USA: North Carolina...
TGTCATTCGTGACTTTATGGTTCAAGGAGGTGATCCTACTGGGACTGGTCGCGGAGGAGAAAGTATATTTGGGGGCAAATTGGAAGATGAAATTTCTAGAAATTTAAAACATACGGGAGCAGGTATTTGTAGTATGGCGAATTCAGGACAGCCAAATACGAATGGTTCTCAGTTCTTTATTACCTTAAAGCCTACACCTTTTCTGGATGGGAAACATACTATTTTTGGGAGAATTTTAAATGGAATGAGTGTTGTGCAAAGAATGGGAATGGTACAAACAGACGATAAAGATAGACCTGTGGTGGACATTCTCATTCATGATACTCGAGTTTATAGGGGAGATTATCCATCATCGTCTATCTCACCAGAATCATGATTCAAAGAGTATCTAGCTAGAAACTATACCGCATGACTTTCTTTATTTATATAATATATGGATATATTTATATATGGATATGTTTATAAATTAGATTAGAGAGATGGACCCAACAACTGATCCATACCGTCACATGTGTTCCATGCATGACGAACATCCATCTCTTGATGCAATTCATGTTGTTTCTTCTCTGCCATTATTCGATTCTGTACAATAAAGGCACGCATCAGTCCTTTGCCAAGTGCAAGTCTCATAGATTCTTCTGTGATATCCTCATGTAACTTGCTCGTTTTGACATTACCTTCATCTTCCTGAGAAGAGTATTGAGTCATTCGACAGAAAAGAACTCGCATCCCTTGAACATCAAAGGATGCTGAAGCTTTCGATAGTGGTCCTTCATCTTCCTCCGTTAGAATCTTGTACGCGACACTGAGCAAATAACCATAGAGACGCGCATTTGCAAGAATGATCACGGATCCATTTACATCTCGTCGTTCCTTGAGACAATGGATAAGGCCCAAGGCAGCAAGATGATTGTCTCCATGTACCAAGTTCCATCCAATATCTACTACATACTGAAAGAGACAGATGGAAGGATCAAACGATACCAGTCTTGATATAGTACTATCATCCGAAGAAATGATGCTCATGATATGTTTCGACTCTTTCAGAGATTCTGTCAAAGATAATGTATCATTTTCATTAGCTGAAAACAAGCAACTAGACATGAGTTCAAGGATACGGGAGGCAAGACTGGCGCAAATCACTGTTAGGCGACGGAAACACATTGTGCGAGTGTAAATAGTAGGATTATGATGGTCTTGTGGATCTGGAACACCGTGTAACATGTCGGAACCAAAGGATGATGCAAATTCAAGTCCTCTCAGGATCAAACCCACTGCTTTTGCAAAGTCACCACGTGTTTCGTATTGTAAGGCACGACTGAATGCAAGTGAATCACATGCGTCCAAAATTCTTTGACTGCCTCGAATCACCGCATCACGGCACTGTTCCAATAAACCAATCACTTCTGCATCCGTCTCTGGAGAATGACGGGATAATACTTCTGCCAGATAGGCTGTAACGATCGGATTTTCCGGTACTACATGTGGTTTCAAGAACTGAGTGCATAAAGTAATGCCTACACCATGTTGATTCTGTATCGAGAAGGACGATAGTATAGACGAAGCAGCGGCAGTAATCGACTCCGTTTCAATATCAAATGTTTGTTGAGACAATTCAATCCTTCCCGTTTCAACGAGTAAACTACACAACAAGGCAGTCATGGTAGTGGGCAAAGCGGCGCCACTGGAACCACCGTAAAGTTTCAATCCCTTGATTACACTTCCAGCATCTTCCATCATAATTTGCACTAAAATCTCTTCGATAGTTTTAGTATCCTGTTCTACGTCCATACCAGCACAGATCTTCATCCAATCTCTAGCACGAACGTGAACATTCTCCTTGTTGATATCTGGCTGCACAAAGAGCAATTCCGCCAAGAGACGTTCCGCCCAAGTATCATCATCCGTAAAAGATCGTTTTGTATGTAAAATGATATCGAATACACATGTCTGGATCATTGGAATACGTCGAAGTAAATTAACGACAGAAAGATTCGTTGTCATGACCTGTTCCACATGAAGTTTCCATAATTTATACACATGCATTGCAGCTTGTACTTGAAATTCATCCTCTTCACCACTCATAAATGTGTTTACATTCCATTGTTTGTAGGCATTGCGTGGAATTCCAGGTAAAAGGGTTGCTGTTTCATCCTCTTCCGAAACACCAATCATACCATCCGACATGAGATTCGATTCCAAGAGTAGTTCCAATCCAGCATCATCGTCGTCACATCTACCACCAGGCAATGGTGCCGAAAGTAGCAATGCTTGAATGATCTCAAATGCTTCTTGATCTTCTCTGACAATAGATGGTACAGTAGATACTTTGGATTGTCCATAAATATGATCGAACGACCTTCTGCATGCTGAATGTCGACTAAGTACAGCCCATGCTGTATCGAACAGTCCCCGAAGAATGAGTTTTCGCAATAGTTCCCAATAAGGTAATGTGTTGGAATGGGTAGATGATCCATTGTGGCAATAGTACTCAGGTTGCTGTGAGTTTAGCATGGTATTGATCAAATCTAAATGTTCTTCTCCATCTCCCTCCTTCCACTCCGTGTCTGGAATCCGTTGAGCAATGTATTCATTTAAGGGATCGGTATGACAATAACGTAGGTAACGAATGGTATCTGCCGTGACAATTCCAGAGGTAGTAGTAGACGATGATGATGATGCATTGAATTCAGATTGTTCCAACACATTGTAGGAATCTGAAGCATCCAGTAAATATATTTCACACAAGTATGCAATGGTATGTGTGAGTTTCAATAGTTCCATTTGTTCCGTAGATAACAATGTGGCTTCATCATTTTGATGCTGATCCGCCTGTGACAATCTCAATTCACACTGTTCAATACAATCCAACATAATGTTTCGATATTGTTTGCTTAACCTTTGACACGGTGAATGTTCCTTCAGAGGACTGAGAGCATTTGCTTCATCCCGTTGTTGAAGCAGAAGCATCAGAGCCGATGTTTCTTCACTATTGCATCCGACTCCATCATCCGCCAAGAATGTCTGTGGTTGAAATTTAGATTCACCTTTGGCTCCAGTAAAAATAAGAGTCGAAGGAGATTTGGGGTCAAAGATGATAGGACTTATGTTGTGGATTGCTTTCATGTGTATGTTAGCTTGATATATATAGAGATGACCTTGAGATTATGAAACAAGACCAGGCTTTAATTCATTCACGTTAATATCGTTCTGTAGGAATATATACTATACAGTATTAGAGTATAGAAGATATGTATGGTCTAAGTAAGCAGATTGTGTATTGTGTGTTTCTCTTTTCTCTTTTCTCTTTATTCTAAAGTTAGATACATACTGTAGTAACTTGTAACTTGTAACACACACAGCCAGCGGACGACGGACGACGCTAGGACGGCGGTGAACGGTGAAGGGTCATGACGAACAAGGCCGTGATGTTTCTAAATCCATACATTCAAAAAAGTAGCTACTCACTTCTCGTACTCGATAGATAACTCCAATCTCCAATCTATCTATATACAATTTCCTAAAACCATCCAAAAACATTATAACGAAATGACAGTATCAACAGCAACATCGAGCACAAGATCAAGAGCCCTTTCACTCTATCGACAATTGTTACGATCCGCCATGAAAATGCCAACTCCCAACAGACAGCAATACGTCATACGGAAAACACGTCAAGAATATAGAGCCAATCGACATGTGACTGATGCAAATGAGATTGATTTCTTAATTAGATTAGCGGATACTAATTTAGATACAGTAATGGTTCAAGCAGAACATTTAACTGCCTTGTTTAAGGAAAATGCCAAGAATGCAGATTTGTAAATGAAATATGATGCATGTATTCATTCATTCTTGGACTGTCCATGGACTATTTGGATGTTGTATGTATGAATATGAGAAAATATATAACTTCTACATGCATTCAAAAAAAGAAACAATTTAGAAATCATGATGATTGTAGAAAAAACACAGCAGACATAGAACATATACATATATACCAGTTATATGGTTATACATTAATATAATTTGATAACGTAGGCCAAGAATCCATCCATTATTGTAAAAACGCAATCATATTCTTTGTAACCACAATACAATATCAGCATGCACTATCATATTATGATGAATGATACATCGTAACAATGCAACGTTGTAAAACCAAAGTGTATTATTTTATAAATATTACTTTAGTTTGAAACACTTCAGCTCTTGAAAGAATGAATCAATCTTTCCGTTTCCCCAGTCCCTTATTCCCTAATTCCCTAATTCCAGCTTGCAGCATTCAAATAAGATTCACTACAAAGTACGAAGCAAGGTAGACAGATCATATTCTTGTATAAGTATTTATATTGATTAGATTGACTTCTTATAACGAAAACAACATGCAACGGAGGAAAGCAAGTCTGATGAAGCCATCGAATCCATATCATGGTCAGAATAGTTTGAATGTCCATCATACTTTACACAAATCGAAAAGATCTCAAAAGTTTAAGTTGATGCTGATGGTGGCGTTGTTCGTAGGAGTTGGGGGTTTCATCGTGTTGAGTTTCCTTGATTTGATTGGTGGATCTTCTTCTTTGTTGAAAACATCTACGGGAGAGAATCGGAATGGGAGCATTGTTCAGAAGAACGATAGCCATAGTAGCAGCAGTAATAGCAGTAGCGGTAGTAGAAGCAGCAGTAGTAGCATTCTTCGTCATGTGGATACCATTCATGAGGTTCATAATAAATCCGACAACATTACAAAACGTCGCCCTTCCATCAGAGGATCTACTACAAACACGGGTGTACATACTTATCATGCTCCTGATCCAAATTCAAAGTATGTTCCATTGGATGAATTTCAATCTATCAAAACTCTTATATCTTCCATCATGAATGAATTTTATAATCGTTATGGTGGAGAAGAAGCCAGTATGGCCATGCTCTCACGAGGAATCAAAGAAGCTGCAACATTGGTAGATGACAACAACATTCATAAATCTCTTCGTTCCAAACATCATACAGCAGAAAGAATCATTTTAGCAATGCAAAATGATAAGAGATTCACAATGTCCTTTGGTGGATACTCTGTGACTGTAGGTCGTGGGAACTATTACAACCAGTCCTATCCGTTTGTTATGGAACGGATTTTAAAGCCTGTTTTTCAAGAATTAGATCTTGAACTTACTGTCAGAAATTCAGCTATTGGAGGAATTCCTTCGTTTCCATATGGGTGGTGTCTTGGAAACTTCTTAGGTTCAGATTCAGATGTTATAAGTTGGGATTATGGGATGAATGAGGGGAATGGTGCGGAAGCGTTTGAAAGTTATTTAAGACAGAGTGTGTCCTCTTTACCAAAAAGACCAATGATGATCGTATTGGATAATAAAAATCCTCGAATCAATATGATGAAGCAATATGCACAGAAAGAAATCTTAATAGATTCCATTGCTGTGGGTAGGAGTGAAGTGGTTGAAAAGAAGTTTTTCGAATTGAAGGAAGAAGACAAACCGGAAGGGTTTCGAGATTGGGATACTTGGGGAGCACCGATAGGATCGCCAGGTCAGAGCAGTTGGCATCCGAAGTATAAGGAACATGAAATGATTGGGTGGATGATTGCCATGCACTTTTTAGATGTGATAAAAGAAGCCATTTTAATGCTAGAAAGTGATATGGTGGATATTGACAAGGAGAAGCATTCTAAGTTGAATCTTTTACCAAAACCAGTTTCAAACGTAAAGACAAATGAGGGACCAAATACACCGAATCAAATTTTGTACGGTATTCCTTTAGATGACTCTGATCCGGATGGCCTTTGGCACATGGATCCAGTTTCTTGTCGAACTTCTTTCTTACCGAACATTAATGGAAGTTTGAATGACATTGTCATCTCTGGTGTTGCACAGAATGTTGGAGACGACTTACAGTCACGTGATGATGCACAATACAGTTCTGGATGGGTATTAGACGTAGGAAAGGTCGAGAGAGAGACCAAGAGGAAGGGATTAAAGTATGGTGGTTTTGGTTACATTGATATGAAGGTAAGCATTGTGTTTTCCCTTTCTTTTTTCGTGATATGGCACCATTTTTCTATACATTATTGTTTGCTTACACTGGAGTGGTTCTCTTTTGCTATTTAAAAGAATGCATTGTATGCCATTAAAGAATCTGGTGCATTATCTTTGAGGATACCACATGAAGGTCCAGTTCACAATCATTCTCATGACCAAGATTCAGATACGTTGGCGACACATTGGTTTGATACACTTGTATTTTGTGAAGTGAACGAAAAGCGCACATCTGACGAATGTAAACTTGTAGAAGATTTAGAATTCATAGTTGGAGGTGTAAAGGTGGATGAAGTCGCTCAAATCACCAATGCAGCAGCGTATCTGAATAAGAATATATGTGTGAATGTAGTTATTCCAAAAGAGGCCGTAGTGCATGTCAAATCTTTGGATGGAGGAGATGAAGGCACCGAATCCATGGAAAAGGTTGAATTGAGTATTGATGTATCAGTGAAGAGACCAGATATATCGAGAGCGAAGGGATCTTGTTCCATTTCTCATGTGATTTGGCAATCGCATTGAAACAAATGACACAATATTTTTTGAAACCAAGTATCCATGATACTTTGGGATAGCAGAAGGAAGCGGATCAACTGTAAACCGTAAAAATGATTTTTTCTCTCTCGGGATGACTACCAATTGAAGTACGTTACAAATAGATTTAGCTGTTTTCATTTGGCATAATTCATCGTTCAAAACATCATCTTCAATACAACAATGATATTCTTTCATAGATTCGCACTTTTCTTATTTGGAATTCTTGTTTCCGAACTGATTGCATTTAACGTTCAACAGACATATCTTAACGGATTTCACAGTCGTAGGACTAGTATTAGTACATGTTCCATCAAGGTTAACTTTCCCTCTTCGTTCATGAGCAATGATAATTTTCGTCTAAGATGCCCCTCAATTGAATTAGCATCCAGTTTCTATGGAGATTTTGAAGACTTTGAAACTCCAGACGATGACGAAGATGATGATGATGATGACGACGACGACGAGTACATCGACTTCGACGAAAGCGCTATTGCAAATTTTAAAGCGCAGATTGGAATTTCGAATGAAGATATGGAAGATATAGACGAAGACGATGATGATGTGTATCCGGACTTGGTTGTTGATGAAAGTCTTGAGTCCGTGTCTTCAGTGGAGGAACTCATAAGTTTTGCGACTAGTAGCAAGAAAAAATCTGTGGACAATACCGTATGGGCAAAGGCTGTTGACACAGATGATATTGGGAAGGCTCTAAAGGGTGGAGTTGTTCTGCTAGCGAATCCAAGTAAATTTTGCAGTGATTTTTCTCCTGATAAAGCTCCATCATCGGCACTTCTATCGAAATTTGGTCTTACGCTACCACCACCGAAAGAATTGGGCAGTGATCGTCGAGCTGACCTTTTACCTGTATTAATACTCCTTGACAGGCATCCAATCAAAGGATGTCATGCCTTGTTGTTAAATCGCCGTACAGGTTATCTTATAGGTGATCTAGAGCAGCAACAAGATCCGGAATCTGGGGCTGTTCCTAACCTTGGAGCATTCATGATTCAACCACTTTGGTTCGGTGGAACGTCATCAGGAGCTGATCAGTCAAAATCGTCGAATGGATTGGATATGATCCATCTATGTCCGACAGTGAAAGGTGCGAAACAACTGACTGATGATGGTTTGTATTACGGTGGAGATCCAGTTCAGGCACAAGAAGCCATGTCAGATCCATCGTTAGAACGAGTCATGACTGGTTTTGATTTTAAGTTTTTTGTTCAATCTACTCGATGGCTTCCAATGCAGCTTGAAAAAGAAATAAGGGATGGAAACTGGTACGTCGCCTCTGTGTCTAAGGAAGTTTTGTTTAAAAGTAGAGATCGTTTAGGTGCCAAGCGAGCTAAGCCTCTGTGGACAGAGATTATGGAGCTGCTCGGGGGTGAATATAAAGCTATTCGTGATCAGCTATATGAAGGCGAAGAGTAGAAATTCATATTTATTTCCTTAGCTATTTTATCAGTTTAGTAGTTATACATGTCAATGGTATCATTCACATAATGCTCCCGATTCCTTCAAAACAATTACAATTTTTTGTCTGTCTTCCATTTTCATCGAAACATTCCTTGTTCAAACATGACCATTTTTTCCAGAATTCAACTGGGTTGTCTGTAGAATCATTTGTTTTTTCATTCATATTCTCTGTTTGATTGGATGATGTTCCATTTTTAGGTTTCGATGCCGTCGTATCTGAACATGACAATCGCTGTATTGAAACTTCTTCTTCCTTTGTTCTAGATTGCTGAAATTCGTCATCTTCTGGTATATTGTGGTCTCCATCGTTTTTATTGGTCATTCTGAATTGCGTAGTAAAATCTTTGAGGAGATGGTTTTTTATCTATCTACTCATGAAGAAATGTGTGCTTGTGTGAGAAAACAGGGACATGGGACCACCACAGAAAAATGACACGGAACACGAAACACGAGATACAAAATCAATCCTTTCACCCTTCAGAAACATGAAATATCTTTGTATGTTATTTTATTCACCTTACATATTTGAATCTCTAGTTAGAACAGCATCATCCATACATCATTATGGTGCGTCAACATGATGATATCATAACAAATGTTTGTTGATTATAAATCCAAATACCTCCATCATGTTTCAAGAAATGACACAATTATAAATAAAATGTTCAATCTTTATAAAAATGATATATTGTATTTCATAAAATCTAATGTACAACAACAAGATCTGAAAACAGATACATCATCAGCTAAAGAATCAATGTTCTTCCAGGTGGTTTGTGTACTTCGTGAAACCATCCTGAAGCAGCCCATCGTTCTCTTTCAATAGTTGCCATCACTTCATGGGGAAGAGTGACGGAATCAAACATGACCAACGTACCACCAGTAGGTGCAACATCCGTAATGATTTCCCCTGGATCGTCGTTGAAGTATTTTGTGAGAGCGGATTTGGGCTGCTCAATGTAGTGAAACCGCTTTCCCAAATCATGATTATGAATCAACAAGTTCTGAACGAAAAAATCACTGGTTAGGAAGAGGAATGGATCCGCATCAAAGTCTTTGGTGAGGTATATTTCACGTTGTCCGTCGTCGCTATCAATATACAAAGCTGATTTTCCATCAATGCCTCCTCTTTGAGAGTTTAGGAAAACTGGCCTTTCGTTCGGATCCTTCGCAGACGGTGCCAACCAACCAATCTGCAGATCTCCCTTACGTGAACCCACAGCAAAGGCACTCTTCGCTTTCCGTTGAAATGTTCTTAGTAACCCTCCATCTTCCACAGACCAATCTGGTGGATTCAAATAAACCAACCAGCTTATGGATCGTCGAGTAGGCATTCTCCAACCTCGAATACCCTTGAGCTCTTCATGATGCTCATCGACGTGTCGTGCAAGTAGTGCCCCTGGGCCAAATCTAGTATAAGAAATCTCATGGTTATTTGGTGCATCAGGAGTGTCTAGACCAGGTCTGTCCAGTCGTTTCGATAACTCAGTCCTCAGTCCTGCGATAACCCTAACCAACGCCTGACGACCGTCTGCGTCTCCGAGTGTCGTTGAAACAAAAGGCCCCATCTGTTGTCGAGAAGGTATATATGCTGGGAATACAGCGCGATCCTTCCTAGGATCGAATTGGGCCTTATCTTTGGCACCTTTCTTGGTACCATACCCTGCTAATCCGTCAGTGATAAAGTGTCCATCGGTATGAAGTTTCTGTGCATCTGCTCTCAATCGTGATACCACACTGGGAGAAACAAAGTCGGGGACCACTGCAATACCCCCATTGTTGATTGTCTCAATAGCTGAATGTGGTATTGGAGATAAAGAAAATACGGTGAATGGGATGGTGCTGATGATCAAACATTTCAAAGAAGGTGACATGATTTTGTGTCATTGTGTCTAAAATATCGTAGAAAATATGGAGAAAAAATTAGGATTCCTTCAACTCCTACCTGACAAGGCTAATAGGGGGTCCATTGTCCACCATTCATTCGTTTCTTCATGGCCATCTTTTCTTATGAAGCAGATACATAGATAACAAAATAGGATAAACACAACTGAAAATTGGAGAAGATTGACCTACAACATGCATCAAATGTGTTGACCGTATTTCGTTTGAAAAAAATCGGACGATTGGTGATTGATTCTCGCACTCTCGGGGTTTCTCGAAGTCAGCCCTCCGGTTCTTGTACATCAATTATTGGAGATTTATGCAGTCTGCGTTCTTTTGCCATCTCTCCCATGTTTATTTTGTAGTTTTTCATAAATCACTTTTAGAGAACAAAGAAAAGTAACATGAATATGTTAGCCATTAGTGTCATCTTCCTCCTTGCTACGCTTGTCCCTTCCTCGTCTGCACTTGCTCCTCCTCCAACCCGAAGAGCCTTTATCAGTGAAGTTGCAACCTCTGCCACAATTGCCACGACATCTTTTGTTGTTGCTGGGTCTGCAACTCCTGCGTTTGCTGAAAAATATTCCTTGGATACTGGTGCCGCAGTAGAGGTGCAGAGCACGATCAAGGATAAGAAGAAAAATGACGGTGGAAAGATTGTGGGTGGTGCCCTTGCTGCTGGTTCTCTACTAAGTCTACCATTCTTCCTACCCAATCTGTTGCGTCTAGCTGGTGTTCGAAATGCTAAAAATCCCAATGTTGTAGCTGCCACATCAACTAAGAAAGGTTCTGCAGCTACGCCAGTGAAGAAGACCAAGAACACCGTTGTCCCAGCAGCTACTACTACTAGTAAGAAAGCTACCGGTGCTGCAGTCCCTGCAAAGAAAGGTGTCACTCCTTCAACAGCCAAATCTGTTCCATTGAAGAAAGGTGCTGCTGTCACGCCTGTTGGAAAGAAGGCTGTTTCTGGTGCGTCTACCAAAAAGTCAGGAGCTACTAATGCATCTATTCCTCCTCCTAAAAAGAAGAATATTTTTGGTCTTTAAAAAAAAAAGAATTCGTATATTGAGGAATGAAAACTTATACACTTTAGTCGAGTTTCAAACTCGTGTGCTTATAAAGATTAAGTATTGCTTACAGTTACCATTCATGAATCGATGCGATTGTAATAGTCAACATAATAAGACGTTCGAAGTTCGTCCTTTTCTTTCTCTTTTTTCTCTTTTCCCCTTGTGGTGATCCTGCGAAGCCTGCCAGCTGTCAGACAGCCGTCGCGTCGGCCACTATTCAACTGTCAATGCCGAATACCCAATAGCACCACATTCGGCGTATTGTTATCCAAGCACTAAGTAGTACTGATAATGCCGAAAAGAGCATCATGTCATCCTTAGACTTAGAATCCCATCGTTTCTACAAGCCTTTTACAGCTACAATAGCTGGATTCATATTGCCCTGTGTCAATGGCTTAATATCTGCCTGTTCCTCTGCTGTCATTTTGCACGTTATCAGGAAATCTCAAGCCAAATTCTCCACAACATACCATCGCATCATGGGTCTGATGAGTTTCTTTGATATAATTCTATCTTTATTATTTGCTCTTGGAACTATAATGATGCCATCAGACACCTTTTACAAATTTGCTGGCCCAACGCTTGGAAATCGAGCAACATGCCAAGCCCAAGGGTGGTTAATAATATTTGGATTTACTGGCTCTACAGCAATGTACGCAGCTCTATCATGGTACTTTATGCTGACAATTACGTTTAATGTCAAGGCGTCCAAGATAGCATGTATATTTGAGCCTGTCGCTTACCTCTACACCTTCTGTCAAGCTTTAATTGGCCCATCAGTTTATCTTTCAAAGGATCTAATCAATCCAAACCCATACGATATGTTTTGCACAATCGCTCCCTATCCACAGAGTTGTGATGAAGAAAAATGGTATGATTGGAATTATTGTGAATGGGCCGAAAACGCTATCAGCGATTACAACTTTTACCTGAACGTTACTGTAAACATTATGTTGTTCACTTTTATTATGATTATTTTGGGGTTTTCCGTCATTCTATGGACTGTATTTCAAAAGAATAAACTTCTAAAAGCTCTATTAGTAGCAGTAAATGAAGAACCGCATGAGTGTGACAATACGGATTCTTTCGAGGAATC
>Ga0213868_10004919_pt1 | contig 12116 bp, 12 predicted proteins | sample PICome_9_FD_160087 | JGI IMG/M metagenome (GOLD analysis project Ga0213868, IMG submission 160087) | Coastal seawater microbial communities near Pivers Island, North Carolina, United States - PICO127 | ecosystem: Environmental > Aquatic > Marine > Coastal | place: USA: North Carolina...
GCGGTAAGTACATTACCGTATGTGAGGGAGAGTTAGATGCGATGGCAGCATATGAGATGCTCGGCTCTAAGTGGTCGTGTGTTAGTGTAACCAACGGTGCTAACTGCATAGATAATATCAAAGCCAATATGCAATACCTCGATTCTTTCGAGACAGTTGTTATCGCCTTTGATAATGATGAAGCGGGCAGAGATGCAGCGAAGATGATTGCACCTATACTTGGACCTAACAAATGTAAGATAGTCACCTTCGCAAAGCACAAGGATGCTTGTGATTACCTAATCAATAATGATGGTAAAGAATTTATGCACGAGTGGTGGGAAGCAAAGCCCTACACTGTGTCTGGTGTTGCTAGTCTGGAGGATATGCGTAACGCGATGCTCCAATACAGAGACACTGAGCTGATACCTTTGCCCGATTCTTTTGGTAATCTAAATGAGATGATGCGTGGTGGTGTAGCTCGTGGTGAGCTAGTGTCTATCATTGCACATACATCTATAGGTAAGACAACAATACTTAATGAGTTAATCTATCACTTCTCTACCAATACAGATGAGAAGATAGGTTGCTTTATGGTTGAGGATAATATTGATGAGACGATCAGGAAAGTTGTCAGCGTGCACACTGGTGAGAATATGCAGTTGCTTAAGCCTAACGATTTAAATGTTGATAGGATTATGGATGATGCTATCGACATAGGATTTGCATCCAAGATACAACTACACGATGACGGTGGTGGTAGTATAGACCTTGAAGAAATGTTCAGTAAGATTAGATATTTTATTAAGGGACTGGGTTGTTCTGTTATACTGGTTGACCCACTGCATACAGCTATTAAGAATTTATCTAATGAGAACATCGAGGAAGTAATGGATAGGTTTATCAAGCTGTGTAAGGAGACTAAGGCCACTGTGATACTGAGCACACATACAAGGAAGCCCGATGATGGCAGCCACCCACATAAGATTAGTGAGTATGATGTCAAGGGTAGTGGTGCTATACCGCAAGCGTGTCATACTAACATACTATTCTCAAGGGACAAGCTAGCAGAGGATGACTACGAGAGAAATGCAACTCGCATTCGTGTTCCCAAGATGAGAAGAACTGGTCAGACTGGTGAAGCTGGATGGGCATACTTCAATGGAAAGACTGGAAGGTTGGAGAAGGGACACGCACCACACACAGGAGATGACGATGCGGACTTTTAGTTGTGACATAGAAACGGATGGCATAGATGCTACTGTTGTATGGTGTGTTGTTGTCCACAATATAGAAACAGACCAAGTGATAACCTTTGCTGGTGACTGCTTGAATCTATTTAAACCTTGGCTTGAGTCAGAAGCTGACTGCCTGATCTTTCATAATGGCATAGCTTTTGATGTGCCAGTGCTAGAGAGATTGCTTGACATAGATTTTAGTGGTGTTCAGATAGAGGATACGATGGTGATGAGCCAGCTATACAAACCTAGGCTAGATGGTGGTCATTCACTTGCAGCCTGGGGAGATAGACTTGGCTTTGAGAAGGGAGACCACAGCGATTGGTCTAAGATGTCAGATGAGATGTTGGACTATTGCATCAGAGATACCAAGGTGACTACCAAGGTGTACAAATATCTTTTATCTAGTGACTTGAGCCAAGATGCTAAAGAGTTGGAGTATGAAACTAAGAAGCACTGCTCATTACAAGAGAGAACTGGATGGTTCTTTGATATTAAAGGTGCTATAGATTTGTTGGTTGACATCAATGATGACTTGAGGCTTGCAGAGGAGGAGGTGCATAAGACTTTTGTACCACTACCAGTGTGGCAGAGCAAGACACCAGTCAAGAATAGATTTACTAAGAGAGGACAGAGAACTAAGCACTATCAAACAGAGGTAGACTTGCAGTGTCATACCAATGATGATGGTGACTATGGATACTGGACCTATCCAGAACTTAATCTGGGCAGTAGACAACAAGTAGGAAGACACCTTATGCATTACGGATGGAAGCCTGCTGTATTTACTGAGACTGGTATGCCAAAGGTTGATGAGTCAACACTTAAAGATGTAGACATACCCGAAGCCAAGGTTATAGCTAGGTATCTTATGTTGCAGAAAAGGCAGAGTCAAGTGAGTAGCTGGGTTGATGAGTACAACTACGATACTAGAAGAATACACAGCAGAGTACACACTATGGGCACTGTCACACACCGTATGTCTAGCAGTAACCCTAACTTACAACAAGTAACAGCAAACAACAAGGAGTATGGCAAGCAGATGCGTGGCTTGTTTACTGTGCCAGATGATAAGGTAATTGTTGGAGCTGATTTGTCTGGACTTGAGCTGAGATGTTTAGCACATTATATGAAAGACCCAGGGTATACTGAAGAGATATTAAGTGGTGACATTCACACAGCTAATCAAAAGGCTGCGGGTCTTAGCACCAGAGATGAGTCAAAGCGTTTCATCTATGCTTACCTATATGGTGGCGGTGATGAGCTGATAGGGAAGATATGTGGTGGTGGTATGAAGTTAGGCAGAAAGATTAAACAGCAGTTCTTATCTAACACTCCAGCCTTGGCTGTGCTTAGAAAGAAGATTGAGAAGGCATCAAAGAAAGGATGGATTAGGACACTTGATGGTCGTAAAGTCTATGTTCGTAGCCCACACTCAGCACTTAACTTCTTACTGCAAAGTGCTGGCTCTATCATAGCTAAGAGGGCTTGGGTTATATTCCATTCACTTGCTTATCAGTTTGATTATAAGCAGCTGGGTGTAATACACGATGAGATACAGATAGAGTGTGACCCTACAGATGCAGAAGTTATAGGTAAGCTGGTTGTCCAGGCTATGGAAGAGACAACAGAATATTACAAACTAAACTGTCCAATAACTGGGGAGTATAAAGTAGGGAGGAGTTGGAATGAAACGCACTAGAAGAGACATAGCTAAAGAATTACTTGCCAAGGGTAAAGACAAAAATTATATTGCAAATTACCTTAATATAATTGAGGGTTATGGAGACAAATTAGGACTTAAGCCCGAAGAAATTAAAAGAATTTTAATAAGAGAGGAGTAGACGATGAAGTCTATAGATACAGTAGTACAAGATGTATATGATTTGATGCAGTCAAAGAAATATACTGGAGATTTAAACTCGATAGCTATGCAAGCTGGTAGAGAGGTGGAAGATGCAATTAGAGAAGCATTCAAACCAAGAGAAGACAAACGTGAATTGCGTATGTCAGCCCTAGGCAAATGTGAAAGGGCACAGTGGTACAACTACCACGGTTACAAACAAGAAGAGATAAGCGGTGAGGTTTACCTTACCTTCTTGCAAGGTCACATACTAGAAGCAGTCCTGATCGCTTTGCTTAAGCTGTCTGGACACACAGTAGAAGACCAGCAGAAGAAGCATACCTTGGAAGGTGTCAACGGTAGCCAGGATTGTACGATTGATGGTGAGTTAGTAGATATTAAGACAGCAAGTGCTTGGTCCTGGGACAATAAGTTCCAAGAGACTGGGCTCACTGATGATACCTTTGGCTACATCAAACAGCTATCTGCCTATGGTAAAGCAGACAAAAGAAAGAAAGGATACTTCCTAGCTTTCAACAAGAACAAGTCAACACTCAAGCTATGTGAACAACCATTGGAACAAGACATAGATACTTTTGTTGTTGACTTAAAAGCCAAGATGGAATCAGACACACCACCTATGAGATTAGCTAACGCTACAACTTGGAACAAAGCCAAGACAGAAGAGAAGCTATGTATGACGTGTGCATTCTGTGGGTTCAAGGAAGATTGCTTTGGTAGTCTGGAAGCAAGGCCTATCCCATCTGGTAAGATAACTAACTATTATGTTACTAGTGGAGCTAACTTTTGATAACAAAACAACTGCCAGAGTTAAAGGCATACATCGCTGCAACATATGATGTGTGCCTAATCTGTGATGAACTAGAAATTGAACCCGATGAACTATTAGATGCTTTTGAAAAGAGACTGATAGAAAAACAAGATAGATTTCTAGAAGAATTTGAGGAGAGTTATTGATGGACTACATAAGTCTGAGCGTAACTTTTATTTTGCTTGGTGCTGTGGGCATATACTTTACACACAAGCAAGCGTACCAAAAAGGAATTACTGATGCTGTGCTGATGCACAGACAAGGTAGATTAAAATATAAAGACTATCTAGATGACAACGGTGAACGTATGGTGGACATAGAGATAGAACCAATTGATGAAGGAGATGAAGAGTGAACACACTACCAAATGATTACCAAAATTTTATAGCACTGAGCAGATATGCAAGGTGGCTGCCTGAAAAGAATAGGCGAGAAACGTGGAAAGAAACTGTAGCAAGGTACTTTGACTTTATGGAGGAGCACCTAAAAGAAAACACTGAGGGCGAGCTAACCCCTAAGACTAGGAAACTTCTTGAAGAAGCTGTGCTTAACTTAGATGTTATGCCTAGTATGAGAGCACTAATGACTGCTGGTAAGGCACTGAAAGATAACAACATAGCTGGATACAACTGTGCTTATCTAAGTGTTGACCACCCTAAAGCATTCGATGAGTGCTTGTATGTTCTTATGCACGGTACTGGTGTAGGCTTTAGTGTAGAGAGACAGCACACTAACAAACTACCAGAAGTACCAGAAGAAATGATTGATGTTGATGACATCGTAGTAGTGCAAGACAGTAAGGAAGGATGGCAGTCTGCATTTAGAAAACTAATTAACTACCTATACAACGGTGAAATGCCTAAGTGGGACTTCTCTAGAATAAGACCTAAAGGTTCCAGGCTAGCTACCTTTGGTGGTAGAGCGAGTGGTCCAGAGCCACTGTTAGATTTATTTAACTTTGCTACTAACCTATTTAAAGATGCAGTAGGTCGCAAGCTGACCAGCTATGAATGCCATCGTATGATGTGTAAGATAGCAGAGGTAGTTGTAGTGGGTGGTGTTAGACGTAGTGCCCTGATCTCACTATCTAATCTAACTGATGAGCGTATGCGTAATGCTAAGTCTGGTCAGTGGTGGTCTGATACACCAGAGATGGCACTGAGTAACAACAGTGTGTGCTATACAGAAAAGCCAGACATAGGAATCTTTATGAAGGAATGGCTGTCACTGTATGAGTCTAAGTCTGGTGAGCGTGGTATCTTTAATAGAGAAGCAGCCAAGAAACAAGTAGCCTCTATTGGTAGACGTGATGTTGAACACGACTTTGGATGTAATCCTTGTAGTGAAATCATCCTAAGAGATGGACAGTTCTGTAATCTAACTGAGGTAGTGGTGAGAGCAGAGGACAAACAAGAGGACATTTTAAGAAAGGTAAGGCTAGCTACCATACTAGGTACGTTCCAAGCGTCACTGACAAATATCAAACGATTAAGGCCTAAATGGGTACACAATACAGAAGAAGAATCTCTCTTGGGAGTCTCATTAACTGGTATAATGGACAACTCTTTTATGAATGGAAGTTCAAGCAGAGGACACCACGGTAAAAAGTCCTTGCCAGACTTCTTGATTGAACTCAGAAAGCAGACAGTAACTACTAATAAGAAATGGTCTGCTGCATTAGGCATTAACCAGGCTACTGCAACCACAGCAATTAAACCAAGTGGTACAGTTAGTCAGTTAGTTGACAGTGCTAGTGGTATACACACTAGACACAACGACTATTACTTTAGAAGAGTAAGAGCAGATGCCAAAGACCCAATAGCACAACTTATGGAAGATCAGGGCATCCCTTGTGAGGCTGATGTTATGAAACCTAATAGTGTTAAGGTCTTTACATTTCCTATGAAAGCACCCAAAGGTGCTGTGACTAGGAACGAAAGAACAGCTATTGAACAGCTAGAGTTGTGGCTTACATATCAAAGGTATTATTGTGAGCACAAGCCTAGTGTAACCATTAGTGTTAAAGAACACGAGTGGATGGAAGTAGGTGCGTGGGTGTATAGACATTTCGATGAGGTCAGTGGTGTTAGTTTCTTACCACACTCAGACCACACTTACCAACAAGCACCTTATGAAGATTGTACTAAGGAGCAGTACGCAGAGTTGGCTAAGAAAATGCCAAAGTCTGTAGACTGGGACTTGATTAGTAAGTATGAATTAACAGACTCAACAGTAGGTACTAAGACACTAGCCTGTACTGGTAGTGTATGTGAATTAGTAGACTTAGTTGAGGAGGAGAGAGATGTAGAATGAAATACTTAATGATGTTAATGTTGCTTACAGGGTGTGCTGAATTTCAAACCAAAATAGATATGCACAAAGATGAAAGGCTCATATGCAAGTCAGAAAATATGAATCTGTGTGCTGGTTGGAGAACAGAGTGAAGATATTAAAAGCAATCATACACACTGCTTACTTTGTAGCAGCAATGGTTTCTACAGGGTGTTTAATCTATGTTGTCATATGGTTAAATGCCCTTAGGAAAGGGTGGCTTATATAGCCAATTAAAATAATAAAGGAGTTAATATGTTAGAGAAAATAAAGAACGGTGCTGATGGTGCAATAGATGTTGGCATCAAATTAATCAGCCTATCAATTATATTACAAGTTATCTTTGGACCAAAGGTAGCCTTCCTAACTGGAGATGTAATTGGTTCTATACTAGGTATAGTATGGACTTTAGGAAACGGTGGACTAGCAGGCATCATTGCTGCTGTTATTATCTGGAAGCTACTCGACAAAGACATAGTCGATGAGCTCAAAGACTAAGCCTAAAAACTCTGGCGGTCTTGTTCAAATGGACAAGACTGCTAGACTCTACCAAGAACTCAGAAAAAAGAAAACAACCAAGCCGAGGGAACTATGGAAAAGGGACTGGACAAAATAAACCCTTCACATTATCAGAAGGGAAAGATAGAAGTAATAGATTTTATATTAGACCAAAAGATGAGTTACCTAACTGCAAGTGCGTGTAAGTATTTGTGTCGTTGGGAGCACAAACATCTTGGTGAAGGCAGACTAGATGACCTAAGAAAGGCACGCTGGTTTATTGAGAAACAGATAGAAGAGATACTTAAAGAGGAGAACATCAAATGATAAGCAAGGGTATCTTACCTATGCCCACATATTCTAAAGGCAGAGGAGATAAAAAGAAAACAAACTTGCTTAGTCTTAATGTCTTTATACACTTACATCCTTTTGCCAAAGGCAAGTGCAAGGATGATTACTATGAAGTAGTCAAAGAGTTTGTAAAGACTTTACCTAAATACAAAAAGATAACACCTTCATACACACTGTATTTCAAGAACAAAAGAAAAAAAGATTTAGACAATTACACGTTTCCTATGCACAAGTTTCTTATGGATGCATTAGTTAAAGGCGAAGTTATAAAAGATGATGACTATGATTATGTTGGTGAAATCAATACTAAGTTTGGTGGCATAGAAGATGACAACTATGTTGTTGTTGAGATAACAGGGGAGGAGTTATGACTCAAGAAGAATTGCAAGACATATCTAGTAAGAAGTTGGGCATAGTAATGACACCAACTAAAGACAAGTTCTGCACGTTTGATGCACACAGTTATGATTATGTAGTTGAGTTTAAATGTAGAAGAACACACTATGACACACAACTAATAGAGTACAAGAAGTACAAAGCTAACCTTGAACAAGCAGACGAAAGCGGAAAAGAATTTCTATACATCATATCTACACCTAATGGTGTGTATGTATTTAATGTGAGTGAGTTACGAGATCAGGGCTATGACTTTAAATGGGAGGACAGACGTATGCCATCCAAGACAGACTTCTCTGGCCAGTATCACTTAGACAAAAGAGTAGGGTATATAGATGTTAGGTCCTCAATCTAGCTTTTAAAAATTCTTGTATCTCTGGTATTTCTTTTCTTGTTATACCTTGCTTTAAGTAAACAACAGGAACTTTTACATCCGAACCTGTTTCGTCTTTTATTGTTTGTGCTATAAATATTCTTCTGAGTCCATCTATTACTTGGTTAGAATCTCTGTCTATTAGTACAGGTGTTTGAACACCCTTATTTTCAATAGAACTCTTCATTTGATTGTATTTGTTTTTCTCCATACCTATACCCCTTTCAGGAAGTTTGCTAACTTCTATATATTTTATATCGGTTAGACCATATTTATCTTTGAATGGTTTTGGCAGCTTATTGTTTTTATTTTGATTTGATTCAGTTGAAGTTATTAACTGATTCATCTTCATATCTAATGCTGGGTCTTTAGCAACCTCATTAGCTCTCTTGTTAAACTCTTTGTATCCAGGTACTATCTCTGTTCCACAAGCCATTAGTCATTCACTCCAAATAAATTCTGTGCTGGTTTAAATCCTACACCAGCAGCACCAAGAGAACCATCAAGGCTCTTAGCAAACCACTCAAGCAAATTACCACCCACACTGACATCTTCCAAACCATCCTCATCAGCAGTCCATACTGGTGTTATTACATCAGCATATAGAGTATCAATTGCACCTATAGCAGTACCACCTAGTGAAGTCACAGCACCATCAGCAAATCTACCAGCACCAAGTATCATACCTGGAGCACCAGTAAGTCCCATCCTATCTATGGTTTCTTTGAATGATGGGTCTTCAAAGTCTTGTCCTTTGATTGCATCCTTGAGCATCTCACCTGTGTATACAGCAGCGTAACCAAATGCAATAGCACCTATCACACCAACAGCAGCTCCATAGTCTGGAGTACACTGCTTTGGGTTTAGTTTTCTAAGTAGTCTCTTAACTACTGTATTACCAAACACAACTGGGAATGTCTTGAGCTGTGCAATGATAGCCATCCTAGGGTCTGACATCCATAATGGTTTGTTACTAGCTCTTGGGTGTACCACAACATCATCAACTACCTTCTGCATCCAAGGTATAAGTAAGTCTCTTACAGTAACATCAAGCTCTCTTACATCTTCCTTTTTCTTTTTCTTCTTGTTAGCTGGTGCTACTTGTCTTGTTTCTTTCTTGACTACTGTATCTAGAACGTCATCTCTTGTTATGTCTATCTTAACTTTTCCATCAGCACCCCTAAATGCATTAGCGATCAGGCTGAAATCTTGTCTGCTTAATCCATTTTCTTTTAGTTCACTGTCAAGCCTACGCTGGTCTATGTCTTTTAAATCTCCAGCTATGATGCTGTTAGCCTTGTGGTTTAGGTTAGCCATCCACGCTTGTGCAGCCCAGTTCCTGTTGAAGTTAGTAAACTGTGTAAGCATACCACCCAGTGGTGTTCTAAAGTAAATGCTAAGCACCTTGTTGGTATCTGTTGCAAATATCTGGTCTAGTCTTTCATTAACCCTTGGGTCTAGATTAAATCCTAGTGTAGCCATAGCTGTTGCACTCTCACCAGGCTCTATGTATTTACCAGACATACCCTTTCTTGTACCATCTATTGCATACTTAAATGCCTTAGGTAGTGTAGCTAGCATATTACCAAAGCCAGCTCTCTCACCTATCCAAGCAAGCTCTGATAGTGATGATAGTGTTGCTAAACCTAGATGAGTTATAGCACCTACAGTGGTAGCAAATTTAGATGCGGCCAAAGCATTCGGGTTTGCATCCTTTTTGTATATGTTATGTGATGCATCATACAAATCATATGCTCTGTCTACTTCTTTTTGTGTAATCTCTCCAGCTCTTTGTAACTTACCAAGCTCTGCCTTTAGTTTAGATGCATCCTTACCAAAGATGTTAGCTGATGCAACACGAGTTGCTGCATTCTGCAAGTAGTTAGTAAGAACCTTCTCTATGTTCTGCTCTCTAAAGTTAAGACCTTCTTTGTCTGCCAGTGCATCTAAGTTTGACCAAGCCTCACTTCTAGATTGCTCAAAAGACCTCTTTGTTTGTCCTTCAAATGCTGGGTCATCTGGTCTGTCTATTCTAACTGATGGGTCATATCCATTAACAATACCATCAGCAATCTCAGCAGCTTCTTTTGGACTAATCTCTTTTACCTTGCCACCTTTACTAGCAACTGCTTGCTTACTGGATTCAACTAAGAGTCTAATGAAATCATCTTTGTTGGCTTTAACTGCTTCTTTGCTAATTGGGTTAGTCAAGTAATCTTCTACTGCTTGTGACTCAGCCAACAGACCGTTGTCTACCATATCTCTTCTTACAAGCTCTATGGTTTCTTTAATAGTTTTTATGTCACTTTCTAGCTGTGCTGTGTTGCCTTGAAATTCTTTAGGTAAGTTTGCCTTTGGTCTCTTTGGGTCTATTCTGTGCAGTATGTATGCACTCATTTCTGGACTAATGTCTTTACCTATCTGACCAATAAACATCTTCTTGTCTGAGTATCTATTAACTATGTTGATTACATTCTTAAGATACTGACCACTCTTTCTTTCTTTCAAGTTAAAGAAGTTATCTCTTACACCTTGCTCGCCAGTTCCAGTCTCTGTTGCTTGGAACATCTGTAATATTCTGTTAGCACCTTGATATACAGCACCAGACTGAGCCTTGTTTCTTAGCTTGAGCAGTGGGTCTGTTCCTTTAAATGCTATAGCACTTGTTAGTTGTTGTGCTGACTCTTTAACATCAACACCAGTAAGACTTTTAAGTGCCTTGTTTCCTTTGTCTGCAAGTAATTTAAACTCTGACTCATAGCCCTTGCCTTCTGGTAGTTTAATTTGTCCCTTGACTGCATCTAAAGTGTCTGGTGCATTAGCTAGCAAGTCTCTGTTGTAATTCTTAACCAACCTTCTTGCAGTAGATAAGTCTCTGTTTTGCTCTCTGCCCACACCAACTGCTGCTGGAGTAGACGCGGCACCAGCTATAGGTCCAGCAATGACAGCTTCTTCCATCAGCTCTTGCAGTCCCTCAGATGTTTGTAATTTTCCAGGGTCTTGGCTTGTTGCTATCTGCAAACCTTTTTGCCCAGCCTCAGTAGCCATCTCTGTGCCTACAATACCAGCACCAAACTTAGCACCCTTGCCTATTTGTTTAGCTAGCTTGTCTCTGTTTGTGTTTACAAGTTTAACTAAAGAATCTTTTGTTGCATTAACACCACCATTACCAAGAGCTTTAGTTAGCAACTTAGATGTCTCAGTTGCACCTCGCCTTGGCGCGATCAGGTCTAGGTAAGTTACACCCATACCTACAGTTGCAGCCCAGCTTTTCTCTGTTGGTGTCAGCTCTCTGCCAGCAGCGGCCTCGTGCTCTGCAAGTGTGTCTGCAAAGTTCATATTATATGTAGTGGCTGCAGTGCCCCAGTTAATAGCAGTACCTAGTATCTTGGTTACTGGTGTTGGTATTGCTTTCATAGTATTACCAATAGCAAACCCAAGCATAGGTGCTATAGTATTCATAGAGTTTAGTGCAGCTTTTTCTTTCCACCACTCAACTGGCTTCTCAGACTCAAGTAACCTACCAGGATATTTAGATTCAAAGCCACCTAGTTTTCTTTCTTGCTCTGAGGCAAAGGCATCAATAGATGGTGTGTCTATACCAAGTATGTCACCAAATGCTGAAGCACCCTCCCCTTGCATCTGAAGATACTGAGGCATAGATGCTTGCATAGCACTAAGTCTTCTTAGTCTTTCCTCTTCTATCTCTTGTGTTATTGCCATTTATAATCCTAGTTCTTCACCTACTTGTCTAACAGCCTCTCCTCTTAGTTGTTCTTCTCCTAGATTCATATAGTTAGGGTCTTGAGCTAACTCTGTCAGTCTTATAGCAGCCAGACTAGATATTCTCTTGAGCTCATCATCACTCTTATCATCAAATGGCAACCAAGTACCACCATATGCATCCTTTACTAAATCAAACATACCTTCAGCTAAGTTGCTTACAGTAGGCTTACCGTACTGGGATTTTAAAGTAGCTTGTGCTTTTGCCAATGCTGTTGCATTATCCATTACACCCTTCTCTATAGCTGCAAATTGTTTATTAGGTTCTGTTTTAGTAGCCCTTTGTTTTGGTGTTGAGCCATAATAATCCATAAGCACACCCAACTTGCTAAGTCTGTTGTAACTTGGAGGACCTCCTGGAATTAGTGGGTCAGTCAAAAACCCAGGTTTCTTTAGGTTTTCCATAATTCTTTCCATAGGGTTAAGACTAGCTACTCTATCTGCTTCTGCTTTAGTAGCAGCCTCTGTTGCATTTCTCTGGGCAAGTGCTTG
>Ga0213868_10004921_pt1 | contig 12112 bp, 12 predicted proteins | sample PICome_9_FD_160087 | JGI IMG/M metagenome (GOLD analysis project Ga0213868, IMG submission 160087) | Coastal seawater microbial communities near Pivers Island, North Carolina, United States - PICO127 | ecosystem: Environmental > Aquatic > Marine > Coastal | place: USA: North Carolina...
CTAGATTATAGTTTTCAAAAGTTAGCTTATATGTCGCCATTAATTTCAGACCTGATTACAAAGCAATATTCAAAAGATATCTATGATTTTAAATTTATAAATGCGGCGGCATGGTTTATCCCTAAGGATGTTTTTTTAAAAGTAGGAGGCTTTGATCCAATGTTTTTTATGTATGGCGAAGATGATAATTTTAGTCAAAGAGTATTGTATCATGGTTTTAAGGTAGGAGTAATACCAAGTGCTGAGATTTTTCATGACACGAGCAATAATAATTATGAATTAGGCACGTATGGGAGTGAAAAATATTGCAGACAATTTATAAACAGTATAAATGTTAAGTATGCGAATATAAATACAGATAATTATAAAAGACTATGGAGGTTTAAACTCTTTTTACTAAAAAAAGGACTTATAGCATTGCTGTTTTTTAATATAAGTAAAGCGAAAGTATATTTAGAAAAATTTCAAATGGTAAATGTTAAGGTGATAAAAGAAAGTGTAAAGAACAACAAAAAATTGAAACCAAATTATTTAGATATTTAATTAAATACCTAATGAATGATTTATCTTTGTTTAAAAGCACACAGTCTTATTGTAAACGCATTTTTAATCAGAAGTAATTTGAAAACGATTGTTTTTAAGCTTAATCAATTTCCGCATTTATCAGAGACGTTCATTTTGAGCCAGATTATTACTGCCATAAATAGTGGATATGATGTTAAACTATTGGTAACCGAAGTTTTATCTTTTGAAGTTAGTAAACAAACGAAACTACTTGAAAAGTATAATATTGCTGATAAAATAGTAGTTGAAGATTATGATATTCCTAAGAATAAAATACACCGTTTTTTAAAATGGGGTTATTTATTAATTAAGAATATTAATAACCTAAACTATATTATTCGCTTTTACAAACATCAAAATTCATTCAGTTTAACTTGGCTTTTTCAGCTTGTATTTTATAAAAATCATGCTAAAGTTAGTATTTTTCATATACAGTACGGAACCAATAAAAGTCCTGTTGATGTTTTAAAGAAGATTGATTTTATTAAAGCCTCTTTGATTGTATCATTTCACGGGCATGATGCTTTTTTTCCAATTAATGGTTTTATTCCGAACAACGGGTATTACGATTGTTTATTTGCCTCAGCAAATACTATTGTGGCTAATACACCTTATTTAGCAAAAATAATTGAAGGCTTGGGCTGTCCTTCTAAAATTTTAAAAACAATACCAGTTGGTGTAGATACCTCTTTTTTTACACCAAAAAAAATTATGCAAAAAGGCTCTAAAACATTAAACATAATTACTGTGGGGAGATTAAGCCTAGAAAAGGGACATATTTATGCGCTTGAGGTTATTAAGCTTTTGAAAAATAAAGGTTTAGATCTACATTTCAGAATTGTTGGCGATGGGCAAGAAAGATCACGTTTAGAGCAATACATCATAGAAAATAATTTAAGCAATTACGTGACTCTAGAGGGTGGGAAGTCTCAAAGAGAAGTAAGAGACTTACTATGGTGTAGCGATTTGTTTCTGTTTACATCTGTAGCATTGAAAGATGGTAGAAGGGAAACACAAGGCTTAGCAACCATTGAGGCGGCAGCCTGTGGCCTTCCCGCAGTAGTTTTTGATTCGGGTGGTGTAAAATACACTATGAGAGACAAGGAAACAGGTTATATTGTGCCAGAGTTTAATGTGGGCGCTATGGTAAGTAAAGTGGAGCATTTTAATTTTAATAGAGATTTACTAAATACTATGGGGATTCAAGCAGTCGCATTTATTAGGGAAACTTATTCTCATGAAATGATTAATAGAAAATGGGATATTATTTATAACAATGATCTTGAAAGAAAATAAATTAATATCAATTATATTACCAGTTTACAATGGTGAAGCTTTTTTAGGACTTGCCATTGAAAGTATATTAGAGCAATCGTATTCAAATTTTGAATTAATTATTGTTGATGATTTTTCTAAAGATTCGTCACTTGATATTGCTAATGAATTTGCAAAAACGGATAATCGTATTTTTGTTTATGCTAATAAAGAAAATAAAAAATTACCAGCAACACTTAACGTAGGGCATTTCAAAGCAAAAGGAGACTATATAACTTGGACTTCTGATGATAATATACTAAAAACCAATTTTTTAGAAAGTTTAGTAGAAACAAGTATTTTTGAAAAAGCGGACATAGTTTATTCTAATTATGATGTTATTTTTGAAGATGGAAAATTAAAAAGAAAACATATAGTTGGATCTGTAGAACATTTGTTTTTTGGGAATGTAATTGGAGCTTCTTTTTTATATAAAAAAAAAGTCTTTGAAGTTTTAGAAGGATATGATGAAAATTTGTATCTATTGGAGGATTATGATTTTTGGCTTCGGGCAAGTTTGAAATTCAAATTTTTTTATTTGAATAAAAACTTATATAAATATCGGTTGCATAATTCTAGTCTTACTGCGCAAATTCAAAATAATATTACTAGTTCCAATAAGCATAACGAAGCGCTTATGAAAATGTTTCAAAAAATTTCAGAGCAATTTCATTGGAAAGAAAGCACACTTGAATTTTTAGTAACAAATTATTTAAAACAGAATATGGATATTTTTAATGTTTTAAAAAACAGAAAGTCTATTTTAGAAGATCTTTTGAAACCGAATTCCAAAAATTTAGATTATAGTTTTGTTGTTGATGGGTTTGAAATGCAATTAAGAAAACAATTAATGGATAATAATTGTAATTTTAAATCATTAATTTGGGTTTTAAAAAATGAAAGGTGGCTATTGTTTCGCTCATCTTTCAGTAGAAAAACTACTCTGGATTATATTTTAAGGAGTTTGTTACGTTAACTTATAGTCTTTATACAATGGTGAGCATTATTATGGCAACCTATAATAGGTCGCAATTTATATTAGAATCCTTAAAATCAATACAAAATCAAACTTATAATAGTTGGGAGTGTTTGATTATTGATGATGGTGGCTCAGATAACACAGAAGGTGTTATAGAGCAGTTAATCCAAAGCGATAAACGATTTAAGTATTTAAAAAGACCATCAAAGTATAAAAAGGGCTTGCCTGGAAGTAGGAACTATGGTTTAGATTTGGCCAAAGGCGACAATGTTATTTTTTTTGATGATGATGATATTGTTCATCCACAAAACTTAGAGCTATGTGTCGGTGAGTTGTTAAAAAAAGATGTGTGGTTTTGTAGATATTTAAGAACTGTTTTTACTGGGAATTTTGATTATAATTTTGATGACTCAAAAGAATACACATCATTTAATATGGGTAGAGGCGATTTGGAAGCTGTTTTAAAAAATGAAATACCATTAAATTCGTGTGCAGTCATGTGGAAAAAGGCATGCTATGAAAGCCATCGGTTTGTTGAAGAGTTGATGTATGCAGAGGAATGGGAATTGTATTCTAGAATTTTATCTAGTGGATTTAGAGGCATATCTATTGATAAAACATTATTTTACGGAAGGAAACACCCTAATTCTAATACTGGTGAGTTTTACAAAAACAATCCTATTAGAGTAGCATCAAAAAAAAGGGCAATAGAGTTGGTTGTTAGTGATTTAGCTAGTAAAGGATTGCTTACAAAAAAGTTATTTAACTATTTAGTAAACTTTTCTATTAGATTTAGAGATTTTAAATTAGTAAAAAGCGTTTTAATAAAGTCTAGGTCTAATACAAAGGAGGCGTTATTTATATATCTTAAATATTTGCTCTTTCCTGTTTGGGTACAATACAAAACAGTAATAAAAAAATATAAAAATTGAAGATTCTTATTTGTTTTGGAACACGTCCAGAAGCCATTAAAATGGCACCCATTTGTTTAGCATTAGCTAAGGAAAAAATTTCCTTTAAGTTATGTGTAACAGCACAACATAGAGAAATGCTAGATCAGGTGCTAAGTTTTTTTGGATTAATTCCTGATTATGATTTAGATATTATGCAGCCTAATCAAAGTTTGAATATGCTGAGTTCAAGAATATTATTAAAAATGGATAATATTTTTGAAAATGAACATTTTGATATGGTTTTAGTTCATGGTGATACAACAACATCATCACTTGTGGCACTTTCTGCATTTCATAGAAATATTAAAGTATCACATGTTGAAGCAGGTTTGCGAACTTATAATAAGCAGTCCCCATTTCCAGAAGAATTAAATAGGCAATTAACCGGGCGACTAGCCGATTTTCATTTTGCGCCTACAATTAAAGCTAAAGAAAACCTTTTAAAAGAGTTTGTTAAAGATTCAAATATTATAGTAACAGGAAATACGGTTATTGATGCTTTATTTATTGCATTACAAAGTATTAAGCAGGGGTATACAAATAGTTCAATAGAACGTTTAAAAAACAAAATTGATTTTAGTAAAAAATTGATTTTAGTTACTGGGCATAGAAGGGAAAGTTTTGGACAAGGATTTGAAAATTTATGCGATGCTATTAAGACAATAGCAGAAAAAAATAATGTAGAAATTGTTTATCCGGTTCATTTAAACCCTAATGTGCAAAATACGGTGAATGCTAGATTATCAGGAGATAAAAATATTCATTTAATAGCGCCTTTAGATTATCCGTCGTTTGTGTGGCTAATGAGTAAGTCTAATTTAATAATATCAGATTCGGGAGGCATACAAGAAGAGGCCCCTTCATTTAAAATCCCTGTATTAGTAACAAGAAATACCACCGAGCGCGATGAGGGCATTATAGCGGGTTGTTCTTTTTTAGTTGGAACAGATTCAAAAAATATAATAGAAAAAGCAGAAGAGATTTTAGATGACAGCTATATGTTAGATGTGAAAAACCCATATGGCGATGGTGATGCTGCAGAAAAAATAGTAAAATTTCTATGTAATATTAACGATTATTAGAAATGATAAAAAGATTAACGCTTAAATTTATAAAACAGATACCTTTTAATTTTTTAAAAATAATATTGTACAGAAAACTGTTTGGTTACCAAATAGGAAAAGGGGTTAAAATAGGAAAAGCTATTATTAATTGTAAAAAAGTAAGTATTGGTAATAATGTTTATATAGCTAACAATAATGTTTTTTCATGCAATGAAATTAGTATTGGTTGTAATACGAGTATTCATTCAGGAAACACATTTATAGGAAACGGAAAGTTTGTTGTTGGAGACAATTCAAGGATAATTAATAAGCATCATTTCGATTTATGGAATTCCATAACAATAGGTAATAATACATGGGTTGCAGGAAGAAATAGTGAGTTTTGGACCCATGGCTCGATTCATACAAAAACAGGAAAAGATTTGTCTATAACTATTGGAGATTATGTATATATAGGTTCTGCCTCTCGTTTTGCACCGGGAACAAAGATATCTTCTTTTAATTTAGTGGCTATGGGAAGTGTGGTTTCAGGAGTTTTTAGAATGGATAAGACTTTAATATTAGGTAATCCTGCTAATGTTATTAAACAAGACATAGATTGGCGTAAAAATTGGTAAATGTGAGCAAAAAAATATTAATTCTAGTAGATTCTATTAATGTCGAAGACAGTAGTGGTTCTAAGGCAAATGTTGCTTTAATTAATAATTTTAAAGCCTCTGGCTATGAGCTTTTGGTTTGTCATTATACTAGAAAAACCATTAATCTACCAGGGATAAAATGTTACCAAATAAAGGAGTTGAAATATACACCTCTTTATTTTTTAAGTAGAGCTCAGAGATTTTTAAATAGACATTTAAGAATTGATTTAAGTTCTTATTTAGAGCAGTTATTTGGGTTTTCATTTACTTTTTTTAATGATGTAAATAGTGTTGTCAAGTCACTAAAAAGTGTTCGTTTTGAGCCTAATTTAGTTATTACTTTAAGTAAAGGAGGAAGTTATAGACCTCATTACGCGCTTTTACAACTTCCTAAATTGCATTCTGTTTGGATGGCATACGTGCACGATCCTTACCCATTTCACTTTTATCCACGTCCCTATGCATGGATTGAGCCCAATTATAAGGCTAAAGAATTTTTTTTTAAGAATGTTTCGTTAAAAGCTAGGTATAGTGGATTTCCAAGTAAAATGTTAATGGAATGGATGGGAGGGTATTATCCTAATTTTTTAGAATCTGGCGTAGTAATACCTCACCAAAATTCTGATTATGGAATAAGCAAAAAAAGTATTCCTTCATATTTTGATGAAGCTAAATTTAATTTATTACATGCAGGGAGTCTTTTAAATGCACGTAATCCCAAGAGCTTGCTAATGGGGCTTAATTTGTTTTTTGAAAAATTCCCAATGTACAGAAATGATGTTCGGTTGATTTTTGTAGGAAGAGCAACTGGTTATGATAAGCTGTTGAAAGATTTTCAAAAAGATAATCCTGAATTAATTTTTGAGGATAGAACAGTTCCGTTTGAAGACGTTTATAGCATGCAAATGCATACTTCAGTAAACATTATTCTTGAAGCATTATCAGAAATCAGTCCATTTCTACCAGCTAAATTTCCACATTGTGTAGCAGCTAATAAAAAAATTATTTTATTGTCTCCCTTATATAGTGAAGTCAGAAGATTGTTAGGTGAAAAATATCCATATGTCGCTGAAACAGATGATGCAAATAAGATTTCAAATATTATTGAAAAATTATATTTCTTATGGAAAGAAAATCCAGATAATCTTTTATTAAATAGGCAGGATTTAGATTATTATCTTTCAGAAAAATATTTAACGGAAGTAATAAATAAATTGGATGTTTTAAATGAATAAGCTCGGAGTTATATTGCCCACATATAATGCAGAACACTTTTTAATAGAAGCTATTGAGTCAGTTTTAAATCAATCGCTCAAGGATTTTGACTTATACATAATTGATGACTGTTCAACTGATAATACTGAAAATGTAGTAAAAAGTATAGTTGACACAAGGATTAAATACATAAAAAATTCTAAAAACCTTGGTCTTGCTGCTACATTGAACAAAGCATTAAAGCTTGTATTAAATAAGTATGAATATATAGCAAGAATGGATGCTGATGATTGGTGTTTTTCTTATAGGTTTAATAAGCAAGTTTCATTTTTAGATGCTAATAAAAGCATTGTTTTATGCGGAACACAAGGCTATTGGCTTACCGATTTTAGTGAAATAAATTCTTCATGGACATATCCTACAGATCATTTAGAAATTAAGTACTATCTTTTGTTTGCAGCTTGTTTTGGGCACTCGTCTGTAATGTTCAGGTCCTCTTTTCTTAAAGAATTTACTCCGTGGTATGATGAAGATATTCGTACTTGTGAGGATTGGGATTTTTGGACACGGATAATAAAAATAGGAGAAGTAGCAAATCTTCCTTGTTTTTTAATGAAGTATAGAATATTTGATGGGAGTAATCATCGATCGGAAGAAAATAAACAAATACATTTAAAAGAACGCTCTAAAGTAATAGCCAACCACTGGAAAAGTTTTAATATTGAATGTGATGAAAATTTTATTTTCGATGTTTATTATAGTAAAAAAATGAAATCCAAAGTTAAATTAGAATCTGATATGCTAAAATTAATAGATATGTCTAATAGGCTTTATGAATGCGCTTTAGATGAGCTAAATCAGAATCAAATAAATAGACTGAGGTATAGACTGTTGCGTAATTTAAAAAGGAATTGGAATATGTCTAATGTCTCAATACTCACAATAGATATTTGGTTGTTGATTATTAGGAATATTAGGTTTTCTAGTGTGTTTAATACATTTAAAACTATAATAAGGTAATGGATGTTTCTATACTTATAGTTTCTAAAAACAGAAAACAAGATTTAGAAAAAACCTTGTCAATCATAGAAAAATGTATTGATAAAAAATGTCATGAAATTAGGGTTTTTCTTGATGGTTGTACAGACGGGTCTGAAGTATTGAAAAATATTTTTCCTTGGATACATTGGGAGGTTGTAAAAGAAACTATTGGAGCTTCCATTGCTCGCAATATTTTGTATAACAAAGCTGTAGGTTCTATTTTTATTGGTTTTGATGATGACGCACATCCTTTGAATACTGATTTTATTCAGAGAGTACTAAAGATTTTTATAAAAAATCCTAATATTGGTATAATAGCGTTTGAGGAAGTAAAAGGTGTTTTTGATACAGACGAAAGTGCTATTAAAAGTGGAACTTCTAATTCTGTAGAATTCCTTACAAATGAATTTATAGGATGTGGGTTTGCCATTAAAAAGGACGTTTACGAGAAAACAAATGGATTTCCTGTTTGGATGGATATATATGGTGAAGAATCCTGTGTGTCAATAGAAGTTTTAGACAAAGGCTATGATATTATTTATTCTAACCAAATAAAAGTAAACCATCGTGTTAATATTATTGAAAGAAAAAAACGCGGTTTAAATTATTTTAGATTTGGGAAACAGTTAAAAAATACGACCTATTATTATTTAGTTTATTACCCTTTTCCCTTGATTAGAATTTTAAAATTATATTGGCACAATTTCAATAAATATGCTTTGCATGATATTAAATGCTTTGTTATATTTTTTAAAGTAATTTGTGAAGTGTTTATTAAAATGCCTGCGGTTTTGAGATATAGAAACCCTGTGAAAAAAGATTCTCTTAAAAAGAAGAAGAATTTATCGCCTATTAAATACTAAATAAACGATAGTTATATAAATTAATTAGATGTAATAAATGGAGTATAATCCACTTGTAACCGTAATAATTCCAACTTTTAATAGAGCTTATATTATTGAGGAAACACTTGGCAGTGTTTTAAATCAAACCTATTCTAATTGGGAGTGCATTGTTGTAGATGATGGAGGTGTTGCACTTATTAATTGAACTTAGACATGATGAGTTATTTAAGAAACTTTAAATATATTACTTTTAAAGAACGATTGGTTTTAGATATTTTTTTCGTTATTTACATTTTAAAGCTTAATAAAGTAAAAAATATTGGGATGTATAAAGTGATTAATTATTTAAATAAAATATTATACAGTTAATAAAATTATGCAATTAAATAGAACTAAAATTTCTAAAATATTTAAGATTGAAAATTTTATAATATCTACTGGGGTTTTAACAATTTTACCGTTTATAATAATTTCTTTTTTTAATAATCCAACATCGGACGACTTTTGTTTTAATTGTAAGAGTCGAGACCTCGGGTTTTGGAATGCACAATTATCTTGGTATAACGATTGGACTGGAAGATACTTCTCTTCAGCAATTTTGAGTATAAAATCATTAGTTTCAGATTCATTTTTACTATATAAATTGATTCCTGTATTTTTAATAACGTTACTTTTTTTTTCTATATATCACCTTTATTCTTTATTATTTGTTAATCTCAAAAAGAAAGATTTTATTATTTTAACGTTATATACTTTGGTAATGTATATATACCAAATGCCTGAAATATCTCAAGGTCTTTATTGGTTAGCGGGTTCTATTACTTATCAATTGTCAAATATTTTAGCTGTTTTTTTGTTTAGTTTTCTAATAAAATTAACACAAACAAATAAAAGAAGGTATTTAATTAGTTCTATAATTTTCGCTTTTTTTGTAATTGGTTCAAATGAAGCATCAATGCTTTTAATCAACTTCTTAATTGGAATAATTTTTGTTTTTATATCTATTAGAAAGAAAAAAATTGATTTTCCAATATTAGTATTACTCATTTTTGTAGTAATATTTTCTTTTATAGTAATCAATTCACCTGGTAATGCAATAAGATCTTCAGATTATGCAAATAAAAATCAAATTTTTTATGCTATATATAAATCAGTTTTGGCTATTAAAAGTTATCTAGGTATCTGGTCGCCTTTTATGATTATGTTTACATTTGTATTCTTTGGCTATTTTAATAAAAATATTGAAATCAATACGCCTAAAATTTTTAGAGTTAATCCACTTGTTTTGTTTTTAATAGTTTTTGCTATTCCATTTGTAGGCTTTTTCACAGGTTACTGGAGTACAGGAAGAATACCTCCTTTAAGGACAATTAATGTGATATATTTCTATTTTTTAATGGGAGTGATTTACTTAACTATTGTGTTGTTTTTCAAGTTAAAAGAACAGGGTAAAAATTTTATTGCTTATTCAAAATGGGTTAAATATTTAATATTTGTAGTTGTTTTTATTCAATTTAGTAAAGATAATAACATCCGAACTGCATATTCAGATTTGTTTATGGGAAAAGCATATAATTATGATTTGGAATTAAAAAAACGATATAATATTATTCAGAATAGTTATAATGATACTATATATGTTCCTGAGTTGAAAAACAAGCCAGAAACAATTTTCCACAGAGACATAACAAAAGAGCCTGAAAAATGGATAAATCAATGCTATGCTAGTTATTGGAAATCTAGATCAATCATAATAAAAGAATAATAAATGGATATTAGAGAAGCTATAAACAATAAAAATAAATCAATTTCACGTCACCCCTGGGAGTTGGCGCGTGTTGAAATAGTAAAAACATTCATACATAAAATAATTTCAAATAAAGACACATCAAATATTAACCTTATTGATATCGGTTGTGGGGATATGTTTGTTTTAGAAACTCTAAGTTCTCATTTTAATTTTAAATCAATATTTGGTATTGATACAGCATTAGATTCAAACTCAATTGAATTACTAGAAAAACAATACAGAAATACCAATATCTCTATTTGCAACGATATAAATCAAGTGTCTGTCAATGATAATGAAAATTCAATAGTCCTATTACTTGATGTAGTTGAACACATAAAAGATGATGATGTTTTTCTTTCAAATCTAATAAAGTATAACTTTGTAAATGAAAAAACTTCTTTTTTGATTACGGTACCTTCATTTCAAGGCTTGTATTGTAAACATGACGAATACTTATTACATTATCGTCGATACAATAATTCAGAATTAGTTAAACAACTACAGGGTCATAAATACAAAATTCATAGTAATGGATATCTTTTTTCCATACTATTATTTCCTCGTATTATAGAGGTTATCAAGGAAAAAATATTTAAACCCCCACATTTAAAAAACACAGACCAAACTTCATTAACTCAATGGACAGGCAATGCGTTTATTACAAAAACAGTACAAGTAATTCTTTTACTTGACTATTATATATTGTATTTTCTATCTAAGTTAAAAATTAAATTACCGGGATTGTCAAATTATGTAATATGCAAAAAGTCTGTATAGTAATTCCTTGTTATAACGAGGAAAAAAGACTGTCTATAAATGAATTTATAGAATATAGTGATACCAATATCCACTTGTTATTTGTCAATGACGGAAGTACCGACTTAACAATAGATGTTTTAAATAAAATTAAAGAAGGAAGAGAAGACAAAACATATGTATTGAATTATATAGAAAATAAAGGAAAAGGTGAGGCTGTTAGAAATGGAGTTTTAGAGGCTAAAAAGTGGAAAAGTTTTTCGGTTATTGGTTTTTTAGATGCAGATTTATCCACTTCACTAAGTGAGGCGTCAAGACTAGTGTCTCTTTTTGACAACAAAACTCTTTTTGTTTTTGGTTCAAGGATAATGAGAATCGGCGTTGAAATAAAGAGAAAATGGTATCGCCATATTTTAGGTAGAATATTCGCGACTGTTGCAAGTAATATGTTAAAAATCCCTGTATATGATACGCAATGTGGGGCAAAGTTTTTTAAAAGTGAAATTGTGGAGTTTTTATTTATTGAGAAATTTAAGAGTAATTGGACATTTGATTTAGAAGTGTTTTATCGATTTTTAAAAAAATATAAAGATTTAAATATTACTAATATTGCAAAAGAAATACCATTGGAAAAATGGGAAGATAAAAGCGGATCAAAATTAAAATTAAAGCATATTATTAAAATACCAATTGATTTAATTAAACTTTATTTTTTCTATAATTTAAAAAAAGATTAATTTATAAATAACGAACAGCTATACAACAAAGGCCTGTAAAATGGAACTGGTGAGTGTAATGATTATCAATTTTTAATTACAAAATATTTGTTCAAATCTCATAAAAATATTTTCACTATATTAAACCAAATTAGTGAAGAGATATAGTATTTTTATTGTTTTAACGGTTAATTTTTGTTTAAATATTCAACACAAATGTATGTAAAACTAATAG
>Ga0213868_10004922_pt1 | contig 12111 bp, 10 predicted proteins | sample PICome_9_FD_160087 | JGI IMG/M metagenome (GOLD analysis project Ga0213868, IMG submission 160087) | Coastal seawater microbial communities near Pivers Island, North Carolina, United States - PICO127 | ecosystem: Environmental > Aquatic > Marine > Coastal | place: USA: North Carolina...
AAAGCCTATGCGTTTGGTATCACAACGGTGCTGTTCTGGTCGACGGTAGCCACGGCATTCAAGATTGCCTTGGCGAGCCTCACCGTGGTTCAACTCATCTTCTACGCCTGCGTCTCCTCTACATTGGTACTGTTAAGTGCGTTGGTTTGGCAGGGCAGGCTATCTGAATTGTTGCCTACCTTTCGCCAACACTGGCGTATCACTTTGCTGGCCGCCACGCTCAATCCCTTGGTGTATTACCTGATTCTATTTGCCGCCTATGACCGGTTGCCGGCCCAGGTGGCACAGCCTATCAACTATACGTGGGCGATAGTCCTGACACTGATGTCGATCTACTTCCTTAAACAGCGTGTGACCGTTCGCGACCTGTTTGCCGCCGCAGTTTGCTACGCTGGCGTGGTCCTGATAGCAACCCAGGGCCAGTGGCAGTTGACCTCTATCGTTAGTTTCTCCGGCGTCATGTTGGCACTGGCATCGACAGTCGTCTGGGCGGGGTATTGGATTTTGAATATTCGAGATAGCCGCGAGCCGTTGCTGGCACTATGCCTGAATTTTCTTTGTGCGATACCGGTGGCGCTGTTGGGCTGCATGCTGTTCTCAACCCCAGTAGTGAGTGTCGGGCCCGGACTTGGCGCAGCCCTGTATATTGGTATCTTCGAGATGGGGCTGGCCTTTCTGTGCTGGTCGCAGGCGCTCAAGTTGGCTGAGAACACCAGTCGAGTCAGCAACCTGATTTTTCTATCACCATTTTTGTCGTTGGTGTTGATTCACTACATTTTGGGTGAACCGATCTACAGCACCACTTATATAGGTTTGGCGATTATCGTGGGCGGCCTACTCTGGCAGAAAACCGGTCGAAATTGACATTTGCGATCAGCCTGCATAATGTCGAGGGCAGACGGCTGGTCAGTCGCAACCAACTAGGTGCTGTGTAGTCAGCATGGCGCCAATAAAGGGGAATGCCAGGTGAGTGATTCAAAGATCAGCGCCACCGAGCCTGCTGAGGGCGAGACTCAGGGCCAGCAGACCGTTAAGCAATTTTCACCGGGTGCCAAATGGTATACCCTCGGTGTGTTGACCACGGTCTATATCTTCAGCTTTATCGATCGCCAGATCCTCGTCATCCTGCAGGAAAGCATCAAGGAAGACCTGGGCCTGATGGACTGGCAGTTAGGCATGCTGTCAGGGATCTCCTTTGCTATATTTTACGTGGTTTTGGGCATCCCCATTGCGCGGATGGCAGATAAGGGCACGCGGCGGAATATCGTCGCTGTCGCCATCGCCACTTGGAGTTTAATGACCGCACTGTCTGGTGCGGCGCAAAACTTTACCCACCTGTTGCTGGCCAGAATAGGAGTTGCCGTGGGTGAGGCGGGTGGCAGTCCACCGGCACACTCCATGATTTCTGATATTTTCCCGCCGCAACAACGGGCTACTGCCTTGTCGATTTATTCCACGGGTATCAATTTTGGCGTGTTGTTCGGCTTTATTATTGGTGGTTGGGTTAACGATTTCTTTGGCTGGCGTACGGTATTTTTTGTGATCGGTATTCCCGGGATTCTCTGGGCGCTGGTGGTCAGGTTTACGCTGCGGGAACCCAGTCGCGGCCAGTCTGAACATGTCACCATCGAGAGTGTTGCGCCTCCTATCAAGGCAGTGTTTGCGCTGCTTTGGTCACGTAAATCCTTTCGCCATCTATCTCTGGCCGCCGGACTACACGCATTTGTTGGTTATGGCGTCGGCCAATGGATAGCCTCCTTTTTTATTCGTAATTACGAGTTGACCTCAACCGGCGAACTCGCCACCTGGCTCGGTTTGATTTCGGGCACCGCCGGCGCCACAGGTACTTTTCTTGGCGGTTATCTAGGCGACAAGTATGGTGTCAAAGACAAACGTTGGTATGTATGGATTCCCGGTGCGGCGACACTTGCCGCCGTACCGTTCTCACTCACTGTGTATTTGTTGAACGATTACAGCACGGCCCTGTGGGTTTACACGATTCCTGTACTCTTGGGCGCCATGTACCTAGGGCCAACCATTGCTATGACCCACGGTATTGTATCGCTGCGAATGCGGGCCCTAGCTTCGGCTATTCTGTTCTTTGTCTTGAACCTGATCGGCATGGGTTTGGGACCACTGCTGACGGGTATTTTGAGTGATGTGTTGAGTGTGTACTATGGCGATCAGGGCTTGCGCTACGCCCTGGTGGTTGTGGTTTTGGTCTATGGCTGGTCGACGTTTCACTACCTTATGGCGGGCAAAACCATTCGCCAAGACCTGGAAAACGCACCTATATAACTACGCGTTTTGGTTAATCGAGTCGCTAACGACGATGTAAGTCGGCGATTGGCCGACTTCAGACGCTGAAGACTCTTCGCTGGTTAGGGCAGGGTACGGATCTGAATGGCGTCGATGCCAGAGCCCGCTAAGACATCTGAGATCACCACCACCTTATCGCCGGCGGATAAGCCTACGCGTTTCTTCAGAACGTTAAACGTGGTCTGCAGGGTCTTCTCAGGATCGCTGGAAAATGCGGTTCTAAAGGGCGATAGATTACGATTGAGCATCAGCCGTCGACGGGTTTGACTGTCGTTGGTAAACGCGTAGATGCGCGTATTCTGTGGGTGACAGTTGGTGATGTAGTCAGCCATATAGCCCCTGCGCGTGATGACAATAATGCCCATGGCTCCCAGCGACTCAGCGAGATTAACGGCAGTCAGGGCCAAGTGTTGCTTGTCGCCACGACAAATGAGATTACGAGTAAATTCGAGACCCTGGGTTTTTTCTGCGGCACTGGCAATCGCAACCAGCTGCTCGACACAACGCACGGGGTATTTACCCACCGTGGTTTCGCCAGATAGCATCACCGCGTCCACTTCTTCGTAGATCGCGTTGGCCACATCGGTCACCTCAGCACGAGTTGGAATCGGATTTTCAATCATGGATTCCAGCAGGTGGGTGGCGACGATAACACGCTTGCCTTGTTCTGCGCATAGACGAGCGATACGGCGCTGAACATTGGGTAGTTCGGCAACGTTGATTTCCACTCCAAGGTCGCCTCGCGCCACCATGATGCCGTCGGCCTCGGCGATGATCTCTTCGAGGTTATTCACTCCTGACTGATCTTCGATTTTCGCAATAATCTTCATTTTACCGGCCTTGTCGCCCATCAGTGCCCGTAATTCGCGTACATCGGCGGCCTCACGCACAAAGGACAGCGCGATAAAATCCAGTTCGTGCTCAATGGCAAACAGGATATCGGCACGATCCTTCTTGGTGATCGCTGGTAGATTGACGCGAATACCTGGCAAATTCACATGACGTTTGCTCTTTAATATTCCGCCGTCTATTACTCGGCAACTCATTAAGCCATCGCTGTGTTTTTCCAAGACTTCAAGATTGATGATCCCGTTGTCGACGGTAATGCGGTCACCCACCTTGACGGTCTCTATCAGGTCGTCGTAATGAATATGGAACGAGGTCTCTTCGACATTGACCGAATCGCGAATCGTAATAGAAATCACAGCGCCGTTTTTGAGTTCAAGCTCTTTGACGAGATCTCCGGTTCTGATCTCAGGACCCTGGGTATCCATCAAAATAGCGATGGGGAAGTCAATCTTGCGATTCAGGGTTTTGATAGATTTGATCACCTGCGCCGCCGACTCATGGTCGCCGTGGGACATGTTAAGACGCACAATATCCATGCCAGCAGCGGCCATTTTTTCGAGCATAGGATAAGACGCCGTTGCCGGCCCGATGGTACAAATGATTTTGGTCTTTCTCATAGTTAATGCGCACGATCTGAAAGCCCGCTATCTTACAGCATTGATTGATACTTGTGGAAAAGTTGGATAGGGCAGTTCCTGCTGATGTGGATTGCAGCTAGAACAGCGATAGTTGACTGTCCTGTGTGCCGTCGTCAGTGTCGGCAAAGCTGACACCAAGACCCAGTAAGCGAATCTGTTGACCGGTACCACGCAGCCATGCCAATGGTAACAGTTCGGCAAACAATTGAGGATTCAACACCTGGCTAGTGCGTTCTATGGTGGTGCTGCGAAAATCTGCGAACTTAAGTTTGACCTGCTGGTTGCGGATCGGTCGATCGGGGTGGTGCGCCAACCGAGTCTCGAGTTCTAGATAGAGTTGTTGCAAGATCACCTGGGCCTCCTCAAGCGTGGCAACGTCAACGGCAAAGGTGCGCTCAACACTTTGCGACTTGCGCACCCAGTTGGTGACCAACGGTCGCTCGTCAATACCCATAGAGCGCCGATAAATCGTCGCGCCGCTGCTGCCAAATCGCCGCATCATCTCTGCTTCACCGAAATTACGAACGTCGCTGCAGGTCTTAAGGCCCAGATTTGCGAGACGTTCAACGCTGACTTTGCCGACACCAGGAATCTTACCTAAGGGTAATTGGCGGACGAAGGCGTCAACCTCTTCCGGCGTGACGACCCGTTGGCCGTTAGGTTTGTTTTCGTCACTGCAGATCTTTGCCAAAAACTTATTCGGTGCAATACCCGCTGACGCGGTTAACTGCAGCTCGGTATAAATCGTGCGGCGAATATCCTCGGCGATGCGTGTGGCACTGCCATCGAACAACTCGCTGTCACTCACATCAAGAAATGCTTCGTCCAGACTTAACGGCTCGATTTTGTCAGTATAGCGATTGAAAATGGCGCGCAGCGCTTGAGACACGGCCTTGTAGTGGGACATCCGAACGGGTAAAAGTGTCAAGCTCGGGCACAGGCGCAGGGCATAAGCGGTAGCCATGGCTGAATGGACACCATAGGCCCGGGCTTCATAATTACAGGTCGTAATGACCCCGCGACGATCCGCGGCGCCGCCAACAGCCAACGGAATACCAACCAGCGCAGGGTTGTCCCGCATCTCTACGGCGGCATAAAAGCAGTCCATATCGATATGAATAATTTTACGAGGTCGGTTAGGTATCTCAGTCACTGGTCAGTTCGGATTTTGGCCGGGTCAAAGATAGACAGTGTATACAGACCTGATATGGACGACCAGTAGACGCTCACTTGAGGTATACTCAAGCGTCAGTAAGTCGCCGGATGAAAATACCAAAATACATGGATATCAATGAAGTACGACTACAGTTTAGTGCCGCCATCGCGGAAATCCTTGATGGCTGCCAGATTGTCGATAATTTTGTCGATAAGGATATGTTTCGAGTCTATATCCTGACAGTTTGGGGTAATGCGGTGCTGGACCCGGAGCGCAGCGGTATTGCTGTGGAGGACCTGAGTGTGCTCCATGACTACCTAAATGAAGAATTGGCTGCCGTGCTCGGTAAGGATGCGACATTGACGAGTTGCTACGAATATATTATGAGCAAACCAGGTGAAGATAGCCTGATTAGGCTCCAGATCGCGGCGGAACATAAGGCGTTTTTACACCACTTTGCCGCACTGATATTATCCCAGGCATAGACGCCACAACGACGACACGAGGACGAGAGATGGATCGACTAGCTGGAAAATGCTGCATTGTAACGGGTGCAGGAAGCGGTATCGGTCGTGCCAGTGCCAGGCGTTTCGCTCTGGAAGGCGCGAAGGTTTTAGCGGTCGACATCAACGCAGATGGACTGGCTGAGACCCTTACAGATGCCGCGGGCGATATTCGTAGTCTAGAGGCTGATGTGTCCACTGAAGCGGGCGTGCAGACTTACATTGATGCCTGTATCAGTCAGTTTGGTGGCCTGGATGTGATCTATGCCAATGCCGGTATCAGCGGTGGTGCCGTGCCGTTGCTGGACCAGACCGAGGCCATGTGGCAGAACATACTCCAAGTCAACTTGATCGGGCCGTTCCTCGCCGTCAAGCTGGGCGGTTCCTACATGGCGAGCCAGGGGCAGGGCAGTATCATTTGTACCGCATCCGTCGCTGGCCTACGTGCCAACGCCGGTGGCATTCCTTATTCGGCCAGTAAAGCCGGGGTCGTGAGTCTCGTGCAGACCGCCAGTAATACTTTCGCGGGGACCGGTGTGCGAGTCAACGCGATCTGCCCGGGTTTGATCGAAACCGGTATGACCCGGCCGACCTTTGAACGCGCCAGAGAAAGAGGCACGCAGGAACGCATTGGCCAGCTGAATCCTACTCGGCGCTATGGAGTCCCAGACGAGATTGCCAATATGGCGCTGTTCCTAGCCAGTGACGAAGCCAGCTACGTTAATGGCCAGGCCATAGCGGTCGACGGCGGATTATCCAGCACGCACCCATTTGTGCCAGCGCGCAAGTAGATCAGCCCTCAAACCCGTCGGGTGTAGTGGTCCACCACCATTGCCCCGATAAGATCCCCTTCGACATTGACCGCTGTACGTAAGGTGTCGAGAGGGCGCTCAATGACCAGCAAAATAGCGATAGCTTCCAATGGAATACCAACGGCAATAAGGACCATCTGCATGCCAGACATAGACGCAGTCGGCATCCCGGGTGCTCCGATGGAGGAAATCATCGCCATCAAGAAGATCGTGACCACGGCGATATTACTCAACTCAATACCGTACAGATACGCCAGAAAGATCGCGGCCACTGCTTCAAACAGCGCTGTGCCGTCCATATTCATGGTGGCTCCCAGCGGCAAAACGAAACTGCTCACCGAGGGGTGAATGCCCAGTTCCTCGTCACAGGTTTGCATGGAAACAGGCAGTGTCGCCGAACTCGAGGAAGTACTGAAGGCCACGAGCAAGGGTCGGCTGATTTGGCGCAGGGTTTTTAAGGGAGATCGGCGAGCAAACACCAGGCCGATAGTGGGCAGGACAATTAGCCCATGCACTAATGTCAGCATGACCACGAGGCCCGCAAAGCCAAATAGCTGGCTGAGAAAGTTAGCCGTATGCCCGTCTCCAGCGTTCAGTTTAACCGTAAAGTCGAACATGATGGCAAAGATGCCGAAGGGTAGCAGGCGAATAATCCAGCCTAAAATTTTGAAGATGATGCGGTTAATGTGCTCGATAATCTCATAAAGTTTGCTGCTCTGTGGAACCACCAGCACCATGGCGATGCCGATCAATAATGCGTTGGCAACAATGCCGAGAATGTTCATGTTCACCAGCGCTGAAAACGGGTTGACGAAGGCCTGAGTGAGAATTTGCTGGAGCACCAGGAAGATAGACTCGCTACCTGGATCGATGGTTCTGATGGAACTGACGGCACTGCCCATCTCAACTGCCGGAGGGTAGTTCGTCCAGGGGTGGATGAAAAATACCGCCACTAAACCCAAGCTGATGGCGATTAGGGTCGTGAGTAGATAGTAGCTAACAGTGATCCCACCCAAGGCCTTTAAGCGGAGGACATTACCGATACCGATAATACCGCCGATCAGTGAAAAGAAAATCATGGGTGCAATCAGCATGCGCAGGGCCGCTAGGAAAACCTTTTTAATTAACAAGATCAGCTCATAGACCGCGGGTGGAGCCATCGCTTGACGCCAACTATCGTCGGCGAATAGCCAAGCGGTGCCGATGCCAAGCAGCGCGGCAATAAAAACTTGAAAGGTTAAATTTCTAACGATCACAGCAGTGTCTTCTTAAGGTGAGTCGTGATCATAACAAACTGCGTTTTAATAGGGTAATGCTCTATCTGCCCCTCGACCCTTGATCTGATCATGGGTGGATTCCATAGCTTTTTATGAATAGCAGCGTTTTAATGCCCCCATGGACAATCTATGGCTGGTTATGACATCGGCGTTGTTCCTGATCGCGACTGCGATCTTGATTCCGACCTGGCGACGTCAGCAGACGTTTCGAAAGCTCTACGAGGCGAATCCGCTGCCTCTGTTTTGTCTCGACCCTACGCAAAGACTGATTCAGTGTAATCAGGCCTTCGCTCGCTTGCTGGGTTATAGCAGCAGTGCTGAGTGCATCGCCTTGTTCAATGAATATCCGCACTACGAACAGGCGGAATTCAATGTACTAGAAGCACTTCTGCAAAGCCCGCAGGGATTTGAGGCTGCCATTGAGCCCAGTCTCCGTCTGGTCAGTCGTTATGGTGATCGGTTGTACCGGCAAGTTAAGTTTTTTCAGCGCCAGACTCGAGGTCGATTTGACTTGTATTTGACAGATGACGGTCAGCCGCAATTCGTGACTCGGCAGCAGGCAGAGTTTGCACATTTTATCCAGCAGCCGCTGTTCCCTGCATTTATCCTTGATGACAGTTTGACCATCAGCTCAGCCAGCCCCATGGCTATTCGGTATTTTTCTCTGGGGGATGCGAGTGCTGCCAGGCCTAAACTCAGCGCCCTGTTTCCGGTCAATGATCGGACCCGAGTGGTGGCGTTGATCGAGCGTCGGCTGGCGGCGAATAATCGGGCCTCGTTGAGCTTTGCAGGCTTGCTGAAAACCGCGGAAGTGCGTGAATGTGAATGGCACTTTGTGCGTGCGGAGGAGCCTGTGAAAAACATTTTGGTGTTGTGCAGTATGGGTTCAGGAGAGCCACCACTAACGTCGTGGCTGGATTTACTGGTTGATACGACATGGGGACACTGGACTATTGATCTGCCGCAGCAAACGTTAGTGTTGTCTGATCGTTGGCGATCCTACATTGGTTACGATTCTCTGGCCACAGAGCAGCCGCTTGGCTTTTGGCGCGAGATTATTGCGCCCCTAGATCAGGATCGTGTGGTCGCAGCGCTAACGGCCTACATTAGCGGCGAGCTCGATACATTCTCGATAGAACATCGTCTGGCTGGCCCTAACGGCGTTGAGCATGTGGTGACTTCAACTGCGACGGCGATGGTTAGGGCCGACTCGGGGGAAGTCATTCGAGTTTATGGGCTACATATCGTCGCACCCAAAGTTGGCAGGAGTGGATCGCACCTGCTGCCAGCAAGTGATTCACATACTCGGGCTGGGGCTACTGAAATTATCGGCCATTCTTCCATCACGCATGCGCTGCTGAATTTCAACGCTATCATTCTTGGCTACGCCTATTTGTTGCGGCGAGTGGACAATTTGCCTGTGCCAGCTTTAGCGCTCATTGAGACGATTGACGAAGCGGCACTGGGCATAAGGGATTTGCTCTCTACAGAGACTGCGACCGACAGTGATACGCACAGGTCGCTGAGCCTATTGGATGATCTAAATGTGGAACTTGGCACCGCAGTACAAATCGACAGCATAAAAATGTCGTCAGATCAGGCGGCCCATGTGCAGGCACCCCTGCGCCAAATGTTAATGTTTTCTCGGTTAGCGGGTCAGGGCGCGCTACCAGGTTTGCTGACGTGTGAGCTTGGAACGGCCTTAGCGACCGATAACTGTAGCGTTTGTGGGAATTCGCTAGGCGCTGATCAATGGCTAATACTCAGATTGGAGCAGCCCGGCTTGGCGCTCGATCGAGCCTACCGAATGTATGGATTTAAGCCCGGCGCGTCAATTAGCCGAGTCGGTGGTGACAACCCCCTTGCCGAACTCAGTCAGATATCACATGGTTTACGCGGGCATCTGATTGTCGATAGTCTGATGGATACGACCCGGCTGACAGTCTATTTGCCGATTGAATCGTGTTTTGCAACTCAGGTCACTCAAGATGGAAATCCTCGTCTGGTGGCCTCACGGCGAATTACGGTCATAGACGATCAGCCAGCAGTGACCGGGTTTCTCAGTATCATCTTGAGTCAGGCGGGCTACGAGGTGACGATCTATAATGACCCTGTTATAGCCCTTGATCGACTGCGCAGACAGCCCGATGCCACTGACTTGATTATCACCGATCAATATATGCCTAACCTTTCCGGTCATGCCATCATTCAGGCTATGCGACAGGTGCGTGCCGACCTGCCACTGATCCTGTGCTCGGGTCATTTGGACCATCCCATGATGGACTCGAACTCAGGTGCATCAATTCACACTATTCGAAAACCCTTTGAGCCCGCTGCGTTACTTGAAATCGTAACGGGTATATTCGAGAGCCGGTCAGTCCTGCGATAAGATGGAGACTATAGTTACGCTGAATCGTTAGGTGTTGAGCTCTGAGGCATCTGCGCTAGTGCGGCAGAGAGGGACTCGCCAATGGGCCGGTGGATGACCAAATCACAAAGATCATCCAGGTCAGTGGCTTCATTGTTGATGAGTATCAAGCGCGCGCCTTGCTGGCTCGCGACTCGTGGCAAGCTGGCCGCCGGATAGACACTCATCGACGAGCCCATCGCGAGCAATAGATCGCAGTTGAGTACTGCCTGGTGGGCACGCTGCATCTCGAGTTCAGGCATAGCCTGGCCGAATGAAATTGTCGCGGTCTTAATCATACCGCCACAGTCTTCGCAGTAGGGTAACTGATCGTTTTGCGTGAAAGCTTGCTTGATCGGCGCCAGTTCATAGCGTTGGTGACAGTCGAGGCAGGTGGCATAGTTCGCATTACCATGAACCTCGATGACTTGATCGTCGTCAACTCCGGCCCGTTGGTGTAAACCGTCGACATTTTGGGTAATAACACAGTGCAGTTTGCCGAGTTGGGCAAGTTTGGCGACGCCGATGTGGCCAGTATTGGGCGTCGCTGTTGCCATCAGGTCGGGGCCACTAAACTTTCGACGCCAGGATTCTCGACGCACAGTCTCGGACCGAACAAAGTCGCCAAAATCGATGGGCGTCATTGTCTTCCAAACACCTGCTGGTCCTCGAAAATCTGGAATCCCCGATTCGGTGCTGATGCCGGCACCGGTAAAAACGACAATGCGTTGCGCTTGTTGCAGATGGGCAGATAACCCATCGATCTGCGCCTGCCATTGCGGATCCCTTGCCCTCGTTCCGGTTGAGTCAGTAGGCGCTAGTGTAGAGGGCGTTAAACCAGTGGGCGGCGGAAAACGGTCAGACATCGTGGGCGGGCTCCTAAACGATTTGGGCGAGTCGGCCTAAGGATGCCGACAGTCTTCAGAGTAATCAAATTATTGACGATCCTCCGCGTGCCCGGTGTTGCCGAGACAATTGCAGGTCGCCTGTTGAGCTTTTTGTCTACCAACGCGCGCTGAACCAATAAAAATTGTGGATTAGGGATTGGCCTAGTGGCTGCGCAATCCCTGCGCTGCCTATTCTGCGAGTGTCTCTCCTGAGCCACCGAATTCAGCTGGCAAGTCTTTGTATTTCGGCAGTCCATCCTTGATGGACAAGGTTTTCTCGCCGTAATAAATATGCATCGTTCCCTGATGCTGCTTGCCCGGTATCACATTGAGATAGACGTCGGTCATACCCATGCCCGGATGCTCGCTCATCACATGTCCGCCACAATCGGTGCAGAAGCGGCGATGGCTGGCGGATGTTTTGGCATATGAACCCAATTTTTCGGCACCGCCAGTAATCTTTACCGCGTCGGGTGCCCATAAGCTGAAGGCGTTCACAGGCGCGCCGGCCCAACTCGCGCAATCAGAACAATGACAATATCCCATAATATTCGGCTCGCCAGTCACTTCGATGGTGACTGTGCCGCAGAAACAGCTGCCAGCTTGGGTTTGGCTCATCGGTAGTACTCCCGTCAAATGGATGTTGCAGGTTCGTTATCTCAACAAAGCATAGACCCTGAGCGGGGGCAACGGAAGAGTTCACTGTCGATGCGTGCCAGCTCAGTGGTTGGTCGATTTTGACATGATGGCTTCAAAACCAGAGACAACCTCCAGCAGTTCAGCGGTGATATGACTCTGGCGCGCACGTCGAAATACCATGGTGACCTCGTCGAGCCGTGCATCCAGGTGCTGTTGTGCAGACTGCATCGCCACGTGCCTGTGCGAAATCCCAGGCCAGCGAGCCTGCGAGCCGAGTCCGCAGCGCTTGATTGCGTGGGGGCAGCGGTGCGGGAAAGGCGACGTCGATGATATTGCCGCGCACGGCAGTGATTTAACCTGAATGCTCTGAGACCCTGGTGAGCTGCTCTCCATAGTTTTGCTCTGATCGCATCAGACCGCGATCCAAATTCTGCATTTTCAAGGCGTGTGCCCTGAGCCCGTGCGAGGGTCGAGCATCTGACTCGACTGCACACTGTCGTATTAAACATTGACTAGTCCTGGTGCCAATTGCCTGCGGTCATCAATCAGCCAGTCTTGTTGACTATTGTTGACGAGAGTAAGTGCTGTGAATCTGACCCGCGAAGCTAGGCAGGCAAAGCCACC
>Ga0213868_10004923_pt1 | contig 12111 bp, 8 predicted proteins | sample PICome_9_FD_160087 | JGI IMG/M metagenome (GOLD analysis project Ga0213868, IMG submission 160087) | Coastal seawater microbial communities near Pivers Island, North Carolina, United States - PICO127 | ecosystem: Environmental > Aquatic > Marine > Coastal | place: USA: North Carolina | collected...
TAGGTTCCCTATATTTTCTTCTAATGCTGTTGTTTTTAGTAAAGAAAGGCTTTCTCCTTGTTCTATAACTAAAGGGATGAACATTCCAGTAATTCCAAGAATTAGAGTCACAAAAAGAACCATCGTACTAATAACGGCAACAGTATTAGGAAATTTAAGTTTTTTTCTTAAAAATAAAATGATGGGTTTTGCAATTAAAGCAATGATGGCTGCGATAATTATATAAACCAAAACAGATTGAATGGTCAGTAAAAAATACCCAAGCCCAATAACTCCTAGTATGATAGCTACTGCTCTTAAAATTCCGTTTGAAATTATTTTTGAATTCATTTAATTATATCCTTTTACATCTCCCATATTTATTATTTTACCACTCAAATATATATGATTTTTAGGTAATAAAGTACCTGATTCAGTTAAGGTCCAATCTTCCCAAGTTACTGAAACTCCATTCATTTTCATACTAGGAACATACATTTTGTAACTAGTTGGGAGGTAGTTTTCATCTAAGATCCATGTGTAAGAATCTCCTGGTGTAGAACCTCCAACAGAATATTTTACATGCAATGCCTCTTTACCATCAACCATTCTTATACTGCGATAAACTCCAGGCTCAAATAATTTATGAGGGGCAACCAACCAGAAACTATCATTATTAAAAAATCTGAGAGCTCTTGTTACAAGATTTTCGTTATATGAAACTTCTTTATCATTAAGGTAAACAGTACTTTTAGTTAAATTATTTGGAAGTAATAGTACGCTAACATCATTCCATTTAACTTCAACGATATGTTGTTTTTTGTCCCATTTATAAAAACGTTTTCCTCTAAAGCTCCAGTCTATGTAACGTGTATTTTTATAAGCTTCATATTTAACAGCATTTAAAATAGTATGAGCTAATGCATCTGCATTAGGGTTGTATGCCTTCACTTCGCCCATGTCTATTTTCATTCCAAAAAGTGTGAGTGTGTGCGATGTAGGTAATTTAATTCCAGAATCTGCAGTTATAAAATCATTCCAAGTTGCAGATACTCCACCAATTGGAATAATTTGTGTCCACATTTTAAATGAAACTGGCATATAATTTTCGTCTAAAATCCACAAGTAAGAGTCTCCCGGTGTTGTTCCGCCAGAGGTATACTTTATGAGTAGTGCATCTTTATTATTAACTTTAACAATACTTCTTTCTACACCGTCATCAAATACTTTATAAGGAGCTATTAACCAAAAACTATCATTATTAAAAAAATTGATAGCAGTTTCAATAAGTTCAGAACTTGTGCCAATACTTTTTGAGTAATCATTTAAATTCACAGTAACTGAGATACTATCCCAAGAGACATCTACCAATCCCTGTTGTTTTTTCCATACATAATGATGTTTACCTCTGAAACTCCATTCTAATATTTCTGTACTATCAAAAGCCCTTTTATTGATGGCTGACATCATTTTTTCAGCTAATTCTTCCGCTTCTTTTCCTTGAACCCCTTTTGGTAATGCCTCATTATTTACAATGTAATAAATTCCTACTGCTACTATTGCTACAGTTATTAATAAACCTATTATTTTTAGAGTTTTTTTCATATTAATGAATGCAATTTTATTTTTAAGTTGTGCGTTAAAAGCTACGAAAACTATTATTAGCAGACATGCTAATTAAATAATTTAATTCTTTAAAAATAAAAAATTTAGATGAAGTAATGACATTCCAAAATGGAAAAAAGATTTTTAAGGGTTTTTACAGGTAAAATCTATTTATTAATCAAATTAAATTTCTTTGGTAGATCTGATGTTAAAGCTAATTTTTCTTTGGTAAATGGGTGTATAAAATCTAATTGGGAAGCATGTAAATACAACCCTTTTCCTTTTAAAATTAACGATTCTATTCCATATTCTTGATCACCTAAAATTGGATTACCAATACTTGATAAATGAACTCTTAATTGATGTCTTCTTCCTGTTTTTGGTGATAGTTCAACTAAATTCAAGAACTCAAATCGTTCTGATTTTACAGTATGTATTGTTTTGTAGCTCGATTTAGCTTCTTTTTGGTTCACATTAGAAAGGATAAATCCATCGGAGTTCATTTTTCCTATGGTAATGGCATGGTAAACTTTTTTTATTTTTTTATGTTCAAATAATTGATTTAATAACTGAATGCTAGAACTGGTTTTGCCTATTAGTAATAGTCCAGTAGTTGGATAGTCTAACCGATGGACTGGCCTTGGCTTTACAGCGTCATATTGGTTACTTTTATTTATATTTTGCTCCAATACATTATCAATTGTTTTAAATGTATTACCACTAACTAAAATTCCTGGAGGTTTTTCAATTACTGCTAAATAGTCATCTTCAAACACAACAGATAGTTTAAGTTTTAGTGGTTTAGTGGTTGATTTTTCTTCAGAAGAAAATAATGTTATTTTTTCTCCTCCAATAATAATTTTTGCAGTAGTTGCAGGAATATTATCGACAAGAATTAATTTTTTTTTGATCGCTTTTTTGATAGCAGATCTTGTTGCAACAGTATTAAAAATACCAACAGCATATTCTTGTATTCTAATTGAAGTTTTTTGTTCTTTAGCAATATGGGTTTCTAAAAGATGCATTTAGGTTGCAAACAATTGTCCAAGATCTTTAAAAGCTTTGAATTCTAGAGCATTCCCCTCAGGATCTTTAAAAAATAGAGTAGCTTGTTCACCTGGTTTGCCCTTAAATCTAATGGTAGGCTCAATAATGAATTGCGTATTATTATCTTTTAAACGTTCACTTAACTTCACCCATTCATTCATTTTAAGAACTACGCCAAAATGAGGAACAGGAACGTCATGACCATCTACAGGATTTGAAATTTGTTGTGGTTCAAAACTATCTTTTTGATGAATTACCAATTGGTGTCCAAAAAAATTAAAATCTACCCAGTGTGTGTCACTTCTGCCTTCTTTACAGTGAAGAATATCTCTGTAAAAAGTTCGACAAATTTCTAGGTTTTTAACTGGTATAGCTAAATGAAATGGCTGAATCATAGTTGTTTTTTTGAGTTTTTTATTATTCTATATATACGTTAAAAACCAATAGCTGTGTCATCACCTCTTGGATCTGCACCAGCCTCAAGTTTTCCATTTTTTAAAACTAAAATAGCATCAACTTTTCCGATTACTCGAGAATTTCGTTCATCTATTGTATAGCCAATATTTCTTAATTCTTCAATAACATTTTTTTCAAATTGATTGGGTTCTATCATAATCATATCGGGTAACCATTGATGATGAAATCTTGGTTGATTTACACTTTCTTGCATTCCCATTTTAAATTCATGAACATTTAAAATAGTTTGTAAAACAGAGGTAATGATTGTAGATCCACCCGGAGTTCCAACAACCATCCAAAGATCACCATCTTTTTCTACAATTGTAGGCGTCATGGAACTTAACATTCTTTTTTCTGGAGCAATTTCATTTGCTTTTGCACCAATTAATCCAAACATATTTGGCTCACCTGGTTTGCTGCTAAAGTCATCCATCTCATTATTTAAGAAAAAACCTAGTTCCGAGCTATAAAGTTTAGAACCATAACCACCATTTAAGGTAGTTGTTACAGAAACTGCATTACCGTATTGATCTACTATAGAATAATGTGTAGTTTCCTCGCTCTCTATTATTTCAATATTTCCATGAGAAACATCTTTAGAGAGAGTAGGTTTTTTAAAAGAAAAATTACCCATTCTTTTTTTAGAGTAGGTTTTACTCAATAATGTATCTGTTGGAATTGATACAAAATCTGGATCACCTAAAAAATAACTTCTATCTGCGTATGCTCTTCGTTCAGCTTCAGTAATCACTTGCATTGTTTTTATAGAGTTATGACCATAAGAATGAATATCAAAAGGTTCTATGGCGTTCATGATTTCTGCTAAACAAATTCCACCACTTGAAGGAGGAGACATAGAAATAACCTTTAAGTTGTCATACTTAAAGGTAACCGGAGTTCTCCATTTAGCCTCATAATTGGCTAAATCTTCTTCAGTAATAATTCCACCATTATCTTGTATGAATTTAGCTAAAACTTTTGCAGTTTTACCTTTGTAAAATTCATCTCTTCCATTTTCTAAGATTCGTTCTAAGGTGATGGCAAGTGCTTTATATTTTATCAGATCGCCTTCTTTCCAATCTCTTTGAAAAAGAATTCTATTTTTATTTACAGCCTCAAACGCTTTTTTAAACCTATTAATTCTAGTTTCTTGTTTTTTTGTAACTACAACTCCTTTTTTTGCCAATGCTATTACAGGAGTTAAAATCTCTTTAACAGATAATACACCAAACTTTTCTTGAGCTTTAAATACACCCGCTACAGTACCTGGAACACCAACAGCTGTTGCTCCTATGGTACTTTTTCCTTTTATAATATTACCTTCTTTGTTGAGGTACATGTCTTTAGTGGCAGCTAAAGGAGCTTTCTCTCTATAATCAAGGGCACCAATTTCACCATTATTTTTTCTGTAGACCATAAAACCTCCACCACCTATATTTCCGGCATAAGGGTAGGCGACAGCTAGAGCTAATTCTGTGGCCATCATAGCATCGAATGCATTTCCTCCTTTTTTCAAAATATCAGTTCCAATTTTAGAGGCTTCAATACGGGCAGAAACTACCATTGCTTTTTCTGTGACTAAGCCTCTAATTTGACTTGTGTTGTCTTTCTCTTGATTACAGGATGTTACAAATAAACTAATAATAAATACGAAAGTTATTTTTTTCATGAATAGGTGTTTTGTAGGTGTAATTTTTTAATTTTTTGATGAGAGAATTTTCTTAAATCGCTGAAAAATAATTTAAAATCTTTATCAAAATCTTTATCTAATTTGTATAAATCTTCAATAGCTAAATCTATCTGACCTTTATTGTTTGTTCTACGATTCATTCCTTGAAGAACATTTTTAATACCCTCTTTGTATTGATAGTTGTAAAGCCAATTATACTTTATCATGTAGGGGATCATTTGCAATGTTTTCTCTGGCAAAATTTTTTTATGAATATTTAGTAAATTATAGACTGAATTTACGTAAATTTTTAGCGGAATGGCAGAATAATCATTCCAGTTTTTTGCTAAATAATGATCATAAAAAATATCAACAATAACCCCAGCAAACAATCCATAACGTTTGTGAAGCCTTCGTTTACTTATTCTTGTAATTTCATGGGTATCTGTAAAAGTATCTATTTCTCTGTGTAATTTTATTCCCATTTTAATTTCTGAATTAAAATGACTAAACTGATTTCCTTTGATATGATCGGCAATAAAATTACCAATCATAATATTTGGATAGTTTTCAGATAAATACAAATGTGCTAGGAAATTCAATAAATATAATTTTTGTGATAAAAATAAACAAAAAAACTACAACGTTAAACTGGTGTTATTTCAGTATTGTGTTGTAGTCTATTGATGTTAATTTGATAAAATTTCCTATTATAATTATAGGTTTACTTATCAAGATTCGGATTAGTTGTTTAGCATTACTGGCATTACCAACATCGTGATTTGTTCACCCTCGTCTGTACCATCTATAGGAGTTAAAATACCAGCTCTATTTGGTAATGACATTTCAATTAAAACCTCATTAGAACTCAAATTACTCAACATTTCACTTAAAAAACGAGAGTTAAATCCAATTTGCATATCATCTCCTTGATAATCACAATTTAAGCGTTCATCTGCCTTGTTTGAGAAATCGATGTCTTCAGCAGAAATGTTTAACTCTGTACCTGCCATCTTTAAGCGAATTTGATGTGTAGTTTTGCTAGAGAAAATAGAAACACGACGAACTGAATTTTGAAAAGAAGCTCTATCTACAGTTAATTTGTTAGGGTTTTCCTTTGGAATTACAGCTTCGTAATTAGGGTATTTCCCATCAATTAATCTACAGATTAAAACAAAGTTTTCAAATGTGAATTTTGCATTAGCATCATTGTATTCAATGGTAACGTCTTCTTCACCACTAAGCACACCTTTTAATAGATTTAATGGTTTTTTTGGCATGATAAACTCAGCTGTCTTATCTGCGGTTACATCAGTTCTAGTGTACTTCACCAATTTGTGAGCATCAGTTGCTACAAAAGTTAAATTTTGTGAACTAAACTGAAAAAAGACTCCACTCATAACTGGTCGTAAATCATCATTACCTGCAGCAAAAATTGTTTTTGATATTGCTGTAGCTAAAATATTAGATGGTATGATTGTTTTACTTGGTGAGGGAAGGCTAACAGATTTTGGAAATTCATCACCTCCAAAGTATGCCATGTCATACTTACCTTGATCAGAGCTAATTTCTATGATGCTATCACCTTCAGTTTTAAAAGTTAAGGGCTGATCTGGAAATGTTTTTAAAGTATCTAAGAGTAGTCTAGCTGATATGGCTATAGAACCAGATGAATCAGATTCTATAGTAACAACTGCACTCATAGTTGTTTCCAAATCAGATGCTGAAACTTTTAATTGATTTTCAGAAACTTCAAACAAGAAATTATCTAATATGGGTAGGGTATTATTGCTGTTAATAACTCCGCCTAAAACTTGTAGTTGTTTTAATAATTGCGAGCTTGATACGATAAATTTCATTTTGATATTTGTTAAGGTATGGTTCAATTACAAAGATATTGGAAATTAGCGATTTTGAAAATATTGTTATCAACATTTTACTCTTATTGTTGATAGCTTTTTTGATTAAATATAGAGATGAATAAAGAAGCATTTTTAAAAATATTAATTTGATTTTGCAATTTTAAATGAAGATTTAAAATGCTACATTTGTTAGCGATCAAACCCAACTATACTATGAAAAACTGGATCATTACATTTTTATTTTTACTTGTAAGTTTTCGAATTTCCTCACAAAGACCATCAAAATTGTCTTCCAATGAAATTTATGAGAAGATTCAGAAATTAAATTTTTTAGGCACAGCTTTGTATATAGCTGCGCATCCAGATGATGAAAATACTCGATTAATATCCTATTTATCAAATCATGTGAAAGCTAGAACAGGATATTTATCATTAACTAGAGGAGATGGAGGTCAGAATTTGATTGGATCCGAAATAAGAGAACTATTAGGTGTCATAAGAACTCAAGAACTTTTAGCAGCCAGAAGAATAGATGGAGGTGAGCAGTTTTTTACGAGAGCCAATGATTTTGGTTACTCTAAACATCCTGAAGAGACCTTGGATATTTGGGATAAAGAAAAAGTTTTAAGTGATGTGGTTTGGGCTATTAGAACCTTTAAACCGGATGTAATTATCAATAGATTTAATCATAGAACTCCGGGAACTACTCATGGACATCATACAACTTCTGCCATGTTAAGTCTTGAAGCTTTTGATTTAGTTGGTGAGGCTAGAAATTTTTCAGATCAATTAAAATACACAGATACTTGGCAACCAAAACGTGTGTATTTTAATACATCTTCTTGGTTTTATAAAACAGAAGAAGCGTTTAAAAATGCTACAGAAGGTAAATTAACTTCAGTAGACGTTGGAGTTTATTATCCTTTAAAAGGTCTGTCCAATAATGAGGTAGCCGCTTTAGCTAGTAGTCAGCATTTATGTCAAGGTTTTGGAAGACTAACTACCAGAGGAAGTCAAAAAGAATTTTTAGAATTTTTAAAAGGTGATAGGCCTAAAGATTCTAATGATATTTTTGCTGGTATTAATACCACTTGGAATCGACTTCAAGGTGGAGGAGAAATTGGTGATATATTATATGAAATAGAGAAGAATTTTAATTTTGCTGAACCTGCAAAACATTTGAAAGATTTAATGAAAGCCTTCAAGAAAATCCAATCACTCAGAAATACTCATTGGAAAAGAATTAAATCTGAACAAATTAGTCAAATTATTCAAGCTTGTGCAGGATTATATTTAGAAGCTTCTGCACAAAGTTCTAGTAGTGTTCCAAACGAAAATATAACTATCAATATTGAAGTTTTAAATAGAAATTCTGAGGTGCCTGTCTATTTAGAATCAATGAGTTTTGAAACTAGTAATCTCCAAAAAATAAAAACAGATCTACAGTTACTGGGTAATCAAAAACAAGAGTTTAATCAGATTATTAAGTTAAACAACTTAGATTACACAGATCCTTATTGGTTGCAGTCAAAAGGAACTTTAGGGATGTATCAAGTATCAGATAATCAGTTAATTGGAAAACCTGAAACACCCAGAAAAGTAGCTGTTTATTTTAATCTTTTAGTAGATAGTCAACCCATTAAGATAAAAAAAGAAGTCATTCACAGATATTCAAAAAGAGACAAAGGTGAATTATACGAACCTTTTGAAATACTACCAATTGTGACTACAAAACTTAAGGAAAAAGTGGTGTTATTCTCAGATTTAAAAGAGCGTTTAATATCTGTGGAAGTAAGATCAGGGGCTAGTAATGTTAAGGGAAAATTATCTCTAAAGGTGCCAAAAAAATGGCAGGTTTCACCCAGTTTTATTGATGTAGACATTAAACAAAAAGGGGATGTCCAAAATTTTCAATTCAAAGTAATTCCTCCCGTTGATGACTCACAAGGAATTATTGAAGCAACTTTATTAATAGGTGATAAGCAATTTGAAAAAGAATTAATAGAAATTAAATATGATCACATTCCAAAGCAATCTGTATTGCAAAAATCAGAAGCAAAAGTAGTTCGATTGAGTATACAAAAAGCAGGTAATTTTATTGGTTACATTAAAGGTGCCGGAGATGTTGTTCCAGAAAGTTTAAAACAAATCGGTTATGCTGTGCAGATGATTAATCCTGAAGAAATTAATACAGAAAATTTAAAAAAGTTTGATGCTATTGTTTTAGGAATTAGAGCTTATAATACAATTTCTGTATTAAAATATAAACAAAAATTTTTACTAGAATATGTAAAAAATGGTGGAAATATGGTAGTTCAATATAATACTAGTCGAAGGGTTGATGTAGCTGCTCCATTTAAATTAAAATTATCTAGAGACAGAGTAACTGACGAAAATGCTACAGTAGAAATCTTAGAGAAAAATCATCCAATAATGAATTTCCCCAATAAAATTACTGAAGAAGATTTTGATGGATGGGTTCAAGAAAGAGGTTTGTATTTTCCTAATTCTTGGAGTTCAGAATATACTCCTATTTTATCCATGAACGACAAAGGAGAGAAGCCTAAGAAAGGTAGTTTATTAGTTGCTAAATATGGAAAAGGGAACTATATATATACTGGATTAAGTTTTTTTAGAGAATTGCCGGCAGGAGTTCCGGGAGCTTATAAGTTATTTGCAAATATTTTATCTATAGGTAAACAACGTATTCAGCAACAAAAGCAATTAAAAAACTAATCATGAAAATTGAAAAACAACGTTGGAAAAAAATATATTCAGTCGTGCTGATTGTAAATGTTATATACATTCTCATTTTTTATTTTATAACACAATTTTTTACTAAGTAATTATGGGAGTACCAGATTTAAATCCATTAGATTGGTTTGTTTTAGTAACTACGTTGCTATTTATTGTTATATACGGAGTTTATAAGACCCGTAAAATGGATAGCGGAGTGGAAGATTATATCAAAGGAGGTAATGATACAAAATGGTGGACTATAGGATTGTCTGTAATGGCTACTCAAGCGAGTGCCATAACTTTTTTATCTACACCAGGTCAGGCTTTCCATGACGGAATGGGTTTTGTGCAATTCTACTTTGGTTTACCTATAGCCATGGTTATTATTTGCCTAGTTTTTATTCCAATTTACTATAAATTAAATGTCTATACAGCATATGAATATTTAGAAACTAGATTTGATTTAAAAACAAGATCACTTACTGCATTTTTATTTTTAATTCAACGAGGATTGGCTGCCGGAATTACTATTTATGCTCCGGCAATTATTTTATCCTATGTTCTTGGTTGGGATTTAATAGTACTTAATATAGTTATCGGTTTACTGGTTATATTTTATACTGTTTCTGGTGGTACTAAGGCAGTAAATGTTACACAAAAACAGCAAATGATCATAATATTTTTTGGGATGGTAACTGCTTTTACTCTAATTATGTTCTATATACCAGACGGGATCACATTCTCTAAAGCATTAGATATTGCAGGAGCTAGTGATAAAATGAAAGTATTAGATTTTTCATTTGATTTAGATAAAAAGTATACAGTTTGGACGGGTTTTTTAGGAGGTACATTTTTGATGCTTTCTTATTTTGGAACAGATCAAAGTCAGGTGCAAAGATATTTGTCTGGAAAATCTCTCAGAGAAAGTCAACTAGGTCTTCTATTCAATGGTTTGTTAAAAGTACCCATGCAATTTTTTATATTGTTAACAGGTGTAATGGTTTTTGTGTTCTATCAATTTAATGCATCTCCATTAAACTTTAATCCAAAAGCCAATGAAGCTGTTATCACTTCTAAGTATTACGATGAGTTTAAAGAATTAGAAAAACAACATATATCCATAGAAACTCAAAAGAAAACACTTTTGTTAGATGGTATACAAGAAAATGAAAGGGGTTTAATTCTAGAACTTAACAATGAAGACAGATCATTAAAGCAACAGGCTAAAAATATCATCAAGAAAGTTGCCGAAAATTCTGACAAAAAAATTGAAGAGAATGATAAAGACTATGTTTTTATTCATTTTATAGTAAATAACCTTCCCAAAGGTATTATTGGCTTATTATTGGCTGTTATTTTGGCTGCAGCCATGTCATCAACCGCATCAGAGTTAAATGCGTTGGCCTCTACAACAACAATAGATGTTTATAAAAGAAATATTGCTATTGGAAAAGACGAGGCTCACTATGTAAAAGCCTCAAAATGGCTAACCTTAGTTTGGGGATTATTAGCTATTGCTATAGCTTGTATTGCTAATCTATTCGATAATTTAATTCAACTAGTTAATATTATTGGATCTTTATTTTACGGAAATGTATTGGGTATTTTTTTATTAGCATTCTTTTTCAAACGAGTTCATGGAAATGCAGTTTTTGTTGCTGCAATTATTACTCAGGTAATAATTTTATTAATTTACTATTTTGGAATTTACAAACTTGAAGAGCAAGGTTTAGACCCAATAATTAGCTATTTATGGCTAAATTTTGTTGGATGTGTAGTAGTAATTTTCACTGCGTTATTGTATAATTTTAAAAAAAATCATCCAAAAATTAAAATCATCTTAATGTTGATTTCAATTGTTTTTGTAAAAGCAATTTATGATGTTACTTATTTAAAATTAACCTTGTATCATGTATTAGTTTTAATGTTTTTATTTTTATTGATTGGAATTTTAAGTGCAGAAAAAAAATCATCTATACAAACATTATGATAAAAAGTATAACCTAAAAGATGAGTAAACAAGAAACTAAAATCATTCGTTGGGGAATATTAGGATTAGGACATATAGCCCAAAAATTTGCTCAAGATATAGCTTCTGTTTATGGAACTGAATTGTATGCGGTAGCCTCAAGAAGTTACCAAAAGGCCTCTTCTTTTGCAAATCAATTTAATGTTCCTGCTAGTTATGATTCTTATGAGTTACTTGTTAAAGATCCGTTAGTAGATGCTATTTACATCGCAACACCCCATAGTTTTCATAAAGAACATTCTATTCTTTGTTTACAACATAAAAAAGCTGTTTTATGTGAAAAACCTTTTGCCATGAACTTACAAGAGGTAAAAGAAATGGTTCGTGTTGCAAAAAAGAATAATACACTTTTGATGGAAGCCCTTTGGACTGCTTTTTTACCTCATTTCCAATATGTGAAAAATAGTATAAAAAATAAAAATTTTGGAAAAATTATCCATTTAGAAGCTGACTTCGGATTTAAATCTACACATAGTGTAGAAAGTAGAGTGCTAAAAAAAGATCTTGGAGGTGGTAGTTTATTAGATATTGGTATTTACCCTGTGTTTGCAGCTTTATCTGCATTAGGAGTTCCAAAATCTATTGAAGCTGATGCAACTTTTTTTACCAATGGCGCAGATTCATCTTGTGAGATGATTTTTAATTATGACAATGTCAAAGCAATTTTGAAAAGTACTTTTTTAAAGGAAACACCTACTGAAGCTGTTTTTACTTGTGAGCAT
>Ga0213868_10004928_pt1 | contig 12102 bp, 7 predicted proteins | sample PICome_9_FD_160087 | JGI IMG/M metagenome (GOLD analysis project Ga0213868, IMG submission 160087) | Coastal seawater microbial communities near Pivers Island, North Carolina, United States - PICO127 | ecosystem: Environmental > Aquatic > Marine > Coastal | place: USA: North Carolina | collected...
AAAGAAACTACAGATGTAACCCTGTACAACCCCGTTAACTCTGAAATCCTAACTAATGAGGATCGTTCAGAGATGACCATTACAGTACATGGGCCATACTCGAAGAAATACAAAACTATCTCTCACGCTCAACAGAACCGCCGCTTGATGAAAGCGCAACGGACTGGTGGTAAGCTCAACCTCACTGCTGAGGAAATTGAAGCATCCGCATTAGACCTTCTGGTTAAGTGCGTGAGTGGATGGAACATTACCCTTAGTGGTGAACAACCAGATTGCACAGAAGCTAAGGTACGAGAAGTGTTTGAAGCACTCCCTTGGGTTCGTGAGCAAGTGGATGCTGCCTTGGGTGATGCTCAGGCTTTTTTGGACAAGTAAGGGCTGAACTTGAGGAGTACGCTGAGTATTCCTTTAAGATGGGTAGGAAGGTCTCAGGTAGTAAAGGTAAAGCTACTGAGGCCGACCACCTAGCCCAAGTCGCCAAACAGTTAGGCAAAGAACTAGCAGAGATTGAACAAGCTAATGCTGATGCAATCTTCCCTGACGTAGCTTCCCACTTATGGTCTACCTTTATAGAACTACACGATGGCAGAACTTACGGTATGAGTGGCCCTAACCCAATATCTTACGACATCATTAAAGCGTGGTGTGATATTACAGGTGTAGACCTTTCCCCTTGGGAAGTTACTATTATAAAGTCTCTGGACAACCTCTGGATTAAAACTACTGGCGAGGAAGCGAATGGCTGATCTTATTCAAATTGGTATTGACGTTAGAACTAACATCAAACAAGCTACTGCCGATCTGGACAAGATGGGTGGTTCTGTTGTTAATAACATCCGTACCATAGATCGCCTTGAGTCTGAGGTTAAACAACTAAATAATGCCCTTAGTAAAGGCAGTGCCACTGAGGCTGCGTATGCCAAGGGTATGCGTCAAATAAACAATGAGCTTTCCCTCTTCCAACAAAGAGCCGCTAAAGCCGCACAAGTAGAGCGTAAGTTTGGTACTGCTGCTGCTACTGGCGGTAAATCCATGAACAGGTTTAATGTAGCTCTGCAACAAGGTGGCTTCCAGCTACAGGATTTCGCAGTACAACTACAGTCTGGTACAAGTTTCTTCACCGCTTTTGGACAACAGGGTTCTCAGTTCGCTGGTATCTTTGGCCCTCAAGGGGCTGTTATTGGTGCTATCATAGCCGTAGGTTCTGCACTAGGTGGTATGGCTGCAAAGACCCTTATGGCAGGTAAGGAGCTAAGGGACTATGAGGAGATTGTTAAGGACACCACAGACGCTCTGGAAAAGTTGACTAAGGCTATAGATTTAGCTTCTATGTCAAACAAGGAACTTGAGGAAAGTTTTGGGTCTGCCTCGGTTGAGATAAAAGGGACTCTAGCATTACTGCGTGATATAGCCAAGAATGAAGCTCAGAGGGCCATTGATAGCTTAAGTGATTCACTGGTTGAGTTATATCAAGTGGCAGGTGATGGTGAGAAGAGACTTGGGATAGCGGAGTTCTTTGATGTCAACATTATGATGGCCTTCACAAGGTCGGGTAAGGAAGCCGTTAAAGAAGCTAGACTTTTAACTGGGGAATTTCTAAGCGCACAAAATGCCCTAGCTGCATCCAAGGGTAATTTAGAGGGTCAAATAGACGCTACTCAAAAGTTACTTAATTCTGCTGAAACACTAGCTGATCTTGATGGGGAACGAAACCAAGAAGAAGATGAGCTAATAAAGAAGCTCGGAGAGAGCTTGCTTAAAATGCAAGAGGCTCAAACCGTTAAGACAAAGACCCTTTCAACCTATAAGGATATTTTAGGTACAGAGGAGGGCTTGGCTCTTGAGACTGAGGCTTTAAACAAGTTATTTGAAGATCGTCTCGGTACTATAGACGACACCGCTAATTTTTACGAGGATATTTTAGGTTCCTCCAAGGGCTTATCGCAAGCGGAAGAAGCATTAAATAAATTCTACGAAGACCGTCTTGGGACTATTGATGATACAGCTAATGAGTATGTGGATGTTCTAGGTTCTGAAAAGGGATTAAGTGCGGCAGTAGTGGGAACAAACAAGTTTTACGAGAGTAGGCTTGGGACTATTGATGATACAGCTAATGAGTACGTAGATGTTTTGGGTACAGAAGAGGGTTTGGAGAAGTCTGTAGATGCCCTGAATCAAATGTATCAAGATCGCCTAGATAAACTACAAGCTATGGCAGACGCATATGATGACATTTTAGGTTCGGAGCAAGGTCTAGCAGAAGCAGAGGCGGCTAGGCTTGCCCTAACACAAGTTGGAGACTCGGGTTATGCTGGAGGTCGTGGTGGAGACCCAAGGGACTTCACTAATTTAGACGAGTTTAGAAAACAGCTTATTGATGCAACAAAGGAAACTAAGAACTTAAAGAAGGGTATGACAGATGCCGAAAGGGCCGCTGAGAAACTTCGTCAGGAACTAGAGCGCCCAATGGTTAATGCCATTGAGTCAGTATCTAATGCCTTCGGTGACTTCATAGCTGATGGCCTAAGAGACTTTAAGAGCTTCGCTAGTTCTATCGTAAATTCCTTCAAGTCGATGATTGCACAGATGATTGCAACTGCCGCTCGTAACAAGATTATGTTGTCGTTGGGCTTAGGTGGAACTGCTTTTGCTGATGCTGCTACTGCTGGTAATGTGGCTGGTATTGGTGGTAACGCTGCTTTTGGCCCCATAGGTTCTTTCATAGGCTCTTTCGCTGGTGGTGGTGCTGCTGGTTCAGGTCTTTTGGGTGGCATTGGGTCAGTCTTTGGGACGGGTGGTATAGGTCTTGGTGGATCATTTGGTTCCCTTGGTACACTCCTCAGTGGAGGCTCAAGCGTAGCTGCTGGTGGCACTGGTTTCGCTGCCACGTTAGGTGCTGCAATCCCAGCTATTGCCGCTGTAGCTGTAGTCATAGGTCTCTTCACTAAGAAAACTAAGCTCCTCGACAGTGGCCTGAGAACTACTGTTGAAGGCTTTGACGTAGCCATAGAGACCTTCAAGAAGACACAAACCAGTCGTCTGTTTGGGCTACTGAGAGGTAGCAAGGTAACAGCCTACGAAACTGCAAGTGCAGAGGTTGCTGACCCACTGATTGAAGCTATCGGTAACATGCAACAAAGCATAGTTGATGCCGCTGGTACTCTAGGTATCGGTGCAAATGCTTTCGATGACTTTAGCTATCAGTTCAAGCTATCGCTCAAAGGTCTTACCGAAGAAGAGCAACTACAGAAGATCAACGAAGAGATCGTTAAGATGGGCGATAGCTTTGCCTCTCTGACTGGTCACTTTGAGACAATGAACGAGTTGCTTGAGGCTGCTAACCAGCGTATGCAACTACAGAACCGTCTGGATCAACTGTTAGGTAACAACCAAGCTATCTTGACACGACAGCGTGAAGCTGAACTCAAGGCTATGCACGAGTTGAACCGACCACTAGCACAAGCTATCTATGACCTAGAGGATGCTCAAGCTGCTGTGGCTCAAGCTAACCAAGTTGTAGCTAACTCTTTCGCTGCACTACGGGCTTCTATTGATGCTGAGAAGGAAAGAATACAAGATTCATTTGTTAGTGTCCTTGATGGTCTCAAGGAACGTCTTGATGTCGTAAATGAAGCACTTGACCAAAGTCGTAACATATACGATATGCTGTCTAATGCTCTTAGCTCACGACAAGTTAGCGGTGAAGCTGCTTTCGCTGGTCGTAGGTCTTCTGCACTATCTTTCCTTCGTGGGGGAGACTTTAGTGATGAACGTAGGTTAGAGAACGCACTTGATGTTATAGCTGAACCATCTGAGGGTCTCTTTAGTTCCTTCATTGACTATGCTCGTGACTTTGCTCGTACTAGCATTACTCTTGAGGAAGCTAAGAAGGTAGCACAAGTTCAGCTTACTGCTGGTGAGAAACAGGTTCTTCTCCTAGAGGAACAGATCGTTGCTTCTGAGGCTAATCGTGATGCTCAACTTGATGCTCTCGACCAACAGTATCAGACGATGGTTGACCAGTACAATGCTCTCTTGGGTATTGACACTAGCGTTAAGTCTGTCGGTGAAGCTATCGGTACACTGCGTAGTGCCATTGAATCTCTTGCTTCTGCACAGGCTGCTTCTGCACAGGCTGCTGCTAAAGCTGCTGCTGTTGGTACTGGTGGTTCAAGTGCAGGGGTACAGTCTGCTAGTGCTGCTGGAGCTAAAGTGCTAGAGCAACTTGGTCAATCAGGTGTTGCTACCCGTGCATCAGATGGCGCTAAGTTCAAGCAAATTAACATTAGAGGCAGCGACCAGCTTCTTGAAGTAGCTAAAAGCCTTGGTATTCAAACTTCTGGTCAAACTGGCGCACAACTATCGCAAGCTATTTCCAATGCTGGAAACCTTGGTGTCAACGTGGACAATGCCACCCGCGCTAAACAGTTTGCTATGGGTGGGTATCACACTGGTGGTCTTCGTATGGTTGGTGAACGTGGCCCTGAGATTGAAGCTACTGGCCCATCTCGTATCTTCTCACATAATCAGACTTCTGGTATGTTCCGTGATCCTGATCTTAAGGAAGCTGTTAATGAGCTTCGTAGGGAGGTCTCAGGTCTGCGTGGGGAGCAACGTCAGATGCAAGCAACTAATGCTAAGTATGTGAAACGTAACTACGATATTAACCGTAAGTGGGACGTTGATGGTCTACCAGCTACAAGGACTTAATAGATGCAGCTAATCAAACCTGTAACAGTTACGGATAGTATTCTAACTGCTACGAATATCACCGAAGATGATTATGCTGTGTGGAACAGTGGGACTGCTTATGTCGTTGGTGACAAGGCTATTTCCACTGTTACCCACCGTATATACGAAGCCTTAATTAACAACACTAATGTTGATCCTACGGGTACAGCTACAGACCCTGCCACATGGTTAGACATTGGTGCTACTAACCGATGGAAAGCCTTCGATCAGAAGATCAGTGATCCTGTAACTAACCTCAATCTTATTGAGTACACTCTTAACGACCCTAGCTCTAATGTTACTTCGGTAGCTTTGTTTGGTCTCAAGGGTATCTCAGCTAACGTCACTGTAACTGACACTACTGTAGGTGGCGATGGTGAGGTCTACAACACGACTGTATCTCTCTTAGACAACAGAAACATTGTCGATTGGTACACTTACTTCTTCGAGGAGCAAGTACAAAGGGAACAAGCACAGTTCCTAGACCTACCGCCCTACCTTGGCTCTAACGTAGAGGTTACAGTTACCTCAGCAACTGGTGATACTACAGAACTAGGCCAGCTTGTGCTAGGGTTCCTCAGTGGTATTGGACTAACGACATACGGTACAGCAATTAGCATTGAAGATTACTCTCGTAAAGAAGTAGATGCCTTTGGTAACTTTATCATTGTACAGAGGGACTTCGCACAGTTAGCTGACTTTGATGTTCAGTTTGAGACACAGAACGCTCGTAAGATACAAAGAACTCTGGCTGACTTTAGGGCAACACCAATCGTTTATGTAGGTTCAGAAGATACATCCTACGGTACTACTATCTACGGGTTCTATCGTAGATTTGATTTAACACTTGAAGGCCCATCCCTGTCGTTTGGTGCTATCGAAGTAGAAGGACTTACCTAATATGGCATACCCCCCAATCTCTGCACTACCATCACCACCCAGTAGACAAGACCCCGCTAACTTCGCTGATGAGGCTGATGCTTTTCTGGGGGCATTGCCTACGTTCCAAAGTGAAACTAATACCGCTGGAACATACATTGAAGGCAAGGCTGCTGAGGCAGAAACCTCTGCTACTAATGCTGCCACTAGCGCCACAGGGGCTGCTACAAGTGCAACTAACGCTGCTAACTCAGCTACAGCCGCTGCTAACTCTGCCGCCTCTGCTGGTGGTGTTCTGTGGGTCTCAGGTACATCCTACGCTGTAGGCTACGTTGTGTACTCTCCGATCACCTTCACTAACTACCGTTGTATCCAAGCTACGTCAGGTACTACTGATCCTTCTCTTGATGAAACTAACTGGGTATCTACGGGTGGTGGCGGTGGTGGTGGTCTCACTGAACAGACAGCTACTACAACAGCTACGACAGAGACAGCCATTGCTACTTATGTTGCTGCTGACTACACAGCTATGGAACTTACGGTAGTTGCTGACAGTGGGGGTGAACGTACTATCACTAAACTTCTTGTCGTACACAATGGTACAACAGCTTCTGCTACACAGTATGGTGAAGTAAGCACTGCTACTGTTCTCTCTACTTATGATGTAGACATCTCAGGTTCTAATGTTCGTCTGCTGGCTACTCCAGCTTCTGCTACAAGCACAGAGTTTACAACTAAAGAGAACTTGTTTGAGCCACTGACTTAAGTATTACTTACGACAAGGGGAAAGGTGAACCATGTCAAACAATAAAGACTTCAAAGTAAAGAACGGTATCCAGCCAACGGTATATCACGAGGGCTTGGGTACAGTTGTGTCTGGGAGTGTAGGGTATAACTTAGCTGGTGCTAGTTATGACAGTGTTAGCTTTAACGGTGTTGTAAGCACAAGGGATTGTGTGTTTAAACCAGATGGCACTAAAATGTTTACCGTTTCTAGTAACGATGACTTAATGCACGAATACGATTTAAGTACAGCTTGGGATGTGTCAACAGCAACACAAAACGTATCCAGTGACTTAGATGTATCAACGCAGGGTGCGACAAGTTTGTTTTCTCTGGCGTTTAAGTCAGATGGGACAAAGTGTTATGCGTGTGATAATGGAACAAGCAGTATCTATCAGTACACATTAAGCACAGCTTGGGATTTAAGTACCGCAAGTTTTGACTCGTCTCTTAGCGTAAATTCTAATGGTAGATACCCCCACGGTTTTGTCCTAAAAACAGATGGCACTTCTTTTTACGTTTTGGGTACTAACGTAGGCTCTGTTTATCAATATGACATGTCTACAGCCTATGATATTTCAACGGCATCTTATGCGAGTAAGTCACTTACTTTAACTACAGCATACGAAGATATTGAAATTAGCTCTGATGGCACAACGCTGTATGCTTTGTTGTCTGGAGGTGTTGATACTGTTAATCAATACACATTAAGTACAGCTTGGGATATTTCTACAGCAACTGACGATTCTATAAGTTTTTACATCGGTGGGCAGGAATTGGCCCCAGAGGGTGTTACTGTTGTTAACAGTGGCAAAAGCATGTACATCACGGGTACATCTACCACCTACCAATACTCTACAGCCCTAAACACAGCCACACTAGACCTATCCACTGGCTCAGTCTTTGACTACACCCCAACGTCAGACGTACAAGTAACCCTCAGCAACCCTGCTGCTAGTGGTACTGTGAGTGGTGCTACGTTGTTGTTGAGTGGGGGTGGTGCTGGCTATTCTGTTGATGGCGGTAGCTACGATAACGTAAGTTTTAGTACGGCTTCTCAAGGAACAAGTGGTTATGGCTTTTTCTTTAAACCTGACGGGACTAAGTTTTATACAACAGACTTTTCAAATAATGCTGTTTATCAGTATGACTTAAGCACTGCTTGGGATATAACCACAGCTACTTACTCCTCTAATTCCTTAAGTGTAACCCAAGCTATTGAATTGCACTTTAGATCAGATGGTCTGAGGTTAATGGTCATTGATGATGGAGACACGGTAAAGCAATATTCTTTAAGCACAGCATGGGATTTATCAACAGCAAGCTACGACAATAAGAGCTTTAGTGTATCGGGGCAAGATACGAGTGTATACTCTTTCTTCTTCAAAGACGATGGCACTAAGATGTATATTGGTGGTAACATAAACGATAGTGTTTTTCAGTACACCTTAAGTACAGCTTGGGACATTTCCACTGCCAGCTATGATAGTGTTAGCTTTAGTGTAGCGGCTACCCTTGCAGGTGCGCCCACTGCCATGTACTTTAAACCTGATGGGACTAGCATGTTCCTAACTAGGAATAGCACTAAACTTATAGAGTACCCCTTGAGTACTGCATGGGATTTATCCACCGCATCTTATACTGGTGTCTTCTATGAGAGCTTCTCTACATCTATTGGCGGAGGCTCTAACCCAGAAGTATATGGCTTATCCTTCAAAGATGATGGCACTAAGTTTTATGTCTTCGCTAGTGGTTCTGCAAGTCTTAATTCTGTATATCAGTTTTCTTCTGTAGCAGGTTACACAATAACCTACGATCCCACACTAGAGTGGCCCGGAGGTACAGCACCTACAGCCCCTGCCATAGGTGAAACAGACGTAGTAACATTCAATACTCGTGACGGTGGTAGTACATACCAAGGTGTCCTCGCTATAGACGGAGCTAAATGATATGGCTAACGATAAAGACTTTGTAGTAGCAGGTGCAGTAGAAGTTGGTAAGGATACTAAGGTCACACTTGGTACAGTTACGAGTAACAACATTGACCTAGCTACAGGCAACTACTTCGCTGATACCCCTAGTGGTACAAGCACATACACTATCAGTAATGCTGGTGATGTGCAATCGTTTCAGCTAGAGGTTACTGGTGGTACTGCTGCTGTGGCTAGTACTTTTAGTACAACTTTGTATACAGGTACAGGTAATTCCTTACCTATTGTTAATAACATTGACCTCGCTGGTGATGGCGGTCTGGTTTGGACGAAACGTAGAAACTCAGCTAATTCTAATTGGTTTTTAGACACAGATCGTGGCGGTACTAATATTATCAGGTCTAACACGAATGAGGCTCAGTTTACATCTTCTGGTCTTGAGATAACCTCTTTTAATTCCAACGGTTACACTCTGGGTACGGCTAGTGATATTAACAGTACGTCTGGTAATGACGTTTCGTGGACATTTAAAAAGCAAGCTAAGTTCTTTGATATTGTTACTTATACTGGAAATGGTGTTACTGGTAGAGAAATTCCCCATAGCCTTGGGTCTGATGTAGGTCTTTTAATAATTAAATGTACATCATCTTCAAACTTCTGGTTTACGCATCATATTAGTAGGCCATCTGGCGCTTTGTTTTTAGACTCAGCAGATGCTGAAACCACTGGTTCTACTAAATATTATATGGGTAATGACGTTTCAGTTATTCAACCCACTTCAACGCATTTTACTGTTGGTGGAAGCACTGCTGGTACTATGGTTAACGGATCAGGCGAAACATACGTTGCCTACCTATTCGCACATGATGATGCAGCAGATGGTCTTATCCAGTGTGGTAGCTTCACGACTAACTCTGACGGTAGCTTAGACCCTGTTGACTTAGGCTGGCAACCTCAGTGGCTGATGATTAAGAACAGTGCCACTACGGGTAACTGGGCCATCTTTGATGCTACCATAGACCCTGAGCTAAAGTCTAGGCTAAAGGCTAACCTTGCTGATGCAGAGGCTACCTACTCCCAGCAATATCTTGAGACCAGTAGTACAGGTTTTAGTGCTGTTGCTGGTTGGGGAGGTAACACTGTTGAGAAAGTCTACATCGCCATCCGTGCAGCCTCAGACTTAGACCTCACATGGCCTAGCTCAATAGAATGGACAGGTGGTTCTGCACCCTCAGCACCAGCTACAGGTGAGACAGACGTATATACACTCAGCACTGACGATGGTGGTACGACTTACACTGGCATTAAATCAATAGATAACGCAAGCTAATCTGGAAGGTGAAGGAATGGCTAACTTTAAAGTAAAGAACGGACTACAGGCAGGTAGGTACTTGCTGAATAGTACCACACTATCAGGGTCTACTATAGACTTGTCGTTGGCTAATATGTTTAGCACTACGTTAAGCAGTGACCCTGCGTATGCGTTTACTAACCCACCTCCTAGCGGTACTGCCCAAGCCTTCTCTGTGGAGGTTACTGGTGGTACTACTAACTTTACTAATGATGCTTTTGCTACTACTACTTATAGTGGGACAGGTACTTATCCTTCTGGTGGGACTTCACAAACGATCACTAACGGCCTAGACTTATCTGGTGACGGTGGTTTAGTTTGGATTAAAGCTAGAAATACAGATACTAGACACGCCCTATTTGATACAGAGCGTGGCATTACTAAAATGCAAAACAGTGCAGACAGTGCCGCAGATACTACAGTAGGTACACGCACATTCACATCTTTTAACTCAGATGGCTTTACTCTTGGTGACGAGGGTGAAGGTTGGGGACGTACTAATACTACAGGCAATACCTATGTCTCTTGGACATTCAAGAAGCAAAGTTCGTTTTTTGACATTGTTACTTATACTGGTACAAGTGCTGTACAGAACATTAGCCATAGCCTTGGCAGTGTCCCCGGTATGATTATAGTTAAGTGTACCAACACGGCTAAAAACTGGGGTGTTTACCATAGAAGCGTAGGAAGCACTAAATACCTCCAATTAAATACTACGGGCGAAGCTAATATTAACAGCGGCTTCTGGAATAACACAGACCCAACAAGTACACAGTTTACTTTAGGAACCCAAAGTAATGTAAATGGAAACGGCAATACATACGTAGCCTACCTATTCGCACATGACACAGCTTCTGACAGCCGTATTAAGTGTGGTAGCTATACAGGTAATGGCGCTACCACAGGTGTATTCCAAGACCTAGGCTGGCAACCTCAGTGGATAATGATAAAAAACACTGATCTTTCCACAGAGCAGTGGCATATATTTGATAACGTGCGTGGCGTTGTGACAGACGGGGCAGACCAACGCTTAGAGGCCAGTAGGGATGTTGCCGAGGCTGCTGCAGACGCAGTTGATTTTACAGCTACTGGTTTTTACCCTAAAACGGTAGACGATAAAACAAACGGAAGTGGTCACAGTTATATCTACATGGCTATCCGTGGTGCCGCAGCAACAGACAGTGCAATCACATGGCCTAGCTCAGTGAAGTGGCCCTCTGGTTTAGCGCCAACAACACCAGCACCGGGTACGAAAGACTTGTTTACCTTCCTGACAACAGACGGTGGCACAACATACTACGGCAAGAAAGCTGCGGAGGGGATAGCATAATGAGTAACACTAAAACAGTAATGGGCCAAGCGTCCAACCAGTATGTAGCACCCCTGAACGTAGAAGATGTGTTCAGCACTTACTTGTATGAGGGTAATGGCTCCACACAAACGATCACCAACGGCATTGACCTTGATGGCGAAGGCGGTTTAGTTTGGATGCAGGTGAGAGACGTTACGGGTGGCAACAGGCTCGTTGATAGCGAGAATGGAAATAACTACTTACGCACTCATAACACTTCTGGTTTAACTGATATTGGATCACCTGCTTTTACCTTAAATGCAAATGGGTTTACTGTTCCAAACGGTGCAACTGCTTGGAATGGTAGCGGGAACGACATCGCCTCTTGGACATTCCGCAAAGCCCCTAAGTTCTTTGATGTTGTGGCTTATACTGGGGATGGGACAAGTGGACGTTCTATCAGTCACAATCTTGGGTGTGATGTAGGTTTTATTGCTATTAAAATACTTAACTCGTCAGATAACTGGGAGTGTTTTCACAGAGGCGTTACGTTTAACTCTGGAAATGTTTTGTGGTTAAACAGTACAAATGCCGTAACGACTGGTGCATCTAGATTCCCTACTGCTCCAGATAGTAATAACTTTTATCTAGGATCAGATAGTGGTGTTAATGGAAATGGCAACACCTACGTTGCCTACCTCTTCGCCCACAACGATGGTGACGGTGGCTTTAACGGTGGTGATATTATCAAGTGCGGGAGTTATACCACTGATGGTAGCGGTAATTCTACTATTGATCTTGGGTTTGAACCTCAGTTTGTCATCACAAAGAAAACTAGTGGGACATCTGATTGGAACATTTGGGATACTATGAGAGGATGGTACAACGGATCAAACTATGACTATATTGCGGCAAATAGTAGTGCGGCTGAAACTGGAAATAGTAATTTCGGAAACCCTACCGCAACAGGATTTACCTCTAACGGAGTAATAGGTGCAAATAGTACTGGAATCTACATCGCCATTCGCCGTGGTACTAAAGTGCCTGAGAGTGCGAGTGAGGTGTTTGCTATTGATACTGCCGCAGGAACTTCTCCAACACCGCCTACTTTTGTGTCAGGTTTTCCAGTTGATTTT
>Ga0213868_10004936_pt1 | contig 12089 bp, 13 predicted proteins | sample PICome_9_FD_160087 | JGI IMG/M metagenome (GOLD analysis project Ga0213868, IMG submission 160087) | Coastal seawater microbial communities near Pivers Island, North Carolina, United States - PICO127 | ecosystem: Environmental > Aquatic > Marine > Coastal | place: USA: North Carolina...
AAGACTCAACTCTAAAGTTCTATAACCCTAAATAAAAACTGGCGCACCCGGAGAGATTCGAACTCCCGACCCCTTGGTTCGTAGCCAAGTACTCTATCCAGCTGAGCTACGGGCGCACTGCAACATTATACTTGAGAAATAATTTTTCATTAGAATTGTTTTCTTTACCAAGCCAGTAAAAAATCTTATATTGATAATCTAAACTTAACATTAAAGGTATGACGCAAAGATAATTTCACTCTTGAAAATGTCTGAAAGTGTTTAATTCTCTATATGAATATTTTTCAACGTCTATCCTACACAGCTCTTAATTTTCCAACGTCGGCAGCAGGCATGCCAATGTTTATTTTTATTCTGCCTTTTTACGCAGATGATCTTGGTTTAGGGTTATCGGTTGTTGGGATAATTTTTTTTCTTGGTCGCTTCATAGACATTCTTACTGATCCCATTATGGGAGTTTTAATTGATAGATTTCCCTCAAGATGGGGCAAACATAAATTATGGATTTTTCTATCAACTCCGGTTTTTATGATTGCAATATACTTAATCTTTTTGCCATCGATTGAACAAGCTTCTATTCTATATTTTTTTACCGGACTATTTTTTATCTATGCAGCTTTTACTTTAAGTAGCATCACTCAGTTATCCTGGTCATCATTTCTTGCTCCAAATTATGATGATCGGACAAAGCTTTTAACATTAAGAGAGCTCATGTCTCTGTTGGGAATGTTTTCAGTGATTGCTATACCAGCCATTGTAGAAATTAATGATCCCTCTCTTCAAGCAAAAGTTAATGCAATCGGCGTTTTTGTTTTAATTTGCATCCCTTTGATAACTTTTAATGCATTGGTCCAAGTGCCTGATTCGTATCAACCAACCTCAATCATTAAATCTGATAATCCATTTAAGGCATTTAGAAACCTCTTCAGTAATAAAATGCTGAATAAAATCGTATTTGCATCCGTGTTAATTGCTTTTTGCATGAGTTTAAACGGAGCTTTGTACTTAATTTGGATGGAGGTAGTTATTGAACTGCCTGAGTACTCATCTAGACTCATGCTCGCATACTATGTTGTAAGTGTTCTAGGTTTATGGGTATGGAGAACTCTTGGTCTAAAAACATCAAAGCATTATGCTGCTGGCATAGCTTGTTTATACGCAATAATAGTTTTATTGCTTGGATTTACTGGCTACTGGTTTATCAAAGATTTTGATGATTTCTCTAAATTAATTGCTGTTGGTTCATTTATCATCCTTTATGGTTTTGCTTTTTCTGGGCCCTTACCATTGATTAATGCAATCACTGCTGATATTTCAGATAAATTAAATCTAGAGAGTGGTCAAAATATTTCTGGAACTGTCTTTTCCTATTTAACAACCATGACAAAGGTCGGTTTTGCACTTGCTGCTGTTATTCCATACGTTGTGCTAGAAATGTTGTGGGGATTCGATATCAGTATTGGCGTTCAAAATACTGATTCTTCAAAAATGGCTATTTTTTATATCTATACATTTGTACCTATTATTAGTTATTCTATAGCTGCTTATTTGCTTTTTTCTCACTCTCTAACAAGAGAAGATCATGCAAAAATAAAATCAACCTTGCAGAAATAGATATGACCTATAGAAAATATGAATGTGTAATTTGTGGATATATTTACGATGAGGAACTAGGCGATCCTGATGATGGTCTGGCTCCTGGCACTTTGTGGGAGGATATACCCGATGATTGGACATGCCCTGATTGCGGAGTGAGCAAATTCGATTTTGAGCTCCTTGAATCTTAGAGATAATTTGTTTTGAAAAGACTTATCTATTTACCTCTAGTCCTTTTAATAAGTATTCCAATTTTTTCATCTAGCAGCTTGCCATTAATTGGCGATCTTTCAAAAGATGAATTATTTCTAAAGGACAACCAATTTTATAAAAATTATCTTTCTGCTCAGCCTTATTACTTTGATAGCATTATTGATTTAGATGGAATTAGTGTTGAAATTTTATTTGGCACTTGGTGTCATGATAGTCAAAGAGAAGTTCCAAAGCTATTAAGAATGCTCGAAGATATAAATCTCAAATCTGAAATGATCTCTTTAATTGGCCTGGATTATAATAAAAACGAGCCTTTAAATAGAGGAAAAATATTAGATGTTAAAAAAACACCTACAATCATCTTTTATAAAGACAAAATAGAGATCGGGAGAATTGAAGAGACACCAAAGATAATGCTTGAAGGAGTTGGACTTGTATCTGCAAGTTTGAAAGAAAATCTTTTATTTATTTTAAACAAATAACTTTTTATGTTTTTTTAATAATTGATCCAAAGTTGCTTTGCCAATTACAGCACCATCCTTATTTAAAGACTCAGCTAAGACTCCTTGGGGTGCATATAAATTAAATAGCACCAAAGCTCCATCGGGTCCTGCTTTTTCCATGTGCACATCTCCCGGTTCTTTATGTGCATAATCACCGGCTTTTCTGATTTTAGTTCCGATTTCTTCTCCTGAAGCCAGATCAATATCAATGACATGAAGCTCTCCCTCAAGAACTGTTGATGAAACTTCAGCTGTATGTCTATGAAAATGGCAGTAACAATCTGGCTCCCACCTATAAAGAATATCTACATGACCATCTTCGTTTGCATTTAATAAAGCTGCTGAATAATCTATTGGATAATCAAAATCATTGCCTCCTTGAAAACGCTTCCATTTTAAATTTTCATTATGGTAAAGATTGATCATTGGTCGATTTTTAAAGCTTCAATTGCATCTGCTTCGTTATATTCAGTGTAAAAAGTTGCAAAATGTTTTCTGAATTTTGCAATCGGCCCATCAGAGTCACACAATACAGGTTTAGATGCATATTTTTTATTTTCCCAAACGGGAATATCTTCTTTAACTTGTTTATTAATATCAGCAATTATTGCCGCACCCACTCCGCCTGTTGGTACCTCACCATTAACCTTTTTTTGAAGGAATGAAAATCTAGTAATGACCTCTTCGTTCTCTGTTGGAGTGGTTGAACCCAAGAGAAGGGTATCGCATATACCTTCAAACTTTGTAAAATTATCACCAGGGCCATTTGAGGCTCCTGAAATCTTTCCTTTAACAACTCCCCGTGGGGTTTCCATATTGGCTTGTTGTGAAAAGAATCTCTTTTGCTTATCGTAACTGACTTCAAACTCTGGATAGGATACAACCCCGTGAACATACATAAAATGAGCAGCATCGACTGCATTTTCTGCCATGTCTTGAATATGACATTTAATTTCATATTCATATTTTTCGAATTCATCCCCCCATTCTGGATCACTGATCTCTGGGTAGGTTTCCACATCATAATGCGGCTGATCTCCATTGGGATGGTACCAAGCATAAATTAAATTATTTCTTTCTAAGGTTGGATATTTAAAAATCTGAATATCTTTAGCTTTTTGAGGAATATTTTTTGCATAGGGTATTTCTCCTATCTTGCCATCAGCTTTCCATCTCCATGCATGAAAAGGGCACTCAATGCATTCTCCATTAACTAGACCCCCATGACCAAGATGAGCTCCAAGATGAGGGCAATAGGCGTCAAGCATACTAACTTCACCACTAGTTGTTCTAAATAAAACTTGATCTTGACCAAAATAGCGAACTGATTTTACTTCACCAGGCTTGAGTTCAGCAGCATAATCAACTACATACCAACCAAATGGAATTGGCATGGGATATCTTTTTTTATTATTCATTCTTTTACCATTTATAATTTTAAAAGTTTCCGTGCATTTTCACCTAAAAATTTGGACCAAACCTCATCTTTGAATGGCACGCTATCCATTTCTGAGAATATTTTATCCAATGATAATCCCATGGGAAAATAACCTGCATACATAATTTTATTGATCCCGCGAGTATTAGCAAAATTAATTATATCTTGAGGATAATGTTTAGGAGAGAATGCACTAGTTGAGTAATATAAATTCGGATATTTAAGCATTAACTTACATGCTAATGCTGTCCAAGGCTCTGCTCCATGCCGCATTACAAACTTTAGTTCCGGGAAGTACCAACAAACCTCATCAACCAGTTCAACTTTTTGAGGGGCCATAGGAATTCGTGGACCTGGAACACCAACACAGCAAAAAAATGGTATATCAAGCTCAACACACATTTCATAGATTGGATGCCATTTTGGATCATTAATTGCTATTTGTGGATACATGCCTGATGGAAAAGCGCTAACTGCTTTAATGCCATAGGTTTCATAGTGCCTTTTAATATTCTGAGCTTCATTTTCAATATTGGGATTAACTGGAAGATCAAAGAAGAACCTATCGGTATGATTTTTTGCTGCCTCAATCTTAACCTCAGATGACTCGTGAAATCCTATCATTGCTTGGTTAATATGAAATCTATCCATTTGCTCAATGGTGTATTGTATAAAATCATCATGTGATCCGGTCTCGGGTATATCTTTAAACATATATTGAGCAGGCATCTTAAACATAGACTTTGACTCTTCATCACGAAGCAGGGGTTCCATGAACTTATACCAATCAGACCTATCTTCTTGCTCAGGAATGCCAAGCATAAGGTCAACGGTATGGATATCTTTATTAATTGCCATGATTAGATTTTAAACAATATTTGTATGGAAATTCCTATTTATAAAAAAAACGAGGAATACTTTTATTTAACTTGACGAATAAATATCATTCGATACCCGTCTAAGACATAAATTCTCCACCATTTACATCTAAATTAGCCCCAGTAATGACTCTAGCAAGATCCGAAATAAGAAATAATGCAGCATTCGCACAATCACTATCATCAGGAATAATTCCTAATGGGATATCTTTGGTAACTCCATCTATTACATCTTTAGGCTCAACACCCATAGATTCAGCGGTAAAATTTACATACATTTCAACTGGTGGACCCCACATCCAACCCATGTAGACTGAGTTCACCCTGATGCCTTTTGGACCTAGCTCTTTTGCAAGAATTTTTGTTGCTGTGGCTAGCGCACCTTTTGAGGCAGCATAACCTCCTTGAGTTGGCAGTGGTTTTTTTGTTATTAAACTATTAATCATGACGATTGCACCATCTTTGTTTGGAGTCATTTCTTTAACGGCAGCCATCGTTAAATTCATCGTTCCAAAAAAATTTGTATTCATCGTTTCTTGCCAATCGGAAAAATCAGAGTCTTCAATTTCCTTAAAGTCGCCTGCACGATAAGCGCTGTTAATTAAACCATCAAGTTTTCCATACTTTTTAACAGTTTCATCAACCAAATTTTTACAATCCTCTGGTTTTGTAATATCACAAGGAATAGCAATAACCTCTGATTTTTTTCCAATCTCATCTTTGAGCTTATTTAATAGATCAGTAGATCTAGCAGCTATAGCAATTTTCGCACCCTCTCTAGCTGCGCCATAAGCAAGCTCTTGACCTAATCCAGGCCCAATTCCCGAAACAATTACTACTTTATCTTTTAATAACATCTTTATTTCTACCTTATATATTGTTTAATGTATTCACTGAAATAACTATCTATGAATGAGCTCTCCAAGCCAAACTCCTCTAGTGAATATTGATGAGCACCCATTTCGTGTTGGTTTTCTTCTTTCCATGCATTCATGGCATTTTCTGCTTGGTCAGTAAAATCTTCCTCAATAAATTTGTAAACCTCTTCCATTTCAAAAATAGGATCTTTGATCATTTTTTTAAATTCAAGGTTCAAAAAGTTTTCTTTATTTAAGTTACTAACCTCCATACAGTGATTTAAAACTTTGGCTAATTTATGAGCCCAATGATGACCAATTTCATTTTTATCGTATGAATTTGTTAAAGGTTCAAACAAATTTGAACACATCGAACAAAAAGAAGGGACTGTTTTTAATGGATCTCTATGTGTCTGAATCACTTTTGAATCAGGGAATATATTTAAAAGTTTATCAATAAAACCTAGATGATGTGGAGACTTTAATACCCACCTTTTTTTATCTCTGCCAGGATTTTGCCATTGAAGGTATTGAAGCATAATTTTAAGTTGGGCATATGCATGAATATGATCTTGAGATTCAACCCACTTTGAATAGGTTGGAAGTCTCATGAATGACTCTGGAACTGTGCTAAAAAATGTATGCTCTAACAGCAGAATTTCCTCATCTGCACCCTTATAATCCCAAGGATGAATAGTTAGAGCCTCTGGCGAGGCTTGCATAACTGCCTCAACCTCAGCTTTTCCCATCTCCATTCTTTCATTTGGATGACCGCGAACCTCATTATCAAGCATTGCTGGGTATCTTCCCTCCCACCAAAGCATGGCAGTATGCCTTGGATCGGATGCAAGTAGTCTGTGTGTCATGGTGCTCCCCGTTCTTGGAAGACCAACAATTACAACAGGAGACTTAATTTCTTCAGTGAGTATTTCAGGGTGTTGAATGCAAGCATTCTCTATTCTTAGCAAGTTAGCTAATATGCCAATCAATCTATGTTGCTGCGCCTCCATTCCAATATCATTTAAATCTGCTTCTTCGTTGATTGACTGAACAAGGCACTCAAATCCCTCTAAAAACAATGGATTACCAAAATACTCTAAATTTGTTTGATTTTTTGCTGCATTAATTATTTGTTTTGAATCAAGCATTAGCTCATCTCCATGGAATCAAGTGTTTTTATTAATACTTTGGGGATTGGATGAGTGGTTGCTCCGATCCATCTTAGGAGCATAGCCCCATTATCACGACCTTCGGTTATCAGATTATTTTTTAAATTTACAGGTAAATGACTAACATTAATGGTAATGGACTTATCTTGATTAAGAACAGCTGAGGATTCGTTTATATGAATAGGGTAGTGTCGATAATCCAGTGATTCCATCCAATAATTTTCTAATTGAAAATTCCAATACTCACAATCAGGTATATCAGTTGTAATTTCCATATATTCATTTTTACTAAATTCATAATAACCATGAAGATAGCAGATTTTTGGATCTCCACCCGCAGCTTGAAAAAATGACTGATCGCCTAATGGTAATTGATTTTTATGATTTTCTTTAAATTCATGCACCCATTTCAAGAATGTTGATGCAGTTCCACTTACAAAAGCTAAAGATTGATTTAGTTGAGCTTCCAGTTTTTCGGATGTTAAAAGTTCAGGCGTTGCGTGCGAGCTTGTAGTTTTTATATTAACTTTCGCATGAGCTTGAGAAACTCTATTTGTATAAGTTTGCCGAACAATTAACATATTTGCATTTTTAGGAAGTGGCAAGAAATTTGTGGAATTAGTTGCACCGCCTATATGCAATATAAAATCCCCCGAATCATCCACATTCATATCTTCGATATCAATTTCCCCAAGAGAAACCATGGTTCCATCTTTGCTATACCTATTTTCTTTTATTCCAAAACTCAAATACTCAACTTCACCAATATTGCCATAAACTTTATAGGTTTGATTTCCTTGTATGTTTGCATTTAAGTAAATATTATCTGGGTTATCCGCACCTATTTTTGCTGTTTCATGAGATAGATTATAAAAAGAGGGTGTTGAGGGATTTGAATGCTCCATATTCATCTCTAATGACAAACGCATCAGCCTCAATAAATATCTGTATCCCTCTGCTTGATCTGTTTCACTAAGTGAGGGTTCTGATTCAATAATTGATCCAACTTCTTTAAGGTTTTCGCAAAATGTATCCCACTTTTCTTTGAACAAATCAGCCATAGTTTTTCTTTTTAATTCATTAAATTTATATTAAGGTTGATGTTTAATCAATGAATAGAACAACACAATGCCAAAGCCACAAGAAAGAGATTTAGATGCAACCAAGGTAATTTTTAGTAACTGGATTGAGACAAAGCTAGATGGAGTCACTGATCTAGATGTGGAGTTATTAGGCGGCCCTGAAAACACTGGCTTTTCAAATGAAACATTAAGTTTCAATGTCTCATATAAATTAAAAGATACAAGAATTAAGACTGGTATGGTGCTGCGATTTTATCCTGAAGGTTTTTTTGTATTTCCTGACTATGATATTCATAAGCAATTTTTGATCATGCAAAAGCTAGCTGATCATGATATCAAAGTTCCAAAAGTCCTTTGGTATGAGCCTAGTGATGAAGTGTTTGGAACTTCGTTTTATGTTATGGAAATGGCAAGTGGTGATGCTCCATCCGATAATCCTCCGTTTCATCAAGAAGGGTGGGTTGCTGACTCCTCAGAAGAGGTTAGAGAAAGGATTTGGTGGGGTTGGGTTGAGCAAATGGCTAAAATTCACCAAGTTGATATTGCGAATGAAGATTTTGAATTTCTGAATAGACCAGAACTTTCTGAAGATTATCTTGATCAAGAGCTAAATTATTATTTTAACTTTCATGATTGGGCTATGGACGGTGAAGCTCATCCCATTGCAGATCAAGCGCGTGAGTGGCTAAAAACCAATAAACCAAAACCATCTCAAGCTTCTATTCTTTGGGGTGATTGCAGATGTGCAAACATTATGTATGATCCCGATGGGCAAGTCTCAGCTGTTTTAGATTGGGAAATGGCAGCTCTCGGAGATCCTTGCATGGATCTTGCATGGGGAATTGCAATTGATGATTGCAACTCAAAAGGCGTCCATGTAGAGAGGTTGAGTGGTTTTCCTGGACCCGTTGCAACTATTGCTAAATGGGAAGCGCTTACAGGTTTTAGTGCAGATGATTTTGATTACTATTACATTTTAGCGTTATACAAATTTACCGTAATTATGGTTAAAGTTGTTCGTAAACTAGAGCATTATGAGATTATGCCTATGGGTATGAATGCACATATCAACAATCACGTAACGCCAATGCTTGAAGCTAAACTTAAGGAGTTATAACAATGGCTATTTTTTCTATCTCTCATTCAGAGAGCGGCAAAAAACTATTAACTTTAAAAAGCCCGGTCGATCTCTCTCATATCGATACTTCTGAATGCACTTCATCAGAGGAGATTTCATCGATAATGACCCAAGCCAAAGTTGCGCAAAGTGAGTGGAAGAAAACAACTTTGAAAGAAAGAGTTGAGTTAATGCATAGGGTTGCTGATGTAGTTATTCAGCAGCAAGACAGAATCATGGATGTTGTCATGAGAGAGACTGGCAAACCTGAGCAAGAAGCTATGTCTATGGAAGTATTTTCAGCTGTAGATTCATTGGTCTTTTATGCAAAGAGAGCTCAAAAGTGGTTAGCAGATAAAAAAATAAAGATGCATGGACCTATGCAGTTTCTCAAGAAAACAATAATTACATACAAGCCAAGAGGTGTGGTAGCAGTAATTACTCCATGGAATGGTCCATTCATACTATCTATTAATCCAGTCATTCAAGCTGTTCTTTGTGGAAATAGCGTGGTGGTGAAACCATCTGAAGTTACTCCTATGTCTGGAGCATTGGTGCAGGAAATTTTTGCGTTAGCAGAAGCCCCAGAGCACCTTGTGCAGACCGTTATAGGAGATGGGGAGACAGGCGCGGAGTTAATTGACCAGGGTCCAGATAAGGTTTCTTTTACAGGTAGCGTTGCTACAGGTAAGAAGATTGCAGCAAAATGTGGAGAAATGTTGATTCCTTATAGTCTTGAATTGGGTGGTAAGGATGCCATGATTGTTTGTTCTGATGCAGATATCAAAGATGCTGCTAGTGGTGCTGTTGTGGGCTCATGTATGAATGCAGGTCAGTATTGCTGTGGCACTGAAAGAATTTATGTCATGGAGGATGTTTATGATGAATTTGTTGCAGAGGCAGTTTCAATAACTCAATCTCTCATTCAATCCAATGATTGTAAAGGTGATGTTGGTCCTACTTTTTGGGATAAGCAAGTTGATATCATCGAAGATCATGTGAATGATGCAGTTGCTAAAGGTGCAAAGGTATTGGTTGGAGGGAAAAGAAATCCAAATTTTGAAGGCTTATATTTTGAACCAACGGTTCTTGTAGAAGTTACTCATGAGATGAAGATCATGAAAGATGAAACCTTTGGACCAATTATCTCAATTATGAAAGTTCAATCAGAAGAGGAAGCATTAATGTTAGCCAACCAATCTCATTATGGATTGAATGGAAATGTTTGGACCAAAGATTTAAAAAAAGGTCAGAGATTAGCCAAAGCAATTGAAACAGGTGCCTGCTCTGTAAATGATATGGCAATGAGCTATGGAGTTAATGAAGTTCCATTCGGTGGAGTCAAAGAAAGTGGCCTAGGGGTAGTGAATGGAAAAGAGGGCTTGTTGGCATATGCCCATCCAATGCCAATTATCATAGGAAAAAAGTCAGCATCAGCTTATCCCTATACAGACAAATCATTTGAGCAACTAAAAGGAGCTTTAAAAATATTTTGGGGCAATCGCTTGGTCAGAAAATTATTTGGATAAATTAATTTTTATCAACTTCAACTTGAATATCAATATCAACATTACCTAACTTATCTGCTGCTTCAGCTAACTCATTCTCCAATTCAGATTTTGCATCTTCTAATTCTGATTTCACTTCAATGTATTCTTCATCACTAAGCTGTATTTGAATTTCATCAAAAATTGATTGAATATCTATATCGGATATATCATCTGTATTAACTTTTATCCTGATATCCTTTTTTACTTCCTCTTTATTTATATCATTTCCATCAATTTTAATTTTAAATGTCTTTTTTAATTCATTAGAGCTCACCGTTTTATCATCGCTAGCATCTAATAAAATAACTTTATGATTCTTTAACTCATGATCAGAACCAAGGCTTTCTAATATTTTGATGAGCTGATCGGAATTTTTAGACTTTTCATCAATAATCCCTATAGAAATAGGCGCATTATTAATTAAATTTTTTGGACTGATTATATCGTCAATCACAATTGCAAGACCAATGATACTTCCAAGAATTAAGGCCTGCACATATTTTTCATTCATTTTCTTTCTCAGTAATTAATCGATGCTTATTTAGACATAAGATATTATATAAAGTTCTTTATTTGGGCTTTGCAAACTCAAGATAGGTTGGTTGCTCTCCGCCGCCATGAACCTCAAGAGCAGCACCTGTAATCCAATCAGCTAAATTGGATGAGAAGAAGATACAAGCATTAGCTATATCTTCTGGTTTACCCATTCTTTTCATGGGGATAGTTTTCGCCACTTTATTAATTTCTTTTTTGCTTCCATAATGAACTACAGAATTTTCTGTCTCTATATAACCTACAATTATAGAGTTAACTTTAATTTTGGGAGCCCACTCAACTGCTAACGTTTTAGTTAGATTTACAAGTCCTCCCTTGGCTGCTCCATAAGCAGCACTTCCCGGTGTAGGTCTAGTTGCGGTAACGCTTGATATATTAATAATGTTTGAAACTGTCTTTTGTTTCATCATAATTTTAGCAAATCTTTGGCTTACATTAAGTGGCGCAGATAGATTCAAATCAATGATTGCTTCATGAAATTTGTTCGAAGCGCTTAAAGCATTAGCCATTGGAGCACCACCAGCATTATTTATTAAAACATCTATTGATTTTGATAAGCTTTTAATTTGTTTTGCTGCATCATCCAAGGAATCAATATTTCTAATATCACATTCTATAAATACCGCTTTGTTGCCTTTGGCCTGAATAGTTCTTTTAGGTTTCTCTCTTGCCAGAACAAAGACTTTAGCATTTTGTTTTAAAAAGGATTTAGTAATCTCAATACCTATCCCTTTTGTACCCCCAGTTACAACAACAGATTTATTTTTTAAATTTATCATTTTTAGTATTTTTTACTGATCTGATCTAATTGATTATAGAACATGTAAGCTAAATTTATATTGACAAATTTATTCTTGAAGATACCCATTGATTGGTTGGCGAATTTGTATAATATTTATTTAATATTAATTAGGAGACATTGAATGAAAATAGCTATTCTAGGCGGGACAGGATCCTTGGGTAAAGGGTTGGCTTCAAGATGGATTAAGGCTGGACATGACGTGCTTATTGGCAGCCGTGATTTACCTAAGGCTCAAGAAATTGCTGTGCAATTAGGCTTGGAAAGTTCGTCTGGAATGTTGAATATTGATGCTGCTAAAATCTGTGAACTTGCATGCTTAACTGTGCCAT
>Ga0213868_10004938_pt1 | contig 12087 bp, 8 predicted proteins | sample PICome_9_FD_160087 | JGI IMG/M metagenome (GOLD analysis project Ga0213868, IMG submission 160087) | Coastal seawater microbial communities near Pivers Island, North Carolina, United States - PICO127 | ecosystem: Environmental > Aquatic > Marine > Coastal | place: USA: North Carolina | collected...
TTTGGTTCCCTGCTGAAAGTCTTGACTCATTTTAGTTTTATGAGAGAGAGATAATCACTTGTTGATAGGGCTAAGGGATAAGCCCCTATGTCTCGTTCGTCGTTCTTTCGTTACACTCGTTACTCGTGGCTCGTTTTAATTCTAAAACACACATTAGATCTTCGACCTGTTTGTTTTCACCCTCTTGAATCTCTAAAGGTGCCGAGATAACTGCAAAAGTGTTATGAGTAACCATGATAAATTTGCGATTACAACACAGTGCGATTAATATGGTTCAAAGATACCCACGTGCGATGTACCGGGGCTTAACAACTACAACTGTTCAAAACCAGAAACAATCACGATTTCGAAACAGGAGCAAGCTTCTAAGGAGTAAAACGAAAGAAGGAATGTTTTTAAGTCGAGAACAAGTGGAACGGATTTGGAATATTTTCTATGATACTGCAGATGACCGTACCAAACATGAAGGGAAAGTTCATGAGTTTGACATTCAAAGGTTCGCCGCTAAATATCCTCATGTTAGTCCTGAACTGAATCAAATTGCTCATGATAAGCAAAACATTGATGACATAAAGAGCCCTCCTCTACACAGCCCATTGGCTGAAGAAGCTGAATTAAAATTACAGCGGATGATGAATAAAGTCCAGCAGCACTCATCTCAGACCAATCAAACGGACGATATGGAGATATCTTTTCAAATTCTATCTCTTTTATCACAAGAATTAGATGCAGTGGTCGATCTGTGGATTCGTATTTCCAACAGTAACACGTGTCAAACTTTACAACAAGCAATAGATGCAACGGATAGAGCGAGCTATCTTCTGTTCAAATTTCAAAATATGAAAAGCTTATCAGTCATTCAGTTTCCCCCTTTCTCCATCAAGACTATTCAATGCGCAATTCAACAATATCATCATCTATATTCAGTGAATATTTCAACTCTTTCAAGCAATCAAATTAAGCACGTGCAACATAAATGTTTGGATCTTTTAAAATGCATGACCAAGCAGGTACTAAGAATTAGAATGTCAAATGGGAATCGTCCACATGATGTCGATGGCGATCATTTCTTATCTAAAATGGTCGATGGCGCATTGCCGTTGAATCAATCGTATCGTATGGTAATATTTATACTGACAGATGTACATAACCATGCAAGATTCTCACAAGATGAAAAAAATGAGTCTGTCAAGTTAGCATCAAAACTGATCAAAGAAATGGAGCTCTACACTCATGAAATGATCATGAATGATTTTGATGTCGATTCAAAAGATATGCACTCAAATGAATTCTTTAGATCTATTTACCCTAGTCATGATTGTTTTCAGATGGTCATTGAAGCTTATGCAAAATTAGGTGCGCAATACAGAGATCTAGATTCAGTTCGTAGAGCGAATGAAATAATAGACCGAATGCTTCGTCGATATGCTGCGTATTGTCGAGAATCGGAAGTGGATACTGCTTCAATGGATCACATTTTAGAATATGTAGCTATACCAAATATGGCTATGTATGAAAGCATATTGAAGTCTTATTCCGATGTAAGAGAGTCCTTGAATAGCGATGATTTATCTCGAATCCTTCAAATATGGGAAAGAATTAGGTCTAAAGATGATTTGAGTCATGAAGCAGTCAAATATGTACAACTATGTTTGAAGGAACAGGATCAAACAGTTGAAATATTGAGTGATGTAGAAGAATTGCTTCAAAAGAAATGGAATCCTTCATGAAAGGTAATATTGTTTGGGTAGTAGTATACGTACACATCTAATCACTATTAATCACTATCGCTATCTTCAAAATCAGATGGTTCCACATTCAATAACATAGTCGACGTTCTTGATTTGACATCCTTGACACCATCAATTACACCCAACATTTCAAAAAACACATCTTCTGGGAAGAAATCATCATTTTTCCATTCTTGAAACTTTGTTGCGTCAATATTGGTAATCACTCTGAATTCATTATCATCTTCACAAACTAATCTTTGCACACTTTTCACACCTTCTACTTCATGGATATCTTCCACAACTGATTCCAAAGCCAATTGACACGCAACTAGAGAAGCTTTGTCCCCATCTAATGAATATGTTGCAATCCATTCCCTTGCTATCGTATCGTATTCAACCCCCTCTGCTATTCTATTAGATGTTGATCTTAAACAGTGACTCCTTGAATGGAGCGATGATACTATAGGTACTACAAAAGCAAGCTTCATATTTAATTATGGGTATTTTTGTGTTTCGTGGTTTTTGTGTTGGTCGGTAGGAAAACGACGCCTTGACGCCTACAATAATTAGGGTAAGTAACGGTTTTGGTTATCCGTCGATCGTAGAAAAAGAGAAGAGGAAGGTTCTGATCAAGCTGCTAGCTCACATCGGCTATCAGCTATACCTGAAGAACGAAGAACACACATTTTCATTTATATAACGAAGCAACTACATACAATCAACTGATAACAGGTTTTCATAAATTCATATTCATTATCAATCATTAATTGATAAGGAGTATAAATGTAAGTTACTTCATTTTGATTGGATATGATGTAACGTGCCTCTAGCTAGTGAGAAGAGAGAGTCAGAACTTCATCGTAATGAAGTGTCTAGTGTCTCGCACTGACTTGGAAACTATTCTTGATTCTAACGTACTGTATTACAACTTATACATTTCCTTTAGATTATATTTCAATCATAACCATAATCATAATAATACAAAGTGATGAAGCAAATAATAGTGATTGCTACTCTTGGAATTCCAATAGTGAATGCTTTTACAACATGGAAAAGTAACATCGGATACCCTCCAAATGTAGCACCGGTACCAACCTCCACATCACTGAAAACCGAAAAAGATGATGTGACAGACTTTGCATCTTATATGGCTTCAAGAAAAGATAATGTACTTGGAAGTTCAAATGATAAAAAAATGCCTCCTGATGAGGATTCAGAGAAGAATAAGAAAAAGGGATGGAGGATTGCAAATTTTCTTTATGGAAATTCTCAAAATGGTAACCGAAAACTTGTCCAACCAATATCATTGGATGGTTCGATTTTGAACACAAGTACTAGTAATGCCAGTAGTATGAGTAATAGCAGCAATACAATGAGCAGTAGCAGTACCTCTTCCACTACATCCTCGACATCCAAGACGTCATATACATCTTTGCCCAATCCACCCTCTCTACTTCAAAGAGATATGGATGATATTAATGCCAATTATGATAACCTTAGAGCATCTATTCATGAACAATTTGAACAATTAAGAGAGAAAGATCCAGATTCCATTCCTGAAAATACCGATGATATTCTGAATTTTGTGCTGGAACAGCAAAAAGAATATGAGATTATGGAAAAGAGTCAACAACGAGCACAAGAGAGTTTTGACGAATATGAACAACGAAAGAGGAAGGAATTCGAAAAGAAAACGTTAACCGCAGCAAGGGCCGAGGATGGTGGTGCAGCTGTGGATGAAATGATGAAAGAAATTGAAAATGATCCACTGGTCCAGGAAATTATGAAGGAGGCAGAACAAAGTTATGCTTATACCACGAAGCAAAATGAAGAATTGCGAAAGTTTAAAGATTATGAAGCTGCTATGAAGAGTAGTGTGTCGAAGAGTGGTAAAGATATCGTTGTGGATATGTCTACTCTGGACAGTCCTAAATCGTTTGATGAGTTGCAACTGAAACTACTGGAAGATTTGCTTGAGAAGCGCAAAGCCTCTGCAGAAGCCGACGGCTTTGAAGACGAGGATATTTATCTTACTGACAATATAGAAGATGGTATAGAAGAGTTGCAAAAGAATATTGAATCGAACAAAGCATCATCTTACAAACCCCAAACTATGAAAGAATGGCAAATGTACCGAGCCATTGCAACCAAAATGGCGAATTCCCGCAAGGGTGTTGAAAGTGACAATGAAATGCTGGAGGAAGATGCAGAAATCATTAAAAACAAAGTTTCTGCATGGAAAGAATTCGTCCGACTGGAACAAGAAATGAGGAGAAAATCAGGTCTTACAATTGAATATAGACCACCATTTGAGTGGAGTGACAAAAAGGAGCAGACTGCACCATCTCCGCAACCTCGTGGTCCAATCGATATGGAGAAGGCCGAACAAGCAAAAACGGAGTTAGATAACTTAGCATTAAAAGTACTGACAGACTTAATGGAAAGAACAAAAGATCCATCTCGTCAAGAAAAACTGAAGCAAGAGATTCAAGAGTTAAAAGATGGTATAGTAGCTAGGCAGGAATATCTCAAGCGGCGTCCAACAACTCCTCCCCCAAAACAGAAACCAAAACCTCTGATGATCAATGACATTCTTAGACCTTCCACACGGAAGTCAATAGTACAGACGCAAGTGTCACCAGCCATTGAAGAAACAGATGATGATGATGATGATCTAGACGAAGATGAATTTGAGGAAGATTTCGACTACGATATTGAAGAATCAGATCAACCGCCTCCAGACAGTATCTTCTTCCGTGAACTCCAAAAAGAAGATCATTTATATGATTATGTCGATGAAGAGCGTGAGGATGATGGCGAAATGATGTTGAAAAGTGACGTTGATGACGATAATGATGATGATGTAGATATTGATGAGGAACTATCACTTGGAACGCTGGAGCAACAAAAATTCCGATCCTTGGTTGCACGATCTGGAGTTCGAACAGTCGAAGGGCAGAATGAACTTCGTAAAAAGTGGGAAGATTTTCAAGAAGCTGAAAAGAAAATGAGAGAGTTGTCTGGACTTTCTTCTAGCAGTGCGGGTTCCTTGGGAACAAAGCCAAAAGTGAACTATGATCCATCAGAACTTTTCAAGGCTGACGGTGATATAGACTTTGATAAAATCCTTTCCTCTATTGGAACTAGACCAAGCAGAAAAAACGTGGAAAATACCAAGTTTGAAACAAATTCTGCTCCTGTAGTAGCTCCGGTCGCTCCTGATGCAAATGTGATACTTGAACCTACGCCCATCGTTGAAACAATCAAAGAAACGGAATCTTTAAAAAGGGATAATATATCAAAACAACAAAAATCCTCAGATTACGAAAACAATAAAGAAGATTCTAAAACGGATAACCTTCCTGGCCTTTTTGGATTTGATGGTTCAGGGGAGGTGGAAACTAAATTCTTGAAGGGTCAGTATGCAGGATTTGAAAGGCGAAAACAGGATTTACTGGAATATCCAATCCTATCAGTAGCGCAGATCAATTCCTTGGTTGCTCTGAAAAATTCTCCATTTGAAACTGGTGTTTCTCCATATCTGGCCCGTATGAACAAGCCATACAAAGATTATGGAGCCATATTTCATTTGGAAGGTGTTCTCGTGGATATAACTGGTATGCAATACGAAGCATGGAAACGGGTAGCGACAGAGTACAAATTCCCCCCGCCTGTCATGGAAGATATGAAGTTTGCTGCGGTCCATTCTGATGAGTACTGTGTTCAAAAAGTTTTCTATTGGACCGACGACTTTTTAATCATTAAGCAAGTTGCCAAAACATTTAAAGAATTTCAAAGGGAAGTCTTTGAAAATTGGAAGGACTCGAAGAAAATTTTATCTAATGAAATTGATGACATACCGTCTGATAGTCAAGATGATTCACCCGAAGGGTTTATTTCACAAGAAGATATAATAAAGATTCAATTTCGTGCATGGGAAAGAGCAGCGAATAGCTATGGTTTTGAACCCCCGACTCTAGACTTGCTGTCTGTTGCAGAGGGTATGGAGCCAACAAACGCTATCAGATCAATTTTTCGATGGTCGAAGGATTTCGTTATATGTAACGACGTTGCGAATGCTTACAGAAAATACTTGAAAAGAGAGACGGACAAGTGGCTTGCAGAATCGGGAGGATCGAGTCAGATTCCTGCACGAGCAATAAAAGTTAACGATAAGGTCTCATCAGAACATCGGCATAGGCAATCATCTGGTCCTTCCTTTGAGGAAATTTTGAAGATGAAACAAACGGCATGGGAGAATGCTATTTTAGAAGGGAATACTGATTTACCGGTACCAACATTAGACGACCTTAGGATCGCCGAATACGCTGGACCTGAAAGGGCAATGACGAGTATCTTTAAATGGAACGCATCGCAGGAAAATCTCGATCATGTTATGAAGCAGTACAAAGCACATCTGCGGTCGCTTACAGAAAAACTGATGACTGAACTTGACGCACCGATGCTTTCAGATTATCAAAAAACTGACGAAGATGATAGTTCAGAGAATATTCTTGCTTTTGAATTAAAACAAGGAGTAATCAAATGGCTTACTTCTTTAAGAGATGTTTTCGTACCTGTTTCAGTCATAACTCAGTTAGATAAAGATCTAGCGGACAATATTCTTGAGACCACTGGAATATCAGAGTATTTCCCGGTAGACCACCGGGTGTATGGCGATTCAAGTTACGACTCTGAAGTCCAACAAATGCTGGGTGCAGCATTGCGACTAGATCGAAGGCCTGATCACTGTATTACGTTTTCGGCTACACCCCAATCCGCTGTCGCTGCTCACGAAGTTGAAATGAAGAACATCGCCATTGTTAGCCCATATCCGTATTATGAACTGACCAATGCCGATTCGACAGTACGTAACTTTGATTCTCTAGGAATCGTAAATATCAAAAATGTCTTCAGTGAAATGAATATCGAGCCTTTGCAACAATTACAAGTCGAAGAACCTTTAACGAAGAGAAAAACTATGCTCAAAACTAGATTTTGGGACGATGACGAAAATTAAGTAGTTCTTTTTTTAAAAAAATACTTTAGGAAGCAATTATTTTCAATTCACTTTTATATCGCAGTTTCATATACCATAAAGTTTCTCTGCAACATTATAAAGCTCTTAGGACCTTGTCGGACATCGCCGCCACTTGATCGCTTATCATTGTCTCCAAAACAGAACCAACCAAATGCAATTGCAGTTGATCTTAACTTCGGCCATACAAAGTTGCCCGAATCAGTAAATATGATAACTGTACCTAACTTGGACTCGACTAAAATTCCACGAATTAGACCACGTATATACTCATCATCTTTGTGTAAAACAAATGATGAGTTTTCATGCACAACATACTGTACACAGATGATATCTGCAGCATGCAATGATTGTTGAATTTGAACATTAGAAGAGTCATGAAGATCGAATCTTAAGTCACAATAATGAATTGATACGTCATGATTTGGATATACATCGACTTCAATGTTCTCATCAAGCTCTTTTAATGTATCAGTGAAAGATGACTCAACTTCATTACATACATCAGCCCATTCAAGATAAAGGTCAAATATTTGCGTTTTTACTGTACATGCTTTTGACTTCTCTTTCAATTCATCATTCATACTTCTCATAAATAGTATAACGATCCAAATAGCAATATGATCAAAGGCTGGGCCTCCACCAATACTAATGACTGATATTTGTTCTTGTTGCATTTTACGATAAAGAAGTTGCCTTACTGAATTTGAGACAGGATTCCGGTCCATAATTAAATAATGTAAATAACGAGTTCGCGAAATGATTTTTTCTACAGTGTATATTCTATTTTTGATGTGATGACTGAAGTCGGCAGGTGTTCCATTCTTCACTGCATCGTTCAATGAATGAATCCAAGGGGAGGATTTACCCTTTGATCTGTACCTTTTGACTATGGATGCGTAATCGAAATCGTTGTACTTTTCTTGAAATAGATGAATCAATTTTGTCTGCAAAATACTCATGATGTATGAAAAAAATTGTCGATTGGCCATAAGAAGCTTATCCTCTATGGTTTCATTTCCGTTTTCATCTTTGTTAATCAAAGCATATGACTCCCACTCGTAGTCACTAGAGCATGTATTGGAAAAATAGTTCTTCATTTCAATATATTGATGCAACACATGCTTAACTCGTTTTGGTCTATTGGTTCCATTCTCTATTCTGAGATTTTCTAAACATATTCTGTACCGTTTTTCTGCAAACTTTCCTTCGGACGTTCTTGGTTGTGACGCTAGTTTCGTTGGGCATGATTGATGTTCATGATCGATTAAACCACAATACCAGCAGAAGCGCTTTGCTTCAACAAAGGCTTTTAAAGCACCCGACTTTTCTGGAATCGTCATTTTAGAAATAATCGTGACTTATTAATTTTATTTATGTAAAGGGATGTAATTAAAAGTAATCTGTTCATGTTGAACTGTGAACTGTGACGCGTGACGCGAAAGAAAAATGAGTGGTTTCGGATCTTTCAGGTTGGGATATTTCATGGGATCTTCACGAAGATACGTTGGTGGTCTCAAATCTCAAGAGAATAAAATGCTAAAGATAAGTTAAGGAGAGGGTTACAATTATCTAAAATGATAGGCCAAGGTTGACTCCAGTTGCCATGTGAGCCTGATGGTGCAATAAAAACGGTGAGAAAGAGAACAAAAAATGAAAGAATGAATCAATCCTCTGTGACATTCAAAACGTAAAAACTTACAAATAGTGCAACCATGGTAGCCGATCCAAGGTAGGCATGCACATCTCTGGCCTTATCGCTGGCTCCAAAAAATTTGGGCAGAACGGCTTGGAATGCGAGAAGCCCCATACCAATTAATCCAGTAACGGCATGAGGACTTTCTAAAATATTCTGGCCTTGTGTGGAAAGAAGCACAAGACCTCCCTGTCCCCCAAGAAGAAAGAAAAAGAAAGCACCCCCCATAATCTTAGGATGAGTCTGTCTAATAGTTTCTCCAAGAGTAAGACTGTTTACTTCTTCTCCGTTGCCCTTTCGAATTTCCCAACCCATCCATGCACCAATAACACCCATTGTCAATAGGACGGTGCTCATGGCAGCTCCATGTCCCCAGTGTAAGAGAAAATCCGGAGCAAGCCCTGCCTCTTTGGCCTGTTGGAAAAGAGGTACCCAAATATCAACATAAGATTGAACCGGTTCCTGCACACCTTCGAAAAGAGGCATTGCATGAAGCTGAGACGACGACAAGAGAGAGGGAGCGGCGCGAACCATGGACGTAGGTGCAAAGGCTACAGCATTTTCAGCGATTGCGAGCATAGATAGGATAAATGGCAAAAAAATCTTCATGTTGTTGTTTTATTGGTTGTTATCTTCCTATGCGTGGTTGTATTTCATCTTCCAATTCAGACGAAAAACCTTTATCTTGTTCCTCCGTTCACTGACTGACTCACTCAGTCAAGATTCTGAAGGATCAGAACATTCCAAGTCTTCATTTCTCTAAGTTTATCAATACTCCACAACCTCCTATCATCCATTAATCTTATCATCTCTTCGTACAATCTACAACTACAATCAACGACACGTAACCAACACACAAGATAATAAAATAGTTATTTCAGATGACGTTTACATCGGCTCAAATTGCCCCTCTTCTTGGCTTAAAATCGATTGAAAATGTTTCATTATCAAAGGAAGTAACAATTGCTTCACTTTGGGCGGGCTATGGCAAGGTAACATCTCTTAAAGTAATAACGCCATCGAATACAATCCCTCTTATTGTGAAAAGAGTACAACCAAGAAACATACAGGATACATCAGTATCCAATATGCGTAAGGTAAAGTCTTACCATAATGAAGCCCAATTTTACAGAAATTTGGCCCCTGTTCTTAATCATTTGACAGAAGAGAAAAAGATTCAATGTCATGTCCCGAAAGCCTACAAAATTGAAGATGACGATACGTCTTTCACGTTTCTTCTCTCAGATTTATCAGACACATTTCACTGCCGATCTTTATCTGGGAGACAGGAGAATGAACAGACTATTGAATTTTTAGCAGCCTTTCATGCAGCTTTCTATCTATATGAAATCCCTGAATCCATGTGGCGAGATGGAGGTTATTGGCATTTACAAACTCGATGGGATGAATGGGAAAGTATTTCTGAACCCATATTTAAGACCTCTGCAAAGGCAGTTGATGATTTCATGAGGAACGATACTGAATTCCATACATTGGTTCATGGAGACTTCAAGGAGGCCAATATTTTGTTTGGGGATTCTGTTTGTGGTGTCGTGGATTATCAATATACTGGACTTGGTTATGGAGCTAAAGATTTGGTAATGTGGATTGTTTCTTCATTAGACAGTCGAACTTTCAATCAACTTGGAGAAGAAAAGATTCTTAGAACATATGCTACGTCTCTGAAACGAAACTTGATAGCAATAGGTATACTGTCTCATGATGAAATAGAAAAGATTGCATCCATTCGTAATATAACCAAACAGTACGAGCTTGCCATTGTTGATTATGTTCGATTTATGTGTGGATGGGGGTTTTGGGGATCCAACTCTGACTACGCATGGAATCGAGCCAAACAAATATTGAATGGCACAGCCAAGTGTTGGTCAGGTTTCAAGAATGATATGGATGTGGAAGATCTCACCGAACAAGATTGGACTTTAGCTATTCACGAGAGGTACAAAAGCTAACGCGTAAACAAGCCATAAGAGTGATTCATCTAGATATTTTCTCAGCTTATTTTACTTTTTTTCAAAATTTTGATATCAAATGCCAATCGTCGCCCAATCTTTAGCTATCAGTTCCAGCGAAAGCGGTGATCTCAGAGTAAAGAACAAGTACCATAGCAGCTCCAACGGTACGAAGAGCGTTGGCTCCAGCTCCCTTGAAAAGAGCAGAAGTTCCCTCGTTCTTCATGATCTTGGAGAAGCAGTCCATGGTTCCTTGGTAAACCCATTCCTCCTTGGGCTTCTCAGATTGCATCTGAAGACGACGACGAACGGTGTCCATGGGGTAAGAAGCATATCCGGCCATAATGGCGGAGAACTGAGCACATCCGAACTTGGAGGCAGCTCTTAGAAGGTTGTTTTCATCCTTCTGGTAAGGGTTGATTCCAGAAAGAGTATCGAATAGTCCGAAGTAAACTCCACGGTAGGGGATGATTCCAACGATAGAAACTCCAATTCCGTTGTAAAGAGATCCGATTCCTCCGCTGGCAATGGTCTTCTTAAGACAGTCACCAAGTCCATTGAACTGAGCCTTTCCAGTTCCAACATCAGATGCAAGACGAGTTCTGGCGTAATCAAGGGGGTAAACGATCATAAGAGACCCAGCTCCGGCAAGTCCTCCAGAAGCCATGTTGATGGCGAAGAACTTTCCGAACTCAGTGTTCTTATCAGCCTTGGGGAACATGTTCTTAATGGTGTCCTTGAAGGCGAAGTTGAATGCCTGGGTGGGGAAATAACGGATAATGTTGGTAAAGTTTCCACGCCAGAAAGCCTTTACTCCCTGCTCAGAGGCAACACGAGTAAAGCAGTCAACAATACCGGTGTAACGGGCAACCTCTCCAGAGATAATCTTGGGGTTAGCATCCTGGGTCTGGATGAGAAGCTTCACACGCTCGATAGGGGCGGTACAGGTCTTGGCAACGGCTCCGGAAACTCCACCGGCAAGGAAATTGATGATAAAATCAGACATGGTAAAATGAAGCGTAAGAAAGCTGTAGTGGGAGATCAATGTGGAATTGAGAGTGAGAAATCAATTTGTTACAAAACAAGGAAATTCATATTTTTTTCCTCTTCGGTTTGGTTTTCGTTTGTTTCCTTTTGATATTTTTTCACTGAAAAGGAAGAACCCCGCCCAGAATATACAATGTTTCTTCCTTGATGAATATAAAGTGATGTAATGAAACGGAGTTGTGGAGAAGTGTTTGGATCTTTTCTCGCGAAACGGACTGCATCGAAGAAGTTCCAATGCAAACGAAGCATTTTCATCGTTTTCTTCCGATTTCGTTCGAACGAATCTTGTAACTTTCCAACTTCTTCCTTCGCAAACAGAGCAAGGAAACGAGAACAATGGAGGTTGCTGGGGAACTCTAGAAGGGGGGCAACCGTTTGAAACGGAGATACAGATTCCAAAACGCGTGCTTACCTGAACAAAAATATTCTATGGCTGGCCAGTAATCGGCTTTTTGGTTCTTGCGTGGCTTCCTCCCAAAAAAGTTTTTTTTTTTTTCTTCTCTTCGCTGAACCGTTGGTTGGTTTTCCCTACAGGTTTTGTTACGTAGAAACTATACCGAGCGTTCCTTTTACTAAACCATTCACGGGACACAAAGGTACGTG
>Ga0213868_10004939_pt1 | contig 12087 bp, 6 predicted proteins | sample PICome_9_FD_160087 | JGI IMG/M metagenome (GOLD analysis project Ga0213868, IMG submission 160087) | Coastal seawater microbial communities near Pivers Island, North Carolina, United States - PICO127 | ecosystem: Environmental > Aquatic > Marine > Coastal | place: USA: North Carolina | collected...
AAATATTAAGCTTCAAATGAAAGAAAATAGAGAGTCTGATAGAATAAACTATCAAAGAAACAAGATTCAAGCTTTAATGGGTGCCAGAGCTCAAGCTCAAGCATCAAGTTCTAATATGATGATGGGCGCTATTGGTGGTCTTGGTAGTTCTCTAATGTCGATGGGAGCTGCTGGTTAAAAAATAAATATGGAAAATAAAAACATACAAACAAACTTATATTTAAAGCAGTTTAATGAAAGCAATGCTTTAGGTTTTGATGAAAAATTTATAGCAGCTAATTATGATGTAGATTTTGATTTATTAGGCAATGCGTTTAGACCTACAGCTAAAATATACGCTAGCTTAATGTCAGACATACAAAACAATAAGTGTGTTAACGGTAATTGTGAAGAAGAATATAAGCAGTTAAAAGTACTAGACCAAGCACCTCAAAATGCTATTGATTTTTTAAGTGAACTTATTTCTCAGCTAGTTATTACAGAAGAGCCTAATTTTGACCCAAACAATAATTTTAAATACACTGTAGCCAACTCTATAATCACCACTAAACCCGGATTTTCTAAAGATCACGGCTACAACATGATACTAAGTATACTTAAAAATGGTTCATTAGAAATTATGTTTACAGGTCCTATGTTTGAAGAACCTCTTGTTATAAACAGTTCTGCATTAGAGTTGTTAGCCGAAGCTGGTACTAGCATTGTAACATCTACTCCAAACATACAAAAGCTAATGATGTCTATTATGCCTCAGACAGGTTTGTTTGAAGGTAATTCTTTACAGGAAAACGGTGAACTATCTCCAACTGCAGTAATAGCTGATGAGTTTGTAATGAAAAACCCTGATGGCAGTTATGACTATGCAATAATAGATATAGGCGGCGGTAAAGGTAGAAATATATTAAAATTTGATACAGATAAAATTTTAAAAAAATCAATGCCATTTATAAATGCTGAAATTGCAGGTATATTATCAATAGAGCAAGAAGCTGTCGCGCTTTGGAACGTATATTTGGCAATGCAAACAAGTGTAGAGGAAGATGCTCAAATGGTACAAAACGCTAACGCAGCGAGTAAAAGCTGGAATTATGAAGAAGATCTGCCACTGTCTCAAGACAAAAAAGTTTTATTTGAACAAGAGTTTATAAAGTACTTTATGAATAATTATTTAAAGCAATTTATTACAGATAGACTTCCTACAGTTACAGAAGACGCTGCTGTATTTGATTTAGCAGAAGCTAAAAAAGCTAAAGCACAAAAGTTTTTACAAGATAACAAATTAACTTAAATTAAATGAACGAATTAGAACTATACGTAGCTTCATTACAAGATCAAGGTTTGTCTGTAGATGAAATAAAAGCTAAAGTAATAGAGTGGAAAAAACAAAACCAACCCGAAGAAACTGAAGTTGCTGAAGAAACAACTGAAATAGTTGAAGAGGGAAAGTCGCCTGTTGTTACGGAGAAGAGCACGACTGTAGCAACAGCAACACCAAACGTGCAAGCCGCTTTAGGCGTGAATTCAGAATTTGGAATTGGCGGATCAGTATTGCCATTTACAAATCCTTATAATCAAAGCTTAGATGACTTAGGCAGAAACATATCTGATGATTTGTTTAGAGGTGGTTTGTCTTTAGAGGATTACGAAAAGCAAAAGGCAGAATACAATAAAGCTAAAAAAGATTTTGAATCAAAAAAACAAGCACAAAAAGAAGGCATTGACATACTAGAAAGCGGAGAAATTAATTTTGAAAGCAGAGTTATAATACCTAGAGGTGAAACAGGTTTTGATGAATTTACTTTTAATCAGATTAAAGCAAAAATTGACAATAAAGAACCTGGATTTGAAAATGTTAAAGACGTAAAAGATTATGTTTCAAAAGTCCCTAATGCTGAGATAATAACTTATACTCAGAATAAAGATTTTGAAGGAACCGTAAGCACACTAGATGAAGTTGTAATTCAAAAATATGATCCTGTAGAATTAAACAATCAGCTAGGTAATCAAGTGTGGCAAACAAACAATGAACCTGCTATACAAGCGTCTTTAGATGAATACGGTAACTCTGTAGGAAGTAATTATTTTCCTACAATTAAAAGTGCTAGAGAAGCTGAAAAAGAAAGAAACGATGGATCTAAAGCTGTAAATATTTCTAGTGTACAAAACTATAGAACTGATTACTTAGGATCTCAAGCTAGTTTACAATTTAACGATGTAAGTGTTGATGAAGTTTTACAAGACGGTAAGCAGTTTCTTACTAAAAATGAATTAAAGTTTTTAGAATTAAGCCCTGAAGAGCAAGACAAAGAAGCTTCTAAAGAAAATTATGGCGAAAGATTATTTTTTGGAGATGAAATAAAAAACCTAGACCTTGATGAAGTACAAGAATCTGAAATAGAACTTTTTCAAAAGGCTAAAAAATTAGCTGATACAACAGAAAAAGATGTTTTAAAACAAAAATTAAATAATGATTATTTTAAAATTGTTGGTTTAGCACAAGAGATATATAACTGGGATAAAGCAAATAGTGGTGCTGCAAATGATCCTAGTTTTTTTAGTAAAAATGGAGGTTATAAAGATCAAAAAGGATTTGAGTGGACTGAAGACATATCTAGTTTAGTCGAAGAAATAGCTTTAAATGGTAGACTTCCTGGTTATTTAGAAAAATTAGACGTAAGAGCTATAGACGACGAAGATGGTCACCCTCTTATAAAAGCTTTTAATGACACTGTAGAAAATTATAAAATAGTAAACAGAGCTTTTCAGCTAGATAGAGATCCTTTAACAACAGAACAAGGAGGTTTTACTGATGAATTTTACGCTGCTACAGTTAATTTACTAGGTGGTAATGCAACTCCTACAGACAGACAAGTTAAAGATACTTATCTGAACTGGATGCAAACTAACGGCTTTACTCCAAGCAAAGAAGCTCTAGATAATTCTTTAGCTATACAAATACCAGGAGGTGGCTTTAAAGCCCCAGAAAGCATGAGTCAAGAGATTGGTGCTACTGCACCAGATCTATTAGCTTGGATGGGTGATGTATATTTATTCACTAGAGGTAGTGGTAATATTGTAGGTAAAACACAAAAATGGGCAAATAAACTAGCTACTCAAAGTAAAAGATTTTCAAAAATACCATACGCGCTACCTGCTTTTAAAACAGCGAACGCAGCTCTTGGTCAAGCTGTAACTTTTACTGGTGGTAGCATAGTTGGCCAATATAGAACAGGGGATTTTGACTTAGAATCTTTACCTGGTTCAGCAGGCTTTGGAGCATCGTTGGCGGCAGGCCATGCTATGTATGACCCATTTGTTAGGTTTTTAGGTAAATCTAAAATGGGTAGAATGTTCTCTCCAGTTGTAAATGCTTTAACAAAATATACTCCTAATACCTATAAAAGAGTTTCAAGATCTGTTGGTGGTGGTTTTGGTGGTGCAACCACGTACCAGTTTGGAGGCGCCGTTACTGGCGGTTTATTTGACGAACAAGGAAATTTAACTGTTTCTCTGCATACTCAAGCTGTTGAAACTATAAAAATGATTATAGCTGGAACTTTTACCAAGGCTATACCCAACATGCGCAGCATTGGCAAAGAATTTAAAAGCGATATTATAAGTGCTAAAACTAGTGGTAGATTAGACTTAGAAGCTAAAGAATCTGCTAAAAGATTAGGCGTGAAAGTAAAAGAAGGTGGATTATTAGAAAAAGAAGGATTTGAAGTTGATCAAGAAAATGTGCAGACAGAACTTAGTGACGCTTTTGAAAATAAAGTAAACGATCTACTAAAAAGAAAAAGAGAAGGTAGAATAACTAAAGAAAAAGCTGACACTGAATTTAAAAGGCTAAAAGAAGATTACAGAGTAGTTGATACTCAAATAGCTGTCAATGCTGCTTATGAACTAATCCAGGCAGAGAAAAATGCAGGCAACGCCCCAAGAGAATCTGAGTTTTATTTAGTATCTCAAAAAATAAAAAACGGAGAAAAACTAAACGATAGAGACGGAGAAGTATTGTCTTATTATGGGCTAGACGGTATAGGCATGCTTTATAAAAGATTAGGCATACAAAAAAATTCTGTTAATGATTCTTATTTACAAAACTTAATACTTAACGAATCTTTAATAGAAGCTCAACTAAATGGTAAGTCTTTCATGTTAACACCGTATGGTCTACAACCCTTGAATCCCGTAGAGTTTGTATCACCAAAAGGAACAACTGCTAGACAAAACGCTAGAGAGTTTTTACTAAAAAAACAAGAGCTAAACGAAGAAATTTATAGATTAAAAAAATTAGATAAAAATAATTTATCACAATCTGAACTTCTTGAAAACAAGCAGGCTATAAAAAATGCTGAGCAGGAGCTAAGTAAATATATAAAAGATGGTGAGTTATATAATAACATACAGTCAGAAATACAAGATGCTGCTATTACGGCTTATGAAAAAGATGTAAAGCAAGCAGATCCTTCTGAAGGTAAAGTAGTTGAAGCTAGAACACCAGAAGAGTTTCAAAAACGTTATGATGAGTCTGGATTTAAAGCAGAAGATGTTAAAGGCAAAATAGCTTTTACAGATAAAGACGGTAATAAAGTTATAAACAGAGAGTTCGCTTTGCAACAAAGAAACTTTACACCGGTTACTCATGAAATACCTCACTCAATATTAAAAGATTCTTTCAAAGACGCCGAAGGCAATGTAACACCTGAAGGTATAGAGATGATCAATGGTGTATTAAATAAACTTACGCCAAGACAAAAACAAGTATTAGACGAAGAGTTAGCCTCTAGATATGACGTAGGTCAATCTAAAGAAAAATGGTATGAAGAAAACATAACTGTGCTAGCTGAGCTTATTAAAAGAGAAGAAATACAATTTAGCAAAAGCTTTGGTGAGGGCTTAGCTGGTTTAGTACCTGCATTTAAAAGCTTTTTACCCAATATAGAAGTAAATCCTGAAACAGGTAAAGGTATTTTTGAAATGCTAAAAGCCCAAGATCTTGGCAGGGTTGAAATAAAAGAAACACCTAAAAAAGTTGAAGTTGAAACAACTACAGAAAACTTAGAACTAGCAACTCCATCAGGTAGATTTAGTTTAGCTAAAAAAGATTCAGACACCGTTAATAGATTATTTGCTGAAAAAGGTAAAGACGCAAGTTTTGAAATACTAGAATTATTAAGACCGACAGCTATTAGTTTAGCTAATCGATTTAACAATAGACCAGCGAGTGAGGGTTCTAACAAAACTCTAGCTGAAGACTCAAATCAAAAGCAGCTATTAATAGAGGAAATAATGACTGGTAAAAGAGGCATGCTAGATGTTATTAATGATTATGCTGCTAAAGTTGAAAGAGGTGAAAAAGTAGGAGAATTATCTTTGTTTTTAAATAATAGTTTTTCTACTAAAACTGGGTTTAAAAGATACGTAGAAATAGCAGATAGAAACCTAGGTAAAGAGTTTGGGCAAAGTGTTGATGATTTAGGTGGTTTAAAAGATGTTGTTCAAGATAAAAAAAGTTCTAAAAAAGAAGATACAACTACATCTGAAGTTGCTAAAAAACCTACTGAAACCACTAGGTTTAATGAAAATTATATTTCAACAGAGTTTAAAGAAGTCAACGATACTAGTAAAAAAGGCATTGAAGATAAAATAACAGAAACTGTTACTGAATCTTTTAAAGATAGACCTGTAAAAAACTTTAAAGAAACTGGAAAAATACCTCAAGCTTTAGCTAAGCTATATGCTGACATGTTTGGTATAAAAACAGTTAATGCTTTAATAGAAAAACAAAGAAATCTTCAAAAGCTAGACGAGCCTGGAGCTATAAGAGCTAGACAATTTTTAATTGACAATGCTGCTTCTGATTTTGCTAGACTACCTAAAGTCAAAGATGATCTAGGTAAAGCTACTGGTATATTTCAAACAAAGCTAGGTAAAGTAATGTACAACAAAGACGGTAAGCTAGTTGGTACATTAAAGCAGTATAAAGATATAATACAAGGTAAAGAAATAACTCTTACTGATTATAGCGGAAAAGAAATAACTTTTAACTCTAGAAATGCTCAAGGTAAAAAGAAACCTATATACAGAGATTCTCAACATATAACTGCAGCTTTAGATTTTCATATTAGAAATAGAGCTTTAGAAACTTTAATACCTCAACAAGGTAAAAGAATACAACTTGGTGCTAAGTTTAGTGAACCTAAGATTACAACAGGTAAAGAGCGTGAAGAATTAAAATACACTCAACCATCTTTTGTAAGAAATAAAATTTTTGAAAAGTCTAAGAAAACAGGTGCATTAAAAGGCTATACAATTATAGACACAAAATCTCCTGAGTATAAAGCGGCTGTAAAAGATTTTAAATCATTTTTTGAATTCTATCCTGAAGGTAAAAGATATGTAGAGCAAAGCATGACGGGTGGAAGAGATTTAACCTTTAGAGATATTCCAAACTTTGAAAGCTTGTTTGGAAAAAGCAATAGAGATAACAAAGCAACTAGATTTACATATGCTGCTGCTGAAATGTTTTTAGCTGGTAAAGTCAATAAAGGTTTAAGAGATGGTAGTATTCTTAGGAATAATAAATTTAGATTAGATGAAATAGAAAATTTTTATTTAAAAGTACAAGAGTTTTTAAAAACAAAACAAGGCAAAGGCAAGTACGGAATATTTGAGCAGTTTTTAAGAGATAGTGCAAAAGGCCAAGGTCATTTAAATAGATTTGGAGCAGCGCTTGTTTTTTATCCTATAAATCCTTTAACAGGTAAAGCAGTTTCTGTTAAAGTAAAAGAAGAGCATATGGCTCCTGTTAATAAAATAGGATTAATGCTTTTAGAAGCAGCAAAAAGAGGAACTGTTAAAAAAGAGTTTAAAGATATAAAAGCTATATACGGTCAAGGAGCTTTAAGATATAACGACGATAAAGCTTTATCTGTTTTCCTTGATAAAAATTTACCTCCTGAATACTATGATAAAGTTCTTAATGCGGTAAGAGAAGGTAAGTTAGATTTTTTACCACAAGGCACAGCATCTCTTGTTAGGTATACTATTGAAAACACTATTGATCCTTTTGCTTACGCGTTTACTAAAACACAAAAATCTATTGGTGAGTTCTTTGTAGGTAAATCTAAAAAAGTAACAACACCTTTTGAAATATTAGAAAACTCTAAAGTTGTTAATGAACTAATAACAAAAGTTTTAACAGGAGAAATAACAAGAGAAAGAGCTAAAAAAGATTATCAAGAGCTACAAAAAGTTGTAGATCCAAAAGCTAAGAGCGCAGAGAAAATGAACGATCTAGCATCTAGTTCTTTTAGATTTGATAAAGCTGCTACAAACGAAGCTGTTGTTGAAAACTTAAGAGCAGCTGATGCAGCTCTAGAATTATCAAGATCTTTAAATATTCAAGATGGTAAGCCAGTACCTAAGAAAGAAAAGAAAATTAGAGTATTTGATTTTGATTACACGGCGGCTATTACAAAGAGTAAAATTTCAGTTGAAATGCCAGGTCGACCAATAGATATAGAGATGCTTGACATTGCTGCGAGAAGAATATTTAAAAAAGAATTTGAAAACAAGCCTAGTTCTAAACAAAACTTTAAAGATCTAAACGAAGAGCAGCAAGCAAGAGTTTTAAAAGATTTTCCAAGTGGCAAAACATTTAAAATAGATGCCGCAGAGTTTGCAGAAAAATCAGCTCAGCTAGAACAAGAAGGTGCTAAGTTTGATTTTAGTGATTTCAGTAAAGTAGTTGATGGTAAGAAAGGACCTTTGTTTGATGTAATGAAAAAAATAGCAGACGCAAGAGGTACAGAAGATTTATTTATATTAACAGCTAGACCTCAGGATGCGGCTGGTCCTATAAAAGAGTTTATGAAATCTCTAGGTATTGATATACCTTTGAAAAATATAACTGGTCTAGCAGATGGTAAAGCTAGTGCTAAAGGTCGATGGATTATGGATAAAGTGTCTGAAGGTTATAATGATTTTTATTTTGCTGATGACGCTCTTAAAAATGTTAAAGCTGTAAAAGAGGTTTTAGATCAAGCCGATGTAAAAGGCAAAGTGCAACAAGCTAAGTTTAGTAATGCTAAAACTTTTAATACTATAACTAATGAAATGATAGAAGCTAGTAGTGGTATTGAAGCTTATAAAACTTTTTCTTCCGCTAAAGCAAGAACATTAGGTGAAAACAAAGGTAGATTTGATTGGCTTACAATGGCTTCGTCAGCTGAAGATTTTAAAGGTTTACTATATAAAATGATAGGTAAAGGTAAGCAAGGTGAAGCGCATTTTAAGTTTCTTAAAACAAACCTTATTGATCCTTATAACAGAGCAGAAGACTCTGCTATACAAGCTAAGATATCTGCTGCAAATGATTTTATGGCATTAAAATCTATGTACAAGACTATACCTACTACACTTAAAAAAGAAACTGGTGTAGGTAAATTTACATATCAGCATGCTCTTAGAACTTACATGTGGACCAAACAAGGTATGTCAATACCTGGTTTATCAAAAGCAGACGCAGCAAAACTAAATAAGTTTGTTACTGACAGTGCTGAGCTTCAAACATTTGCAGATCAGTTAATAGTAAGCCAAAAAGGTAAAATGTACCCTGAACCCGGTAAAGACTGGTTGGCTGGTAATTTAACTACTGATATAATAGGTGGTATAAACAAAGTTAATAGAGCAGAATATCAAAAGACTTTTAGGGAAAATGTAGATATTATATTTTCACCTGAAAACTTAAATAAAATGGAAGCTGCATACGGTACTCGTTGGCGTAAAGCTTTAGAAGATACTCTTCGTAGAATGAAGTCAGGTAGTAATAGACCAATTGGTGGTAGTGAAATAAGCAATAAAGTGCTAGACTGGACAAATAACTCTGTTGGTGCTGTAATGTTTTTGAATACTAGATCTGCGCTACTACAAACTATATCAGCTGTAAACTTTTTAAATTGGGGTGATAATAATCCTATAGCGGCAGGTAAAGCGTTTGCAAATCAAAAACAGTTTTGGGGAGACTTTATGACGCTTATGAACTCTGATTACTTAGTTCAACGTCGTAAAGGTCTTAAAATAAACGTAAGTGAGTCTGAAATAGCTGATGCTGTTAAAGACTCTAAGAACAAAGTAAATGCAGCTATATCTTATTTACTTAGTAAAGGTTTTGTTTTTACTAGATATGCAGATAGTTTTGCTATTGCTTCTGGTGGTGCTACGTTCTATAGAAATAGAATGAACAAGTATATTAAAGAAGGTATGGATCAAAAACTTGCAGAAGAAAAAGCTTTTAATGATTTTAAAGATGTAGCTGAAGAAAGTCAGCAGTCTAGTGACGCTTCTAAAATTAGCATGCAACAAGCATCTGGCGCTGGTCGTATTATACTTAACTGGGCTAACACCCCTATGCAATATGTTAGAATACAGAAAAGAGCTGCTCAAGATCTTATAAACGGTAGAGGTGACTGGAAAACAAATGTATCTAAAATAGCTTATTATGGTGCCATACAAAATTTAATATTTAATTCACTGCAGCAAGCTTTATTTGCTATAGGTTTTGGTAGTGATGAAGACGAAAAAGATCCCAAGATAAAAGCTAGAAACGAAAAGAAAATAACTAGAGTTGCAAATGGTATGGTTGACTCTCAGTTAAAAGGTTTAGGTATTGCAGGCGCAGCTATGGTTGCAACTAAAAATACAATACTAAAAATAATTAATGAGTCTGAAAAGAAAAGACCTGAGTATGAAGCCGCGGCAATAGAGGCATTAAGCTTCTCGCCGGCTATTAGTTCTAAGTATAGAAAAATTGTAGGTGGTTTAAAAAGCTTTAGTTGGAACGCTAAGGAAATTAAAGAAAAAGGATTTAGCTTAGACAACCCGGCTTATTTAGCAGGATCACAGATATTCACCGCATTTACAAACGTGCCTTTAGATCGCGTTGTTAAAAAAGTTAACAACATAAGAGGTATACTAAGTGAGCAGACTGCTGAGTGGCAAAAAATAGCGTTAGCCGCTGGATATGGAACTTATGATATTGGTCTTCCTTATTACGGTGGTTGGGATAAACCAGTTGAACCTACGCCTGCAGAGCTTAAACGACAAGAGATTGATGTAATGAAACGAGATACTAGTACAACGGAGCAGACACAAATGCTATTAGATCTAGGTCTTACTAAAAAACAAATTAAAGCATTGCGTTATGAAGACGCTAGAGTTAAAAAAATAATTGAACTACAAAATAAAAAGAAATAATTATGGGACCAGGAAAAAAAATGACAGCAACAAAAAAACCAGTAAAAAAAAGAGATCCTAATGTTTCTACTAGAAACTATAATGCCGCTACAGGTATAACACATGAGTTTATACAAGATGATGCAGGGAACTCTGTAACTCCTGGTTATGATTTTAAAAAAGCAGATCAATATAAAGCTAACGCTGTTAAAAAATACGGTAGTTTAGAAGCTTCAAGAGAGGCGTACGCTAGTAGAGGTATGCAAATGAAAACAGAAGGCTCGGGGCTTCAAATAAAACCAAAAACAGCAAAAGCTATGTATAAAGCTGGCATGGAAGCTAATAAAGAAAAAATAGCTCAAGAACGCTATGGCGAGTTTGGCTTTGATACTTTAACTTACGATCAACAACAGGAAGTTTATAAGAATTATCCTAGGCTTCCAAGAAGTTCAAAAGATATAGGATCAGACTTTGAAACACCTGCTAAAACGGGATCAGCATTATATGCAAAACTAAGTGCAGGTTGTAAAGCAGCTGCAAGAAAAAAATTTGATGTATATCCTAGTGCTTATGCTAATATGTGGGCTTCAAAGCAACAGAAAAAAGGTAAGTGCTAATGGCTTATAAACAAGAAACAGATACGCCATTAATGCATTGTTTTTCTAAACTCATGCATACTAAGCCGTGGAATAAGATGCGCGAAAGAACAGCTGCTGTAGCTGGTCGAGGTAGCGGAAACAAAGTTGGACTTGCACATGCTGAGAAGATAAGAAACACTCCTTTAGAAAAAAAAGAAGTTAAACCAGTTAAAGCAAAAGGCGGAGGTACAAAAAAAGTTTGTTTACCCAAAGCTAAAATTGCTAGCATGAGCAAAGAAGAAAGACAAAAGGTTATTAACGCTAAAAGATCTGCTGGAGCTAAAGGTAAATACAAAAGATCTAGTAAAAGCAATGTCAGCGGAACAAGTAGCGGTGGCAGTTTAAAAACTTGGGTTGAACAAGACTGGAGACAGGTTGGTGATCCATCTAAAAAATGTGGAGAATAAAATGAGTTTATCAGATATGAAGCTATATGCTATGAGCGTAGGTACATTAGGCGTTACAACCTTTACACAAATAGAAGACGGTTTAAAAATTTTATTGTTACTTATAACCATAGGATATACAATATCTAAATGGATTAACATTAAAAAAGAAAAAGAAGATTGAAATATTTTAAGCTAGAAGAGTTTGATTCACCTGATGAACCAGGTAGCGGTAGGCATATGAATAAAGAAATAATATATATGCTAGATGCGGTAAGAAAAGAATATGGTAAACCTATTAGAGTAAATTCTGGTTATAGAACAAAAGCTAGAAATAAAAAAATAGGTGGTGTTGCAGATTCTTCACACATAAAAGGTTTAGCTGTTGATATATCATGCACAACATCTAGCGATAGGTTTAAGCTATTAAGCTTACTAACAAAGACCGGTTTTAAAAGAATAGGTGTCGCTAAATCTTTTATACACGTAGACATTGACAAAGATAAATCACAAAATGTAATTTGGACATATTAATATGAAATCACCTGTAGAAATAAAAGAAAAAGCTTACGAAAAACAAAATAGAAAAATGCGGTCAGAGTATACCTCTGAAACCGGTAAGAAGTTAGGTAAAAGACTTACAAAAGGAAGTAACAAGCGAAGAGTGTCATTTGCTTGTAGGTTTGCTGGTATGGCTGGAGCAATGAAAGATGCTAAAGGCGAACCAACTAAAAAAGCAATGGCACTAAAAAAGTGGGGTTTCGGTAGCGTAGAAGCAGCCAGAAACTTTTGTCAAAAAAATAAATCAAAAAAATCATGAGTAC
>Ga0213868_10004940_pt1 | contig 12086 bp, 9 predicted proteins | sample PICome_9_FD_160087 | JGI IMG/M metagenome (GOLD analysis project Ga0213868, IMG submission 160087) | Coastal seawater microbial communities near Pivers Island, North Carolina, United States - PICO127 | ecosystem: Environmental > Aquatic > Marine > Coastal | place: USA: North Carolina | collected...
TGAATACAGCGCAACGCTCGAGTTGAAAAATCGGCTACAGACCGCGGATTTGCGGTTTTTGGATGCGCCGGTTTCCGGCATGCAAAAACGCGCCGAGGACGGGACGCTGACCATGATGGTTGGCGGTGAGGGGAACGATCTCGCTGAAGTTCACGATGCGCTTTCGACCATGGCATCAAAGATTTTGCATATGGGAGATGTCGGTGCGGGGCAACTGACCAAGCTGATCAATCAGTTGTTGTTCGACATAAACGCCGCTGCGCTTGCGGAAATTCTGCCTTTATCGGTCAAATTAGGGCTCGATCCTGAACAGATCGCGGAAGTGGTGAATTCCGGGACCGGGCGCAGCTATGCGTCAGAGTTCTTCGTGCCAAAAGTCCTTAAAGGCGATTTCGGTAACGGTTACCCTATGCAAGCCGCCTACAAAGATCTGGTCAGCGGCGCTGAGATTTCAGCAAATCACAACATCCCGACACCGGTTCTGGCGGCAACGACGGCAACGTATCAACAGGCCCTGCTGGAAGGGCATGGCGACAAAGACAAGGGAGGCATGATCCTGGTGTATGAACGCCTGCTAAACGTCGCCTTTCGCGCCGCATTGAATTCGGGAGACAAGGCATGACCCAAAAAAACGGCATTTGCGGTGGGTTGACCAACTATGGCGACAGGGATTTCGCAGAGTATCTACGTTCGTCCTTTGCAAGGTCAATGGGGCTGTCGAAAGATATGCTCGGCAAACCGATTGTTGGCATCGCTGAAACCGGATCAGGTTTCAACAACTGCCACCGCACAATGCCCGAACTGGTCGAAGCCGTGTCACGCGGTGTATTGGCGGCCGGGGCGTTGCCGAGACCCTTTCCCACAATATCTCTTGGCGAGGTTTTCCTTAACCCCACCAGCATGGTTTATCGTAACCTGATGTCGATGGACACCGAGGAGATGGTGCGTGCGCAGCCGATGGATGCAGTTGTGTTGATAGGCGGATGCGACAAGACCTTGCCCGCGCAGTTGATGGGCGCCGCATCTGCAAACATTCCAGCAGTGCAACTGGTGACCGGCCCGATGATGACAGGTCGGTACAAAGGTGAGCGTTTGGGCGCCTGCACCGATTGCCGTAGATTTTGGGGTAGGTATCGTGCAGGTGAAGTTGAGCGCAAGGAAATCGACGATGTCGAGGGGCGGCTGGCAACGACTGCCGGCACCTGTGCCGTCATGGGGACTGCAAGCACTATGGCCTGCATTTCCGAAACGCTTGGCATGTCGCTGCCTGGAAGTGCAGCTATCCCTGCGGTGCACTCGGATCGGCTGGTGGCGGCGGAATTCAGCGGAAAGACTGCTGTCGACCTTATATCCAATCCGCGCCTTCCCAGCGAGATCATAACAAAGCATTCAGTCGAAAACGCGTTCAGGGTGTTGATGGCAGTCAGCGGCTCGACCAATGCGATCTTGCATTTGACAGCGGTGGCAGGGCGGTTGGGTATTCGGATCCCAAACGAGCGTTTGAACCAGATTTCGGATGAAACCCCAGTGCTGGTCGACCTGAAACCTGTGGGCGAAGGCTATATGGAAGACTTTTTCGCTGCCGGTGGTGTGGGCGCCATTCTTCGTGAAATCCGGCACCTGCTGCATCTTGATACTGTTGACGTGACAGGACAGGCGTTGGGCGACAGGCTAGAGCCTGAAATGGACTGGGTCGATCGTCGGGTGATCCGCAAATTTGACAATCCGGTTTCGGATCAGGGGGGATTGATCGCCCTCACAGGAAATATCGCGCCGGACGGTGCTATTTTCAAACGTGCGGCAGCGACCCCAGCCCTTTTTGAAACCGAAGGTCGTGCCGTCGTGTTTGATAGCCTCGAAGACCTTGCAGCGCGCTTAGATGACCCAGATCTAGATGTCGAAGCAGGGGACATCATGGTGCTGAAAGGCGCAGGCCCGATTGCTGCTGGTATGCCTGAAGCAGGCTACCTACCAATTCCCAAGAAACTGGCGCGTGCTGGTGTAAAGGACATTGTGCGCATTTCGGACGCACGCATGTCGGGTACCGCCTTTGGCACTATCGTTCTGCATATTTCTCCCGAGGCAGGTGTAGGCGGACCATTGGCGGCTGCTCAGAGTGGCGACCGCATTCGACTATCGGTCAAAAACAAATCCATCGACCTTTTGGTTTCAGAGCAGGAAATCGCAGACCGGCTTGGTGAATTCACATCTGCCAGAAGTCACAAACGCGGCTACCGCGCGCTCTATGAACAGACCGTACTTCAGGCTCCTGATGGCTGTGATTTCGATTTTCTTACGCATTCCGGCAAATCCGACAAGTAAGGCGACCCCATGAATCTGTTTAAGAAATTACAGGAACGTGCTGCAGCTGCGAACCCTATCCGAGTTGGCATGATCGGAGCAGGCAAGTTTGGAACAATGTTTCTGGCCCAGGCCCTGCGCATCCCGGCGATCCATGTTGTAAGCGTCGTCGACCTAAACCCGACAAACGCCAGATCCAACATGAAACTGGTTGGCTGGGCCGATGAGGCCTATGGCGCAGATAGCATCCATGAGGCTGCTATTTCCGGCAAAACCTATGTCGGCGAGGACTGGCAAGCTTTGGTTGCGCACCAGGCGGTGGATATCGTAATTGAGGCAACCGGCAATCCCCTGGCTGCCGTCACCCACTGCCTGGCTGCCTTTGAGCAGGGTAAAAACGTCATTAACGTGACCGTTGAGGCCGACGCCTTCTGCGGTCCGGGCCTTTCCCAGAAAGCGGCAGAGGCCGGGGTAATCTATTCAATGGCCTACGGCGACCAGCCGGCGCTAGCGAGTGATCTCGTCGATTGGGCGCGCACTTGTGGCTTTAGCGTCGTCGCGGCAGGTCGTGGTCACAAATGGTTGCCACATTTCCGACAATCCACACCGGATACGGTTTGGGATTACTGGGGTCTGACCCGCGAACAGGCTGAGCGTGGACGCCTGAACCCCAAAATGTTCAACGCCTTTCTCGACGGATCGAAACCGGCCATCGAATCCGCCGCTATCGCCAACGCCACCGGTTTGGAGGCACCCGCGAACGGGTTAGTTTTCCCCCCTGGTGGAATTGATGACATCCCCACCCTGATGCGTCCAAAATCCGAAGGAGGCGTGTTGGAACGCAAGGGGCTTGTAGATGTGGTGTCTTGTTTGACCCGCGAGGGTAAGCAGATCCCCTACGATATACGCAAAGGCGTTTGGGTAGTGTTAGAAGCGGATACCGAATATTTGAAAAACTGTTTTGAGGAATATAAAGTCGTAACCGACCCTTCGGGCAAATACATGACGCTGTACAAACGGTGGCATATGATAGGGTTGGAATTGGCCGTATCCGTAGCTTCCGTTGCTATTCGAGCCGAGGCGACTGGAGCCGCGATTTGCTTTAATGCCGACTGTGCCGCCGTTGCCAAACGTGATATCGCCGTCGGCGAGATGCTTGATGGCGAAGGCGGTTACACCGTTTCAGGTGGTCTGCGCCCTGCAGTTTCCTCGGTCCGGCAAGGTAATGTGCCACTGGGCCTTGCTCACAATGTCCCTCTGATTCGACCTGTAAAGGCGGGTACCACAATAACCTGGGACGATATCAATATCGACCGGACAACTGATGCCTACAGGCTGCGTACACAAATGGAAGAGCAACTGTTGAAATGAGCAAAGTTGACAGCTGTAATGCAGATACCTTCGACTACGTGGTAGTCGGTGGTGGCACTGCCGGGTCGATCATGGTGAACCGCCTGAGTGCAGATGGAGCTTCGGTCTGTCTGCTTGAGGCAGGCCCAGCGGATCGGCATCCGTTCATTCATATCCCCGCCGGCTATATCAAGAACATATATTCACCCAAGCTGACATGGAACTTCAATTCCAAGCCTGAACGGGCAACGCTAAATCGAAGCTTTCTCCTACCGCAGGGTCGCGTGTTGGGCGGATCCAGTTCGATCAATGGGCTGAACTATGTGCGCGGTCAAAGCGCGGACTATGACAGATGGGCGCAGATGGGCAACACCGGCTGGAGTTATGCCGAGGTGCTGCCATATTTCAAACGCTCAGAGCGGCGCATCGGGCCGGGCGATGACGCCGTGCGCGGGAGAAATGGCGAGCTGCCAATCACCAACCTGGATCTGATTCACCCGGTTTGCGAGGCCTTCATCGAAGGCGCAGCTCAAATGGGCATCCCGCGCAACCCTGATTACAACAGCGGCGATCAGGCCGGGACCGGGTATTTCCAGCGTACTGTCCACAAGGGGTATCGCTATAGCGCCGCCAAGGCCTTTCTGCGTCCGGCTGGCAAGCGCCCCAATGTTGACATTCGTACCAACGCGCAAGCGGGCGAAATCCTCTTTGATGGCACCCGCGCCAACGGGGTGCGGTATTTGCGTGATGGGCGTGAGACCGAGTGTATCGAAGTGCGCGCGCGGCGCGAGGTGATCCTGTGTGCCGGCGCCCTGAATACGCCCAAACTGATGCAATTGTCCGGTATTGGCCCTGCGCAGGTTCTGAGTGATTTGGGCATTCAGATGCGGGCCGATCTGCCCGGGGTGGGCAACAATTTGCGCGATCATTATGGCGTGCGACTGGTGTCAAGCTTGAAAGGCGTCAAGACGCTCAACACTATGGCGAGGGGCATCCCACTAGGTCTTGAGATCGCCAAGTGGCTCATAGGGCGTCCCAGCGTGCTATCCGTTAGCCCATCACTGACACATGTGTTTTGGAAATCCTTCGATGCTCTCGACTTCCCCGATCTCGAGTTCGTAATGACGCCTGCAAGTTTTCGTGAAGGTACCGTGGGGCTTCTGGACAAAACGCCGGGTATGACCGTAGGGGTTTGGCAGATGCGCCCGGAAAGCAAAGGATATGTCCGGCCGGTGTCGCGCAGCCCGCTAGATGCACCCGAGATAAACCCGAATTACCTGTCCGATCCACGCGATCAGGAGGTGCTGCTGCGCTCGATCCACCTGGGCCGGAAGCTTATGACAACAGCGCCCCTGCAGCCTTGGCTGACTGGCAAAACCCACCCCTGTCAAAGCCTGCAAAGCGATGACGAGTTGCTGGATTGGGCACGGCGCGAGGGCATCACGGTCTACCACATGATCGGAACCGCACGAATGGGGCCAGAGGGCGACAAGGAGGCGGTCGTCGACAGCCAGCTTCGTGTACGCGGCCTAGAAGGCCTGCGCGTCGCCGATGCTTCTGTAATGCCGGTCATGCCTTCGGGCAACACCAACGCGCCGACAATGATGATCGCGGAAAAGGCCGCTGACATGATCCTCGGTAAAACACTCGCCCCCGCTAATCCCAATGGTCTTTCGCCTGGAGAGAAAGTATGAAAACGTATCAAATGTATATTGACGGTGCTTGGAGCGACGCCGCAGCGGGCGAGGTATTCGAAAGCAAGAACCCCTACACAGGGGCGCCCTGGGCCATGATCCCTCGCGGGCGGAAAGAGGATGCAGATCGTGCTGTTGCCGCTGCAAAGCGCGCGTTTCGATCAGACGACTGGGCGCGCATGACCCCCTCTAACCGTGGGCATGTGTTGCGCAAGCTGGGCGATCTGATTGGTGAAAATGCCGAGGCCCTCGCCCGCACAGAAGTTCAGGACAATGGCAAGCTGTTCAATGAGATGTTCTTTCAGCTGAAATACGTGCCTGAGTGGTTTTACTATTACGCAGGTTTAGCCGACAAAATCGAAGGCCGCGTGATCCCGATCGACAAACCGGATATGCTAAATTTTACCCGCTACGAGCCTCTGGGAGTCTGTGTTGGTATCACGGCATGGAATTCGCCATTGCTGCTTTTGGCTTACAAACTCGCTCCGGCATTGGCCACGGGCAACACGTTCATCGTAAAACCGTCCGAGTTTACTTCGGCTTCGACATTGGAACTGGCGGGACTTGTGGATCAGGTCGGCCTGCCAAAAGGAGTTTTCAACGTTGTGACAGGCTATGGCGCAGAGGTCGGCGCAAGTCTTGTAGAGCATGAGGATGTTGCCAAAGTGGCTTTCACGGGGTCCGAACAAACCGGACGGCACATAGCGACGGTCGCTGCGCAGACGTTCAAGAAGGTAACGCTGGAATTGGGCGGTAAATCCCCCAACATTGTCTTTGCTGATGCCGAGATAGACAATGCGGTGAACGGGGTGATTTCCGGCATCTTTGCCGCGTCGGGGCAAACCTGCATCGCCGGGTCGCGCCTGCTAGTCGAGCGTCGTGTCCATGACGAGTTCCTCGAAAAACTACTTAAGCTTGCTAGGACTGCACGTATCGGAAATCCGATGAATGCCGATACGCAAGTGGGTCCGGTCACGACCGAGCAACAGCTAGAAAAGGTTCTCGGCTATATCGATGTGGCCAAGGCCGAAGGCGCCGAGACACTGCTAGGTGGTGCAAGACCCGACAACCGACCAGAGCTTGGCAAGGGCTGGTTTGTAGAGCCCACTATTTTTGGCGGAGTAAGCAACGACATGCGCATTGCGCAGGAAGAGGTGTTTGGTCCGGTTCTTTCGGTAATTCCTTTCGATAGCGCTGATGAAGCTCTACGCATTGCAAATGACAGCCGCTATGGGCTTGCCGCAGGGGTTTGGACGCAAGACATTCGCAAAATCAAGCACTTCTCGGAGCGGCTTGAGGCAGGAACCGTTTGGGCGAATACCTACCGTGTCATCAGTTACATGGCACCGCTCGGCGGATATAAAAGCTCGGGGTTGGGACGAGAGAATGGACAGAACGCAATTTATCAATACCTACAGACAAAAAGCGTAATGATTTCAACGGCTGGCGAGGTGGCCAACCCCTTTATAATGAGATGATCTGTTTTTTGTGTTATGTTCAAGGTACGCATCCTGAAAAAAGAGCCGCGGTTTAGGAAAATATCAAAAAGACTGTGCTAGCCATAAATGTGGCCATAACAGTTACGAAAAAACGCCAAACTTTCTCGGAGCGCAAGTAAACCGAAAGCAAATGGCCAATCGTTGTCCAAAAAAGGCACACTCCGAGATTAATGCCCGTGAAAACAGCGAATAGGCGCAGCGCTTCGTAATGGGGGGCAAGTCCGATGCCAAAGCCTGCTGAAGCCGCGAATGTTATCGCCCAGAGCTTTGGGTTCACGGCTTGAAACAAGATTGCCTGAAAAAAGGTAAATGGAACCCCGCAGTCCTCGGCTTTGGTAGACCTTACTGCAAAGGCTGTTTGCCATGCCAACCACAGAATCCAAAGAGCAGCTCCTGTTTGAAACAGTAGGTTAAGCGCCGGCTGAGTTAGTAGAAGTATGCTCAGACCAAATGCACTACCGGCCGCCAATACTCCGGTGCCAAACGGAACACCAAGCAGGTGCGGAATTGTGGCCCTGAAACCGAATCTTGCACCCGACGCGGTAAGCATGACGACATTCGGGCCAGGTGAAAACAATCCAACCAACACAAACACTAGCAATGGAACGGTCTCGGCTATCATTAGCTTTCTCAAAGAGAGTGACAGTAGCAATAGCATGCCACAGAAACAGTCAAGCAGGCGCTGCAAAGAGCAGCGCTCGCTAAAAAAGTGATCTATCACATATTTAGTTAAGCAACACTCTAGGAAGCCAAAGCGCGATCTCTGGAAACAGTATGACCAGACCCAAGCCGAAAAGCTGTAACAGTACAAATGGAACTATGCCGCGGTAGATTTGCTGGATCCGGACCTGTGGCGGCGCCACAGCTTTGAGGTAGAACAGAGCAAAGCCAAATGGTGGCGTCAGGAACGAGGTTTGCAGGTTGATTGCTATGAGCACGGCGAACCAGTAAACCACGTCAATCCGCGCGACGTGATCGCCGAAGTCCAGTTGTGCAATGATCGGGGCAAAGACAGGCAGCACGATCAGAGTAATCTCGATCCAGTCGAAGAAGAACCCCAGTATGAAAACCAGGCCCAGCAACAGGAATAACAACCCCCAAGGCCCAAGCCCCATCGCCTCGACCGTACTGATCACCAGATCATCTCCTCCGAGAGCGCGGAAGATGTAGCTAAAGAAAGTGGCTCCGACAAAGAGCCCGAAAATCATCGCGTTGGTCTGGGCGGTGCTGTCGAGCACAGCGGACAAGGTTTGACTAAACTGAGAAAATTTTTTGTAAGGACCTGCGCTTAAGTGACCGGCTGTTTTGGTGGCAGAATTCGTTACCTCGAGCGTGAATGCCCTTACTCCCATAGAGGGCAGGATCACCAGGTTAAGGAACCCAAGTACGATGGCACCAAGTGCGCCTACACCAGCTGCCTCGGTGGGTGTAGCCACACCGCCAAGAATCGAACCTAGAACCAGACCTATCAAGATCACCGGAGGTATAAAACTGCGCAGAATCATGAGAGTCACGCCACCCCGCGTTTGAGGTCCTAGGTTCTCCGAGAGGGGCGGAGCCAAAGATGGGTTGAACGTACATCGAATGACAATGTAGGCCATATAGAGCGTCGCCAAAATGAGGCCTGGAAAGACCGCTGCCACAAACAGATTACCGACAGACCGCGAAAGAAGGTCAGCCATGATGACTAGCATGATGGAGGGTGGGATCAAAATGCCCAACGTCCCCGATGCTGCAATTGTTCCTGTGGCAAGCTCGTGGCTGTATTTGCGTTCTACCATGATCGGCAGTGCCAGCAGGCTCATCATAATGACCGACGCGCCAATAATACCGGTGGTAGCAGCGAGAATTGTCCCCATTATGGTGACGGACAAGGCGAGGCCACCGGGCACCCGCCGCATGAGTACTTGTAAACAATTCAACAAATCGCGCGCAACACCGGACTTCTCCAACATCGTACCCATCAGCACAAACATCGGGATCGCGGTTAGGATGAGGTTTTCCATGACACCGCCGAAAATACGCGACGGCAGAGTCGAGAACTGAATGAAGGCAAGCTCATCAGCGGCTATGCCGATGAGGCCGAATGCCAGGCCAACACCACCCAAAACCCAGGCAACCGGAAATCCGCTGAACAGTAGAAGGGCGAGTGCGGCAAACATCAGCACCGGGAGAAGTTCGACAATGCTCATCAGCGACCTCCCCCGATTGTCGTTGGCTTCAAGTTTTCAGGTAGCTTTCGGGCCAGTCCGGCAATCGATTTGATGAGTTGAGAAATCCCAGCCAGTCCGATCAGAACGAACAAAATGATCAGCCCGCTTTTCAGAATCCACAGGTCAGTTAAACCCGTCTGCGACTTCGAAATCTCGCCAGAGGTGTAGGATCGGACAACGTAAGGCCACGACAGCCAGGCGCCCAGAAAGGAGTAAGGTATCAAGGCCAGCAGAATGCCGGTTATTTCAATCAGGTATTTTGCCCGTTCAGAAAGACTCTCGCGTATCAGGTCAATGCGCACATGGGATTGTTTTGTATAGGCGTAACCCACCACCAATATGATAAGGAAACTGTGCAGCCAGTATTCGGACTCCTGCAACATAGTTGAGGTCAAGCCAAACACCTTTGGCACCCCAAAATAACGGGTGAACACATCGTAGGTCACAACGGCCACAAGCAGCACAGCGCACCAAGCTCCAAACTTAGCTATTAGCCAAAGCAACCAGTCGATCACCCGGCTAACCCCTAAAGCAAAATCCATGTAAGTCTCCTCTCGGCGGCTCATTTTTCGTGCAATTCGGGTCTAACCGAAATTCGGTCAGACCCCATTTTTGAGTTGATTGACTTAGTCGAGGTAGGCCAGATCTTTCCAAACAGCATATTCTGCACGGAACGACTGTAGGTCTTCCCAAACTCTTGCAAAGTCGGGGTTTTCCGCAGCCATTTCAGCAGCAATACCGTTCCACTCGGCTTCAAGAGTGTCGAGGAATTCATCTGGCCAACGATGAGTGGTCACACCTTCAGCCGCCATTTCAAGCAGCGCTTTGCCCTGAATTGCTTCGCCTTCGGCCAGTTGCGTCGCAACGGTCGCACGGCAAGCTGTCGTGATGATCGCCTGCTGCTGCTCGTTCAAACCATCCCAAACCTCTTTGTTTACAAGAAGTTCCTGAATGGTCGATTGCTGGTGCCATCCCGGGAAATAGTTATGCTTGGCCAGATTGTAAAAACCGAGGTTTTGGTCGATAGCGGGCATCGAAAACTCAGTCGCATCGATCGTTCCGCGTTCGAGAGCAGGGTAGATATCTCCACCAGCGAGAAGCTGTGTATCGACACCCATTTTCTGCATTACCAGAGCGCCAAGCCCGTAGAAACGCATTTTCAACCCAGCGAGATCTTCTGCCGAATTGATCTCCTCCTTGAACCAGCCGGAGGTTTCCGGCGATACGATACCGCAAACCTGCCCGTGGATTCCGGCAGGATGATAGATTTCATTCATCAGTTTTTCGCCGTCGCCGTTCCACATCCAGGCTAGGTACTCGCCCGGTCCGGGGCCAAACGGGACTGCCGCAAACAGGTTTAGCGCCGAGTTTTTGGACCCCCAATAGCCCGAAGTCGACCAACCGGCGTCCACAGCACCGGTTGATACGTTGTCGTAAATCTCCAAAGCAGGGATGAGTGCATTCGGATCATAGAATTTGACTTTGATATCACCGCCTGAAATCAGGTTAACGGTATCCGCAAACCGCACACCGGCGGTACCCAGTTGGGTCAGTGAGCCGGCGAATGTCGAGGGCATGTTTATTTTGACCCCTTCCGCGGACGCCGAAGCGACCAAAGTACCTGCAAGCATTGCAGCGCCGGTGATAGTGTTGATTACTTTTTTCATAGTTATCCTCCCATAAATTGCATTCGTTGTGCAAATTATGGGTAACGCTTTGAACAGTGTTTGACGGAGTCTTCATTGCTGAATGGGGGCGTCGTCGTTCGGAATGGCAAGTCGCATACCAGAAAAACTTCAGATGTGTATCAAATTAAAGATGGATCGAGAGGCTTTGATTTTATAATCGCGTGATATTGGAAAACTCACTTGTTTACTTTGCTGGCAAGCTCTGGGAGATCAGGTGTTCGACCAAGGCACGGACCGGACGGGACACCGCATTTACGTCTTTTACGGCGAGCTTGAGCGTTCGAACCGCCCAGTCTTCGTCAATCTTCTGCATACGAAGCCGCGCGCTTTCGAGATAGGGTTCGACGGCACCAAGAGGCAAAACTGCAACCCCTAAACCGGCTTCAACCATACGGCGCACACCGTCAAAGCTAAGAGTTTCTACACGTGTTTTCAGCGACAGATTCGCTTCGATGGCGCGTGCTTCAAGAAATGCCTGCAACGAACTCCCGGCTTGGAGGCCGACCATATCAAGCATGGCGAATTCCGCCAATTTCACAGGATGGGTTGGCCGGAAAGCATGATCCTGCCCCATGACCAGTACCAATGTGTCGCGACGATAGGTGAGAATATCCAGTTCGGGCTCTTCGACCATCCCTGAAAAGATCCCCAAATCCGCGAAACCAGCCCGCACAGCAGACAGAATTTCATCCGAAGTCAGCTCACTCAGATCGATACGGACATCCGGATACTGCTCAACGAAACCAGCCAGATCCTCGGGAAGGAATTGAGTGATCGCCGATGTGTTGGCCGCGATGCGGACAGATCCTTTTGCACCGGATGCAAAATCAAGCATCTGTGACTCCATCTGTTCTACCAACTGAAGGATATTGGAAGAGTGCCGTGCAAGCTGGTGACCGGCGGGTGTCAATTCAACTCCGCGCGTTTGACGATAAAACAGCTGGGTTCCAATTTGATCTTCCAGATCTGAAATCCGCTTACTGATGGCCGAAGCCGCTACGTTTTCCGCTTCGGAGGCCTGTGCAATGCTTCCAGTTCGAGCGACAGTAAGGAACATTTTCAACGTAATCAGATTGTACTTCATGATATCATGTCCTTAGGCGAAAAGGATGCATTGGCAAAGCTATGGCTTCTTAGTTGAACCCTATCGCGATTGCGTTTGGATGTCTTCTCACTGATATTTGGAGTACATCAGAAATATGGCGATAAAAAACAACACTCAATCAGGTGCAATCGCTTTTCATTTATATAATTCTTGATTAGGAGTCTTTTTTTCCTACGTCAGGCCTCACCGATCGCGATGGTTGGAATGGCTTTGATCCGAGAGGTGCTAAGTTGGTC
>Ga0213868_10004947_pt1 | contig 12077 bp, 13 predicted proteins | sample PICome_9_FD_160087 | JGI IMG/M metagenome (GOLD analysis project Ga0213868, IMG submission 160087) | Coastal seawater microbial communities near Pivers Island, North Carolina, United States - PICO127 | ecosystem: Environmental > Aquatic > Marine > Coastal | place: USA: North Carolina...
TCGATTTTGCTTTCAATAGCAATTATGTCTTTTTGATCTATTATTTGTGCAAGTTTAAAAGATAAATCTCCAACAATCTTTCCTTCTTTTTTACTTTCAGATTTTGTAAATACATTATTAAAAAAAAGTTGAATTGATTTTGATTTAAAATTTGTTGTTAATGAAAATTTGATTTTATTCATATTTCTAAAAAAAAATTAATTATACTAGTATCTTAATTTTTTGATGAATTACTAAAATTGCACCAATTAGTAAAAAGGGCAATCCAATTATTAAATCTAACTGCCATTGTAAATTTTCAAATACCGTTGAAATAAGCAAAGCTATTACTGGCATTAGTACGCCAACATAACTAGAGCGACCAGCACCGATATTCCCTAATAATTTTAGATAGAGGAGAAAAGCAAATACTGAGCCAAATACCGATAGATATAATAGTGAAGCAATATAATTAAATGTGTACTCAAATAAAATTGGGGTTTGATTAATTTGAGTAATAATTAAAGTAATCAAAGATCCATAAAGCATTGCATAAGCAACAGATTCAACTAGCGGAAATTTATGATTTAAATTTCTTTGATGAACCATGTTACCCGAAGAAGCTGCTAAAGTTGCAATTAAAGCAAAAAATAATCCAATGTGTCTATTATTAGCAAATGTAAAACCTAATATTTCATCATTAAAGATGATAAAAATTCCAATCATACCAATTAATGCACCCAACAAGGTTTTACCTGTTGGTTTTTTTTTAAAGTAAAACCATTCTCCTAAAATGTTCATAATCACTGAGGTTGAGAACACAATTGCAGGAAATGCGCTAATTAGATAAGAGTTTGATAGATAAAAGAATACATAGTTTATTGAATAAAGACAAAAGCCAAATATCAAAAACCATAAATGATGATTAAGTGAAAACTTTAAATTTTTCTTTTTTATTATTAAAAAAGTAAAAATAATAAAGGCTGCTAAGATAAATCGATAAAATACAGAGATTAAAGGATCGACATAGCCTAATTGGAATTTAATTAAATACCAAGTAGGGGACCAACAAATTAAAGTTAAGGTAAATAAAACAATATTATTCATTAAATATGGCTCATTAATATTAAACCTATTAAGAAATGATAGTGATATTAAATGAGGAATATCCTTATCAATTTGATTTAATTAGCTCATTAACAAATCTACTATTTTCAAATAAGGTATTATTAAAAGTTAATAATTTATTTTATGGAAAAAACAAAAGGTTGTCCTTGTGGTAGATCTCCAACCGGAGTTTGTATTGGTTGGCATGCTTTATCTGAAGAAAAATATTTAGAAATGAAAAAGAAATATGAAGAAATTTCTGAAGCCGACAAAAAAAGAAATCCTTTTAATCATCGAGCCATTGATGGACTTGGAGAGTAATTGAAGAAATTTTTATTAATCCTTTTGCTAATAAGTTTATCTAGTTTTTCTTTTGCAGATGAGGTTGAAGATGACTTTAAGTTTTTAAGATGTGTTGAAGCTTCCAATAATGCTTCACAAAATACAAAGTATTTTGAAGTCTCTGTTTCTAAACAAATAATGATCGAGCGAAATGGTTATAGTTTTGCTTATACAAGAATAACCCCATTTTTAATTCAAGCAGAATTACAAGGTTTAGCTAAATTATCTTTGCATCGTCACTTAGGAACTTTAGCATATTCTAATTTAAATGCAGATGGGACTGTTAAAGACAATCAAGTGTATCAGTGCGAAAGTTTAAAAAGATTAATATAAACTCTATTAATGCTATTTTTCTTAGTAAAAAATATTTTATTTAAATAAATTAGTTAAGTTGTATAAAAAATAAAATTTTCAATTATTATATTTTAAAACATGAGAAAAAATAAAATTAAACAAATGATGTTAGATGGTAAGCCGGTAATTAATGGATGGTGCACAATCCCAAGCACAGTCTCTTGTGAGGCAATGACACAGCAAGGCTGGGACTCTCTTACAATCGATATGCAGCATGGATTGATTGATTATTCAAATGCTTTACCAATGTTGCAAACAATTTCAGCTACAAATTTAACTCCGCTTGCAAGAGTTAATTGGAATGAGCCAGGACAAATAATGAAAATTTTAGATGCAGGTTGTTATGGTGTAATTTGCCCTATGGTAAGTAATAAACAAGAAGCTGAACAATTTGTACAAGCATGCATGTATCCTCCAAAAGGTTATAGAAGTTTCGGTCCAGTTCGTGGATTAATGTATGGAGGAGCAGATTATCCCGATCACGCAAATGATGAAATTTTAAAAATTGCTATGATAGAAACAAAAGAGTCTCTTGAGAAATTAGATGAAATCATGTCCACACCCGGAATTGACGCTATATATATTGGACCCGCAGATTTGAGTTTAGCATTAAAAGAAAAACCAGGTTTTGATAGACCGGAAAACTCAAAAGCATATTCAGAAATTTTAAGAATTTTAGAACATGCTAAAAAAAATAATATTTTTGCAGGTATACATAATGGTACTCCAGAATATTCGTTAAAAATGATAGAAAAAGGTTTTAATTTTGTAACCATAGCATCAGATCTTAGATTTTTAAGTTCAGAAGCAAAAAAAAATGTAGATAAAATTAAAGGAACAGAAATTAAAAAGGAAAGATCAGCAACTTATTAATTATTTTATAAAAGTTTTACTAAAATAATAAAATTTAAAAATAAAATGGTAAATGTATTAATCAGTGAATTTATTGATGAAAACAGTTTAGAAAAACTAAAAAAAAAACATACAGTATATTACGATAAAGATCTTTACAGTGATCCTGAGAAACTAAAAAATAAAATTAAAGATTTTCATTCCATAATTGTTAGAAACAAAACTAAAGTTGATAAATTCATTTTAGAAAATGCTAAAATATTAAAATTTGTAGGTAGATTGGGTGTTGGTTTAGATAATATAGATACAGAATATTGTAAAAAACATAACATTCATGTGCAGCCTGCAACAGGAATGAATGCGGACTCTGTTGCTGAATATGTAATTACTTCTGCAATGTATTTGATAAAAAATATGTCTCTTTTCACTACTGAAATTAAAACTGGTAACTGGCCAAGAACAAAATACTATTCTAAAGAAATAGCTAATAAAGTTATTGGTATTATAGGTTTTGGTACAATAGGAAGAAAAGTTTCTATACTTGCACAAAAATTAGGAATGAAAGTATTTGCTTTTGATCCATATCTTAAAAATATTGATCAAGATAAATTTGAAGTTCAATTATTAGAAATTAATGATTTATATGCTCAAAGTGATGTTATTTCACTTCATCTACCTTTAACTGATGAAACTAAAAATTTTATTAATAAAGATTCTTTAAATAAAATGAAAAAAAATCCTATAATTATTAACTCTTCAAGAGGATCAGTTGTAAATGAAAATGATCTATTAGAAGCTTATAAAAATAATCTAATTAGTGGTTTTGCTTTAGATGTTTTTACAAATGAGCCAATCAATAAAGATTTTAGTAGTCAAATTACTAATGATATGAATTGTATTTTAACTCCGCATATATCTGGTGTTACACTAGAGTCTAATATTCGTGTTAGTGAATTTATAGCAAATGAGTTAATAGATTTTTTTAAATAAGAGTCTCATTTAGGAATACCAATCTTCCTTCTTTAATTGATTTTTCAGCTGCTTCCCCTATTGCAACTGCAACCAATCCATCATTTAAAGATACCTCTGGTTCTGATTTATTCTTAATTGCATTAAGAAAAGCTAAATGTTCATAATAAGTTGAACCATGATGATGTCCTGCCTCAATTATTTTTTTATCAACTTCAATGTTTTCTTTTTTAGTTTCACCATTTCTCATTCCTATTCTTAGTACTGATGATAATTTTCCAGACTCGTTAGATGGCACGGCTGTTTCAAGTTTTCCAATTGAACCAACAGCGGTAAGTTCCTCCTGCATTTCTGAATTTTCAGCAAACATGCAAAGTTCCAAAAGACTTCTAGTACCATTTGCAAAATTGACTATTACATAAGCATTATCGATAATATCTGGAGTTTTGCCATTATAAGTTTCATCAAGATGATTCACATCTTGCTTTCCACTAGCATAAACACTGATCGGTTCACTTTTAATGATAAATCTCATTAAATCAAAAAAATGACAGCATTTTTCAACTAGTGTACCTCCAGTAAATTTTTCAAATCGATTCCAATCATTAACTTTTTTTAAAAATGGAAATCGATGTTCTCGTATAGATAACATTTTAAGGTCACCAATTTGTTTTCTGTCTATCAATTCAATAAATTTTGATACTGGAGGCATATATCTATATTCCATTGCAGTCCAAATTATACCTGGATAATTTTTTGATAATTTTTGTATTTCTAAACAATCGGCTGTCTTTGTGCATAAAGGCTTTTCTACTAAAATATGTTTTCCTGATTTCATGACATCTTTTAAAATTTGGATATGAGTAAAATTTGGTGTTGAAATTAAATAAACATCTGCCAAATTTTTATCAATCATTTCTAAATGATTTTTAAATTCAGGTACTTTTGTATCTAATAAATTTTGACACTGATCTAATGAAGGTTGGTGGGGGTCTGCAAAACAAGATACTTCAGCCTTTTCTATAAGAGCTATATTTTGGACATGTTCGCGAGCCATAGTGCCAGCACCGATTATTCCATATTTTATTTTTTCCATTAGGATCTCTTTATCATATTGATTAATAATTTAATCAATAACTAAACCACTAGGAACTTTTTTTGGTTTACCCAAAGGCCGATTATTTTCAGATTTACCAGTTAATGATTATAAATCTTGGATTTATCCATTTAGAGAGTGGGACAGATTTATAAGTCTGTCCCAAAATCTCTATTTGATTATAAGTCTTTTTTATAATCTGCAGATGCTCTTTTCTCAGCTTCTGCAACAGCTTTTGTCAAAGCGTCAAAAATTTCTTTTCCGCCTTTAACATTGTCTTTAAACCAGTCATATACTGGAGCTGCAGCTTTTTTGAAGTTTGCTTTTTGATCTGGAGTTGGAACATATAAATCTCCACCACCAGCTACAAAGTCTTCATAAGCTTGAATTGATTTTCTTTTTGGAGATGCAAAAGTTGCTTGTTGTAAAACATAAAATCCGTCTGTAACAACTCTCTTAAGATCTTGTGACATAGACTCATATTTTGCATTATTCATCCACCAAAGAGCACCCATATACGCATGGCCATCAAGGGTTACGTATTTAAGACCTGCATCTGGAAACTTCATATTCATAATATCAGTAATTCCATTTTTAGATCCTTCAACAACACCTGTTTGAAGTGATGTAAATAACTCTGGCCAAGGTATCGGTGTAGGTGAAGCTCCAAGAGCTTTTACTAGCTCTTGTGGTAAGTCAGCAACAACTGTTCTGATTTTTAAACCTTTTAGATCAGATGGTTCTGCAACTCTTTTTTTTGTGTTTGCAAAGTTTCTCCATCCTCCAGTATTTCCAATTGTCATTAATCGAATTGAGTTATTAGAGTCTGCAAGAGCCATTTTTCTCATTGTTCTAACAAAATCACCAGCCATGACATCTTCGGCAATTCGGTCATCAGCCATTAAATATGGTAAATCTAAAACCTGAACATATGGAAAAACTCCAGCTGCACCGCCTGACGTAGAAATATAAATATCTATACTCCCATCAGATACACCCTGCAAACATTCAGCACCTTTTGAACAAAGCTGAGTTCCAACAAAAAGCTCAACTGCTATTTTGCCGTTTGATGCAGCTTCAACATAATTTTTAAAAACTACTGCACCATCATAATCTTCATCTTGATCATTAGAGTTCATTGTCATTCTTAAATTATAATCTGCAGCGGATGCAGATAGAGTAAATCCGAATAACAATACTAATGATAAACAAGATTTAAGTAACTTATTTAGCATTTTTTTTACCTCTCAATTAATTATTAAAAATTAATTTTACTGACAATTGATATAAGAGTCTAATTTAATAATTATTAAAAATTATTGTAATTACTTAGCAAAACCTGTCATTAAGGGTATTGTCATGGAGATTGCTGGAAAATAAGTTATTAAAAATATCACAATGACCTCAACAGCTAAGAAAGGCAATATTGCTTTAGCAATAGTTTCAACTCTTTCACCTGAAACTGAAGAGGCAACAAATAAAACTAGCCCCATTGGAGGAGTTGCCAGCCCAACAGTTAAGTTAACCGACATAATCATCGCAAAGTGTACTGGATGCACTCCTAAATCTACAAAAACTGGGCCAAGGATTGGACCTAATATTATAATTGCGGGACCTGCATCTAAAAACATCCCCACGATAAATAAAAGTATATTTATTAAAAATAATAAAATGTAAGGATTGTCAGTTAAATCTAATACAAATGCCGCCAAATGTTCGGGTGCATGAGATAAACTTACAACTGTTTTAAAAGCCATAGCCGCCCCGACTAATAAAAGTACCACAGAGGATATCATGGCTGCTTTTGTTAAAACTTTAGGAAGATCTGTCCATTTTAAAGATTTCAATACAAACAAACCAATAAACATGGCGTAAGCAGCTGCAACTGCTGAAGCTTCAGTGGGTGTAAAAATTCCCCCAAGAATTCCACCTAAGATTATTACTGGAGTCATTAATGGAAAAAAAGCTTTAAGAGAGGCTTTGCCTCTTTCATTCCAAGTTGCTTTTCTAGTTACTTGAGGAAAATTATATTTGTTTGCCATAAATTTGACTGTGATCATTAAACTTACACCAACCAAAATACCCGGAATAATTCCTGCTAAAAAAAGCGCTGCAACACTTTCGCCCATCACATAAGCATAAATAATCATGATGCCTGAGGGTGGAATAATTGGACCAATCACAGAACTAGCTGCGGTGATAGCTGCAGCAAATTTTTTTGTATAACCTTGTTTTTCCATTGCAGGGATTAACATAGAACCTATTGCAGAAGTATCTGCTACTGCAGAACCAGATAAGCCTGCAAATAACATTGAAGATAAAATATTTACATGTGCTAGACCGCCTCTTAAATGACCCATCATCGCTTGGCTGAATTCAACTAATCGGAGGGTTATACCGCCTCGATTCATTAATTCACCAGCAAGCATAAAAAAAGGAATTGCCATTAACGGAAAACTATCTATGCCATTATAAATATTTCTATACAACATTGCAGCATCACGACCTTGATCATTCAACCAAAGCAATATTCCTGGGGCTGCTAATAAACTAAAAAAAACGGGAAGACCAATTAGCAGAAATAATAAAAATAATGGAAGAAACCAAACTAGCATTAATAATTTTCCAATTTCTCTTTGTCAAAATCCAAAGGTAAATCTATTTTTGAAAATGTGGATAGAAAGCTTCTTAAAATTAATTCAACATTAACAGAAATTAAAAATACTATCCCAACAGGCAAAGACATATACATCCACGCCAGTTTAATATTTTCTGTTTTGCCACCAATTAAACTTAAAGGAATTTTTATTGATGACGAGTTGAAGATCCATCCTGCATTGATATGTTTAATTCCTAATTGAATACCAATAATTAAAACTCCTAATGAAACTACCAATAATAAAATAAATAATAAATTTGATATAATTTTTGGTAAAAATCTATCCAACATATTTATAGATACAAAGCCTCCCCATCTATAAGCTGAAGGGGCAATAAAACCTGTCATCCATAACATTAAAAATCTGGCCAATTCATCAGGCCAAGGTAGGGCGTTATTTAGAACATATCTAAAGAAAACTTGTATCATGATTACGATCACCATTAATAAAATTGCTATCCAAGCTAATTGCCTGCCAATTCTAAGAAAAAAAGTGTTTATTTTTTCAAGATAATTAAACACAAATAATAAAAACTTTATCGGAGGATTCATGATTAAAGGTTATTTTAACATGAACTGCTTTTCAACTTTAATTGTGGGTTTGAATGATTATTAAATTTAAACAACTTAAAATTTTTATAGACTGGCTCTAAAAAATCATATTTAACTCAATTTTTTATATTAAAGTTTTATGGCTGATAAAAAGAAAATATTAATTATCCAACGAGTGCATGAAAAAGGAATGAATTTAATTGAAAATCATCCTAATTTTGATGTTGAAGTTACAGAAGATCAATCCATAGAAAATTTAAAATCTAAAATTATTGATTGCGATGCAGTTGCTGTAAGAATTGCTCAATTACCTGCTGAGGTGATTAATTTATCATCTAAACTGAAAGCTATTTCCAGACATGGGGTGGGTTATGACAATATTGACTTAAATTCGGTAAAACAAAGAGATATTAAAATTTTAATTACCGCAAACGCTAATGCAGTCACCGTATCCGAGCATGTGATGAATGCACTTTTAAATATTTCAAAAAGAAAAGATCTTTATGATAAAACTGTTAGAGACGGCAAATTTGCAGAGCGTAGCCAATTACCGAAAACGTTAGAAATTTGGAAAAAAAACTTTTTAATTGTTGGTTTTGGTCGAATAGGAAAATCCTTAATCAAAAGGTGTCTCGGATTTGAAATGAATGTTTATGTTTATGATCCTTATGTAGAAAGTGACACGATCGAATCTTTTGGGGGTAAAAAAGTTGAAGATCTTAAACAGGCAGTAACCATGATGGATGTCATTTCATTACATATGCCTCTAACTGATAAAACAAAGAATTTAATTAATTATGAATTATTAAAAACAATGAAAAAAAACTGCATATTAATCAATGCTGCTAGAGGTGGTATAATAAATGAATTAGATTTAGATCGAGCCTTAAATGAAGACTTAATTTTTGGAGCTGCTATAGATGTATTTGAAAAGGAACCACCAGATCCAAATCATCCATTGTTAAAAAATAAAAAAGTTTTACTAAGTCCACATACTGCCGCTCATACAGAGGAATGCATGATGAGGATGGGAGAAGAAACTATTCAAAATATTATAGATTTTTTTGAAGATAAAATTGATAGTGCTAAAATAGTTAAATTAACTTAATCCAGCATCTACGATAAAATTTTGTTTAGTACATCCTGACGATTGATCAGAAGCAAGAAATAGTGCAAGATTAGCGATATCTTTCGGTAGCAATTGTCTTTTTAAACATTGCAAGGATAATATTTCTTTTTTTAATTTTGGTTTTAACCATAATTTTGTTTGTCGCTCAGTTGCAACAGAGCCCGGAGAAATTGCATTTACTCTAATATTATTTTTTCCTAATTCTTTTGCTAAAGATCTAGTAAAACCAAAAATTGCAGATTTTGCTGTAGAATATACGATAAAACCACTAGCACCTCTGATCCAGTTAACCGAAGATAAATTGATAATTGATCCTGATTTATTTTTTATCATGCCATTTTTAACAGCTTGAGCTGCAAACAGATAATGCTTTAAATTTAAATTTATTCGGTTGTGAAAATATTCTTCTGTGATTTCATCAATAGTATGACGATCATCATTGCCAGCATTATTGATCAATACATTAACGTTACCAATTTTTTTAATCGTATTTTGTAATTCTTTTATATTGAGAAGATCACAATTAAAATATTTAGGAACTTTTAATTTTTTTTGTTTAATTTTTTTAATTAATTTATTAGCCAGAGTATCATTTATATCTAAAAAATAGACGCTACTACTTTGTTCACAAAAACTTTCAACCAATGCTGCACCTATTCCAGAGGCTCCTCCAGTAATTAAAATTTTTTTATTTTTTAAATCAAAGTATTTTGCGCTCATTTCAAATAAGTTTTTCAAATATATAGTCTGTTTTTATTACATATTTTTTATTAGGAATTACAAGTGTTGAAGGAAACCTTTTTTCATTTGGAGAATTTGGAAAATGTTGAGTTTCCAAACAAATACCTTGAAATGGCGATAGAGATTTAGGGTTTTTGAACTTTGTTAATTTATGGCCTGTATATAATTGCAAACCTGGCTGGTTAGATTTTAATTTAAGTTTAAGCTTAGTTTCTTTATTGATTAATAATGCAACTGTTTGCATTTTTTTTGAATTTAATACAAAATTTATATCAAAGTTATTTTTACCATTTAAAGTTTTATCACCAATATTATTTATTTTTCTAAAATCAAAATTGGTATTTTTGACAGATTTTTTAACTCCTAATGGAATATTTTTTTTATTCACCGGCAGGTAATAATCCGCATTTATCTGTAAATCATGGTTAAAAATTTTAGACTTTTTATTTGGATTAAAATTCCAATAACTATGATTAGTTAAATTCACATGTGTGGGTTGATCTGAAAAGTATGTGTAGGTACAAGAAAAAATATTTTTTTTTATTTTATATTCACAATTAACATTAAGATTACCTGGAAATCCTTGATCTAAATGTTTTGAAATTAAATTATAGATTATTTTATTCTTTGAAGAGTATGTAATATCCCATAATTTCTTATCAAAACCAATTTTACCACCATGCAATGTATTGGTTTCATCATTTTTACTTAAAGTATATTTTTTGCCCCTAATATAAAAAAATCCATTTTTAATTCTATTAGCATAGCGTCCACAAGTAGATCCTATGTATTGATGATTATATTTGTAGTTTTCAATTTTATCTAAATTTAAAACTAAATTTAAATTAAGTTTTTTAAACACGACTTCAAAAATAGTCGCACCAATATTTATTGTAGAAATTTTTAAATATTTATTTTGAATTATGTTTTTTTTAATTTTGTGATTATTAAGTTTAATATTCATAAATAGTCACTTATTTTAAGATTAATAAAATCTATTTTAAAATAGTTCGAACAGTTAATTTATTACCATCTAGATCACGAATATAAGCGTAGTAATTACCATCACTTCTAACTCCAGGAGGCCCTTCATCTTTTGCACCATTTGCTAAAGCTGTTTTGTAAAATTCATCTACTTTTTCTTTAGTATCCGTTTCTAAAGCAATCATTGTGCCATTGCCAATGGTTGCGGGTTTGCCATCATTTGGGTTGGTGACATAAAATATTTTTCGATCGGGTTCATCCTCATGACTAAAAGAATGATATTTTTCAGATTCAGCAAACAATTTTAAATTAATCGTTGCTAAAACTTTTGCATAAAAAGCGCTCGCTTTTTTAAGATCGTTGGTGCCAACCATTACAAAAGAAATTACATTCATGAAATAAAGATATCAAATTTGTTGCTCTTCACAATGAATATATAGTATCAATATTAAGTGAAGAAAATAATTAACAAACCTAGTGACTTTGTTGATGAGTCTATTGATGGACTTATAAAATCACATCCACATATTTATGCACTTGCAAAAGATAATTCACGAGTAATAACTCGTGCTGCAAAAGCATCTAATAAAGTCGGCTTAGTAACGGGTGGAGGTTCAGGACATTTACCCGTGTTTACTGGTTATGTCGGTAAAGGATTATTAGATGCATGTGCGATAGGTTCAGTTTTTGCATCCCCATCAGTTGATCAAATCGCATCAGCCATAAGGAATGCTAATAATGGTAATGGGGTTTTATGTGTTTTAGGTAATTATGGTGGAGATGTCATGAACTTTGAAATGGCATGTGAGATTGTTAAAGATGAAGGTATTCAAACTAAAACTGTAATAGTTGCAGATGATATTGCAAGCGCTAAGCCTGAAGAAAAGGAAAAGCGAAGAGGAATAGCAGGTATGATCTTTGTTTTTAAAGTTGCAGGAAGTTACGCAGAAACTGGAGCTTCATTAGATGCTGTTCATCAACTAGCCAGTGATGCAAATAATAATATTCGAACTTTAGGAGTTGCCTTATCACCTTGCATACTGCCAGAAGCAGGTAAACCTACATTTGAAATTAATGAGGATGAAATTGAAATTGGTATGGGTATTCATGGTGAACCTGGTATTTCAAGAGAAAAATTAAAATCAGCCAATGAATTAACGGATGACATCTGTCAAAGAATTTTAACAGATTTTAAATTAACTAATAACGATGAAATTAGTTTAATGATTAATAGTTTAGGAGCAACACCCCTTGAAGAACTTTATATTGTCTCAAGAAGAGTTATTGAAAATATGTCGAAGCAGCAAATTAAA